>Ga0325410_1006983_pt1 | contig 12370 bp, 8 predicted proteins | sample PopdelMetagenome_16_FD_206182 | JGI IMG/M metagenome (GOLD analysis project Ga0325410, IMG submission 206182) | Populus deltoides microbial communities from Bellville, Georgia, United States - Xylem-PdIQD-R3 | ecosystem: Host-associated > Plants > Phyllosphere > Stem > Wood/Secondary xylem... | reverse complement strand
TATATATATATATATATATATCTGTGGCCATTGTTTAGTGTCATTTGGGAAAGTGGCAGTTTCCCTGTTTTTTTTTTTCTTCGAAGGAAGCTTCTTTGTTGTTTTATCCAGAGGCAAGTTAAGTTAGATTATAAATGCTTCATTTTAGTGTTCAGCGCTTGGGCATGACTCGGAGGTAGATTTTGTAAAATGCATAATTATGGTCGGCAACTGCTATGATTTTATGAAAAATATACAGGTCAAATAAATTAACTAGAACAGCAAAGTTTCCATTACCATTTTGTCTATTATTTCCTTCTTTTGATGGTGTGGGGAGATTCAAATATACAGTATTACCAGAGCATAGGCTTAAGCCCTTCATCACAAGACTAATATCTCATTAGCCTTCAATATTTTACCATTACTAGACAGAGAATTAATATAAGTTTATTAATTTTCTCTTAACAGTTTAGTTCAATCTTTATATTTATCCTTTGATTAATTTGATATCGTTTTACTAGTTGGTTCTTGAGTGGTGGATGATTATTAGTTCAATTTGATTAATAAAGTCAATTTTACTATTTTGATTTGTCTGTTATTGCCATAGATTTAAGAATTGATTTGTGAATTAACTAGTATTACTTGCCATAGATTATAAGAATTGATTTGTGAATTAAATAGTATTACGAACTTAAATTCTTAGTATAATTTATGTGGGTGCTTAGTTATTTAGAATTGATTTGGTTTACTACAGCTCCTTAAAATGTCTTCTCAACATGGTAGCACTCCAAGTAGTGATCCTTCAACTGCTTATTCATCTGAACCTTTAATTTCCATATCAACATCATGTGGTATAAGAGGAAAAACAGATTTGGCATGGGGTCATTGCAGAGAAGCTCCTGAACTTAGTGTGGGATGTAAGAAAACCAAATTAGTATGCTTATATTATGCCAAAGTCTTTGCGGGTGGAGGCATTAATCAATTCAAGCAACATTTAGCTGGAGCGAAAGGAGAAGTGGAACAATATCGCAAATGTCCTCCAGATGTTCGTCATCAAATACTTTTGAATCTTCAGGGGAATATTGAAAAGAAAAAGAGAGCTAGAGAAATGAAAGCAGATTTCAACCCATATAGTGTTGAACAAAGAGAGCATGAAGAGAGGATGATTAAACAATTAGAAGATGATGATAAAGGTAAAGACGATGATGATGATGATGAAGCCGATGGTAAGAAGCAAATGTTACCACCCAAGGTTGCCAATAAAGGAAAGAGTAAAATCACTAATGTTGTTAAACAATCAACTGCAAGTTGTGGAAAACAGAAAGAAAATGCAACATTAGGGGCATATTTTATTCCAAGAACAACTCATGGTGCTCAAAAGTCTCTCCAAAGTTGTTGGAAGAACAAAAAAGTTATCGAACGATGTGATCTTGCTATAGCAAAATGGATGATTGATGCATGTGTGCCATTCAATGTTGCTAACTCTGTTTACTATCAACATGCTATAGACGGTATAACAGCAATGGGTCCTGGTTATAAAGGACCAAATTTTCATGCTCTTCGTGGTTATTACCTAGCAAAGGCGGTTGATGAAGTGAAGATTTTTGTTGAGAGTTATCGAGAAATTTGGAAGAAGACTGGTTGCACATTGATGGCTGATGGATGGACAGATCAAAAGAGGAGAACTTTAATTAATTTCTTAGTATATTGTCCTAAAAGGACTGTTTTTTTAAAAACAGTAGATGCATCAGAGGCCTCAAAAACTGCTATGTTGTTGTATAAGTTGTTTAGAGAGGTTGTTTTATTTGTTGGGCCTGAAAATATTGTGCATATGGTAACTGACAATGCTGCTAATTATGTTGCTGCTAGCAAGTTGTTGGTGGAAGAATTTCCTTCAATATTTTGGTCTCCTTGTGCTGCTCATTGCATCAACCTCATACTCCAAGATGTTGGTAAGCTACAGTCAGTTTGTTCTGTTGTTGATCATGCTTCTAGTATTACAAAGTATATTTATAATCATTGTTATCCATTGCATTTGATGAGGAAGTTCACTGGAGGGAAAGAAATACTTCGGCCAGCTCCTACTCGCTTTGCTACTAATTTCATTACTTTGCAAAGCATTTTAGTACACAAAGATAATTTGAGAGCTATGGTGACATCTAGAGAATGGGTCTCCTCTGCTTATGTTAAAGATAATAAAGGAAAAAAGTTTGTTGATAATGTGTTGAACTCTACATTTTGGGAAGAATGTGCATCGATTGTAAGGATGACTGAACCATTAGTTCGAGTTCTACGAATTGTTGATAGTGATGATAGACCTGCTATGGGATATTTATATGAGGCTATCCATTCTGCAAAGGAAGAAATGTTGAGGAGATTTCAAAGGAAAAGGGCTAAGGTGCAACCTTTCCTAGACATCATTAACACTAGATGGGATGGACAATTGTATAGGAAGCTTTATGCAGCGGGATTTTGATTGAATCCTCGATTTCAATATGATGTCAATCTAATGGATAGATATACAAACACCATTTCCGGACTTCTAGATGTTGTTGAGAAGCATGCAAATGGAAATGCAATTCTGCTAAGCAAGCTTACAAGTGAAATGAAGTTGTTTAGGAATGCAGAACATGACTTTGGTAGAGTGTCCGCGAGAAATGATCGCACCCTTTTACCTCCAGGTATATTATTATTTTCATATTCAATGTAATTTAAAAATATTATCTTGACATAATCTTACTTAATAATTTTGTATATAGATGAATGGTGGGTGCTATATGGAACTTGTGCTCCAAATCTCCAAAAGCTAGCTATACGAGTTTTAAGTCAAACTTGTAGTTCTTCAGGATGCGAGAGGAATTGGAGTATTTTTGAGCACATCCACTCTAAGAAGAGAAATCGATTGGAGCATCACAGACTCAATGACCTAGTTTACGTCCACTACAATTTGAGATTAAAACAAAAGTAATTTCTTTTCTCTAATTCTTTAAAAGTTATTTATATTATTAAGTAGCATCATTAATACTTATACTTTGATTTTGTAGAAATTATTGGAAAGGACGGAATTATGATCCAATTAATTTTGAGGCATTTTCTAACACTGAAAATTGGGTAGTAGAAGATAATCCATCATCTTTAACAACCGAAGAAGTAGAAATCTTTCACCGTGATTTATCAACCATGACCATTCAAGATACTTTAAATGAAGGTAATAGAAGATTTGATCCTTTAGTTATAACTTTGTTTGAAAATGAATTATCATTTAACATGTAATGTTTATTGGTTAATTATGTTTCAATTGTAGATTTGATAAATATTAATGAGATTGAAGATGAATGTGATGATGAAGATACAGAGGAGAATGATGATGTTTCGATAGGCATTAATGAGGTTGGCTCAATTCCATTGACATTTGATTCAAATTTTGCTCCTATGGACACTGAAGAACTTAATGTCTATATTCAACCCGAGTAAAGATGTTATGTTAGAAAAGCATTGACATTCAAATGAGGTCTTGTACTTTACCATTCTCTTTTTACAATTCTACTAATGTTAAGTGTTTAGCATGTTCTAAAATCTTTTACTTTTTTTATGCAGCTGAAGATGTTGATTTATGGATTCTAATGCAAAGTGGAGTCAGGATGTTGATTCATGGATTCTAATGCAAACTGGATTTTGGATGTTGTCACCTTATATCTATCATGTTACTTTATTTATTTTTAGAACAACTTGTTATTTTATTATCCTTGTCTTTAATATCTTTAAATTATGTTAAAGATTTGTTTATTTGAAGACAAATGCACATTCTAATCTATTGATGCTAATTAATTATGTTAGTACATATATTAATGTGATATTTTCTTGATAATTATGATATTTTATGTCAAAACAACTATATTAATGTGTGTCTTGGTGTTTTATCCGGGTTGACCCAGGTGGATCTGGGTTGACCCGGGTTGACCCACAAACCCGTGACCCAGTTACTTTACCGGGTCAATGACCGGATCGGGTTTTATAACTATGCAGAAAAGTATTCTGCTTGAATAGTTTTTTACTTATACTTTTCCTGACCAATATCAAATTTCCAGGAAATCTCCATAGCTGTTGACTAGCACACCGTTGACTTCTTGTTCAGTTTACTAATCAGCTATCCACTCTTTAATCCCTGGATTACTTTTCTAACTTCCTTTTTTTTTTATTCCAAGGTTAGGTAAAACACGAATGGTTTATGTGCTTCCATCTCAGAAGCAATTAAATTGAATATTTAGTAGACTTTATTATTAGTTTATTGTGCATGTTATGAGAGAAATTGTAATTGATTTGTCCTACAAAATCATATAATTGAGAATGTAAAATTAAAAAAAAAACATAAAATTTTTAATGAATGTTTAACTAACAAAATCATAAATCATATAATTGCGAGTGGGATTAAAAAAAAATGTTTAACTAACAAAGGTTTTTTTTTTTTTATCTTCAGGGGGGCTGAAAATGCATTAAGTAAAAAATAAAAACATTTTTCAAAAAATTAACAATCCATCCAGGGGCATGACCCACCCATCCACCTGACTATATAAAAATAAAAATTAAAAATTAAAAATTAAAATATTTAATGAAAAACAGGTTTTAAAAAATAAAAATAAATTTGAGTTAATATATTAATTATATCCATGACCTGATTCATTCATCTCACTAAATTTAATACCATATTATTTATTAAGATATTTTTCATTTTCTTATACATCAATGGATGCAAGATGTTTTTTTGTATCAAATAAAAAAAACGAAAATAAAACAAATAGGATAGGCACGTGGGACAACACAATGACCTATTTTTTAAAGTTAAATAAGAAAAAATGGTTTTTTATAAACTAATTTAAAAAGGAAAAAAAGAAAAGAAGAAGAGGTTGCCACTACAAGATTTAACAGTTTTACCGACGGAATTTTTCCGTCGGTGTAAGACACATATTCCGTTGGTAATTAATTTACCAACGAAATCACTGACGGAAATGCTCCGTCTGTGAATCTTTCATCGGTAATTTTTTTCCCGTCGATAAATCCGTTGGTAATAAAAAAATAAATTTATCCGCTCCATTTCGTCGGTATATCCCTTGGTAATAATATTTTTTTATTACCGATGGATTTACCGACGGAATTACCGATGTAATTTTCGTCGGTAATTCCGTCGGTAATTATTTAAAAACATTTTAAAAAATTCATTTTATAAAATTATAAAATAATTAAATTAGCATAAATTAACACTGTATAATATATACTAAAAAAAGCTTGGAAAAAAGAATAAGAAAATCAACTCAAACAAATTTGCAACAAATAAATAAAACAAAAAAATAAATTCAACTAAAAAAATTCATATGAAAAAAATAAAGTTGCAATTGCTAAAAATTTAAAAATCCTATAAATAAATCAACTAAAAATTGATCTCATAAGAAAAACAAATCTCACAACAACATTTATACAATTATTAAGAACAAAAACAATTAAAAATAAAATAAAAAACAAATATAATGAAAAAAATCATGAAAAAAGAAAAATCTTACCTTAATGTAGTTGCAAGTGAAGCTGAGGAGAAAGAAAAAATTCCGTTAAGCATATTAATTAAAAAAAAAAACTAGGAGGATAAAAGAAGAAAGAAGAAGAAGAAGACATACCCAAGCATGAAGAAAAAGAGAAGGAGATGAGGAGAGAAAAGAAGAGAAAGAAATATACATTGATGTTTTTTACATATAGTGAAGAACAAGAAGTAGAAGAACAAGAAGAAGAAGAAGAATAAGGAGAAGAAATGAGTCTGTCTCTTGTGAAATAAGGGGATTCAAGCTTTTTATTGGGGCGTGTTACCGACGGATTTACCGACGGATAATTGAATATTAATATTTTTTAATTATTCTGTCAGTAATTCCATCGGTAATATTTAATTTAAATTTTTAATTTCGTAAAATTTTTTTAGAAACCGCCAACAATTACCGACGGTTTTTCAATCCGTCGGTGATTTCGTCTATAATATTTAAATGAAAATTTTAAATTAATTGAATTTTTTCAGAAAACCACCAAATAACACTCTCTGGAAAATACCGACGGAAAATTCCATCGGTGATTCCATTTGTAATTGACATGATGAACAGTTTACCGACGGAATTACCGAGGGATTTTACCGACGGAATTTTCTGTTGGTATTTCCGTCGGTAATTCCGTTGGTAAAAATAACACGTCATCTTTTTTTTTACTATGCAAACGGAAATATTTTATAGCATGTATTATCTATGCAATGACCACAAAAGCATACCAAATAAAATATCATGAAGTAAGTATATCATATTTATATCTAAGTAATTCATTTAATTTAACTAAAAAAACAAAACTTATTTTTTTAAAAAAGTTAAATTTAACAAAAAGCGACAAAAAAAGAACTCCAGAAATCCTAAGTCATTTTTAAAATCAGTAACAAAACCCTATAGACAATAAATAAAAAAAACTCAATTTCTAATTAAATTAAATGTGAAAGGATGAAACTAAAAAAAAACATAAATTTGAAAAAAAAAAGAATCGGAGCAAATACTCAAAATCTAAGTTAATCTCCTAAATTCATAACCTATTAAATCTTAGATCTAGACTTAATAAAAAAGCTCAATTCAATGTTAAAAGATAAAATAAAATAAAAACATTGTAATTTTTTTTTGTCAAAGTAAAGAAAGTAGCAATAAAAAAATAAAGGTGAATGAAATCGTTAAAAAAAATTAATTTTAAAAATGATCTCAAATAAAACAAATAGCAGTCAAAAGAATGAATGTAAAATTTAATAGATTAAGAAAATTAAAAGGATAGTGAAAGTAAAAATAATCAAATGAAAAATTAAAGATCAAATTAAAAGAAAAAAAATTAATAACTACTATGAAATTTTGAAAGGCTAGCATGAAAATCGAAGAGAAAAGATAAAAAAAAACCAACCAAGGCCAAACTAAATGGACTTACATCACACACACCACCTAGAGAAGTAGGCCGCATTATGATGAATCGAAAAAACATCAAAGAAAGCTATTTTTGATAGTTGTAAGCCACCACTCATACCGTTTAAACACAATAGAGAGGCTTATTCACTTACATGTTGAATGAATGCATCAAACATGTTTGCTTTTTTTTTTTTATATATTTATTGCAAGACTAAATGGATTACATAATAATACTAACAACAACAATAATAAAAACAAAAAACAAAAGGAAAGTACAAATTAGCCTTTAAAGGCCTCTAAGTTAGAAAATTTTGATTTCAAAGACAATATAGTTTTTTTACTGTGCTATAAAATATAAAATATAAAAAATACCTTTATACCCGAGGAACATGGTTTTTTAAAAGCATTTAAGTACTTATATTATATAAAAAAGAATGAAAAGACCAAGAAGCCTATGATTAATTTTATAATGATCAATGAAGCATGCAAAAAGACTATATTACCCTTGAGAGATAGGCAAAGTTTTTATGTTGAGAAGGGAAAAATAGTAAATTTACTGCTATAATCCATAATAATTCAACACATATCTATACTAATTTTTCCATGGAATTTAGGTTTTTGTTAATTCTACATTGAAATCAGGAATTGATGTATTTACAATAATCATTTAACTGGCTTGGTATCTTGTATAATATATATATTTTTAGAACAATATGATATTTGATTTTAAACGGGTAAAAGGGAGAAAATTGACATTGAAATTGTGGGATCGGATAATTGGTCTTTTTCAATGCATTTTTCAATTTGTTTTTATATAAATTGCTTTAAAAACTGGAAAGAGAGTTTCGCACTTTCTTGGCCCAGGGTCCAGACATGCTCCAATTTTAGATATGAAGACTTTTGGGCTATCCTTGAGATTTCCTTGAGTTTATTATTCTAGAAATAGAAATCAACCAATAAAAATATTAATTATTTTTTTGTATAAATTTTAAGATAAAAAAACTAAAATTGATATCTAAAATTATTATATATTTAAAAAGAAGAAAGCAAATGGGTTGAAGAGTTTTAATTTGACATGTGAAAACAATTTGAACTTGATGACTAGATTCTTTCTAACAAAAAAAGATTAATGAAGGAGATTTTTTTTTTCTAAATATACAACTTTATATTAATGAGTATAACTTTTAATTTTATAATTGGATTAGACTATAATTTTGGTAAAAGATTTCAAAGACTTTGTTTTCTTTAGGGTAAAAAGTTCATACTCATTAGAGTTCATAAGGGCTCAAAAACTACTATTCAGGATTTTTTATATTTTCTATTTAAATTAAAATATATATATTATTTTTTCAGCTTTAGTGAAGATGTTTTTCCTTGTTTTCTTATGAGTTTTGTTACTTTTCCTTTATTTTTAGGTTTTATTATTAGTTTAGGTAAGTTTTTAGATTTATTGAAGGAATTGTAAACCTCTTATATAGATTATTTAAAAAGATATTTTCTGTTATAAAATTATAAATTAGAGTTTTTGTGTGATTTTATTTAGCATTATTTTATATTTTTATGTTTGTTGTCTTTCTTGTATTGCTTCAATTTGCATGAGTAGTATACAAAAATTTAATTCAAAATTTTATTAATGAATATTTCTCTTCAAGTAATCTCCTAAAATACAAGATAAAAATCCTATTTATACTAAAAAAATATCTTAAATAAAACTAAAAACATAATAAAAGAGTTTTAAATCAAATAGAAAAAAGAATTTTAAATCAACTAAAAAAATACTGAAAATCCCAAACAATAATTTCTTAGACTTATTTGAAAGTCTTCCCACATTTGGATGAATATAAAATTTTAACTTTATAGAAAATAAAAACTTTAAAATTTTTTATTAAAATTTTAACTCAATTCAACAATTAAATTAAAAGTTATACCGATCAAAATAAAGTTGTATTTTAAAAAAATAGTCTACTACAATAAAATAGCTTGAAAGAAAACACTATTGGGACCAGTGGTTTTTCAAAAACACCAGCTTTTCCTTGCCAGTGGTGCTGTTTCTTAAGAAAAAAAAAATTCGCCCTGTGCTAGTTTTTCAATTTTATTTAAAGGTACTAAGTTTAAAAAAAAAATCAGAAAAAAACACTGCAACATAGTTCAGGAAAAAAGAGAAAAGGATCTGAATCAAAAATTTATTTAAACCTAACACACAAGAACATAGCAGCCAATTGGTCTTATGTTGACTAACACGGTTTGATCGAAGAATTCTAATCTTATCCTCGGATTGCCTTACCATACCATTATATCTAGAATGGTCACTTATCGGGGTGGTTTTTCATTGACTTGGCGTGAGGGGTTTTTAGAGATTATAGACTCACAAATTTTATGTATCATTTTCTCTGGTTTTAGGTTTTATTTTAAAACATTTTTTTATCTTATGGCTTGCTTCTACGAGTCATCTTAACACCATTAATAAACTACATACTTTTCAAATCATTCTCTCTTCGATATGTATTCTTTGATTGAAATACATAAACATTTATTCTTTCAGTACCCTTTTGCTGCTATAGTTTAGGGTGCTATCACAAGCATAACCCTTATAATTTGATCTTTTTTGACATGGTATCATCTACTTTAATGGGCATCTAAACACTTGAAAAAGAAAGAATTTATGTATTTACTTGCCCAGTTAGCTCTTTTAACCTAAATTTACTTCATCTAGTATAAGAGAAATAACAAAGTCTTTCATTTACAGATCTCATCAGACTATTTACAAAAACATTTTTTATTTGGTCTAGCCCTATTTAGTAGAGCTCGAACCAAGATTTCACATCTCAACTACTTTCAAATCCATTTGGTGCCTTCAAGAGTCGTGAGATATTATTGTTCTTGCTAATTTCAAGATTTTATTTAGCACATGTTCATATATAATAAACTAGTTAACTGGTTAAATAATTTCAAAAACTGGTTAATTGGCTGATCTGTTATTTGTCTTCACAATCTACTTTTGTATGTTTTTCAATTTCTTTTTTGACTTTGGTTTCTTTTCCTTTTTAATTTTGATTAGATGAAGTAACAAGCTTTTTTATACATATTGGGGTGTACCCCTATAATTTCTTCCCTTTAATACAATTACTTTTATCAAAAAAAAAAAAAAAGTTCACGAGCAGCATGCGCAATTACAATTACTCCAGGAAGAGCAAAATACTGCATTGGATAATATGGAGAATTAATGGACGCAAGAATGCAAGGAATGGAGGAGATGAAATGGCTCTCATGAAATGGAATTGTGACCGTTCTTGTTCCAACCGTGGGTTCAACATGGCCGATCATTAGCATATTTGTGGCTCAGGAACAGAGGAGAAAAAGGTAAGACAAAGCAAGCATCATAACATAATGTAGATCGAGTAAATATCCACAAAAGAATAGCAGACGAACACCACCCATGTAGCATTCCTTATGATGATGCTGTTAGATTTCTTTCTTGACACTAGGCAGAAAGGATCAGTTGTTTAGAATCAGGTTGGGAATTTTAGCAGTGGGTACATCGAGTGGAGAAAAGCTTGATCTGTAGACTGTCTTGAGGAAAGGCATTCACTAACGTTTTCCCATAATTGAAATTGCTACCAATTAAGATTACTTGGATGGAAAACGAGCCTTGAAAACAACAAATCTTAGCCCTCCAAACAACCATTATAAATATTATATAAATAAAATATTAAAAGAAAAGGACTACTTATTTGAAAGCTAGTGCAGTTCTAGCTCCTGCATCGAAAGGAATGCAGGTTGTTTAGGAGAAGGAATTGTTGTTTCACTACTTGACATAAGAACAAGAGACCGACTTGCATGCATTTCAAGGCTTTTAGGGGAAAATATAACTCCTCCAGTCATGAATCAACTATCTCCAATGCATCGTAAGAAATCATTGTTATTTAACTTTTCATTGAATTGGATTGTTCGTGCATGGTGGTGTGTGTTAAATCTCAAATCCCCAATTTAGCAACAAGTATTTTCATTTCAAATCTAATGGAACTTCATTTTAGCAATTTTTCAGACAGCACAGCTTCAGCGACTAGCAATTTCAGAAATTGTCACCTCATTTACGGAACACTGTCCATCTTCTACGTCTAATGCTATATCAGGGAATTTATCAGATTTTGTAAAGAGGAATGCAGGTTGTTTTGGACAAGGAATCTCTGTTTCGTTACTCAACATAAAAACAACCGCCAACATAGATGGTCTGTCCGTGGCATCTTCTTGCACGCACAGGAGACCAATTTGTATGCATTTCAAGGCTTCACGCGGATGATACAACTCGTTCAGTGATGGATCAACTATCTCCAATGCTTTGTCTTCTCTCCATAATTCCCACACCTGTGTTGTTCATATAAATCATTCGCATACAAGAAATGAGAGCAGACAACATCTAAAATTGTGAACATTGAAATTCAACCAAGAGCACTAAAAACTCTCTTGTAACTCACATATCCAATCAAGGTCAAGGGAGGATTCTGTTGATAAAATCTATTGTTCTTCTTGCCACTCACAATCTCTAGCAACATGACCCCAAAACTGAAAACATCTGATTTTACAGAAAAGTTTCCAAACACAGCATATTCTGGTGACATGTAGCCACTGCATCAGAAAAACAAGAATCTGAAGTTTTAGTATTCCTGGTAATCGATGATAGTACTTTGTCACTCGGTCTTTGTTTTAGGCAAAGGTACTTACTATGTTCCTACAACTCTCCTTGTCCTATCTTCAGTTTGGTTGCCCTCAAATATTTTTGCCATTCCAAAATCTGATATTTTTGGGTTCATCTCTGCATCCAATAGAATGTTGCTGCATTTTAAATCCCTGTGAATGATTCTCAACCTGGAGTCTTGGTGAAGATATAAAATCCCACGAGCTATTCCAACAATAATATCAAAGCGTTTTCGCCAATCCAATAACAATCTTCTGCTTTCATCTGTTGAAACAATTATTTTTCAGACAGGTATAATTTGACAACTAGTGTAAATCAGGGCAATAAAAACATAATGAGACTTACGGAAAAGAAACGAGTCCAAGCTTTTGTTTGGCAAGTATTCGTAGATTAACATTTGTTCTCCATCCTGATTGCAGTAACCTAGAAGTTTCACTAGATTCCTGTGTTGAAGCTTTGCAATTACCATAACTTCATTTTTAAATTCTTCTGTTCCTTGTCCTGAACTTCTAGATAACCTTTTTATTGCAACCTCCAGTCCATTAGCCAGCAGACCCTAAAATCATCTTACTAGATCAAGCCTCTGGACTACAATTATGCAAATTAGAGAGGCCATTTAGTTTTTAGCTAAATGCAAGAAACTCAACCTTATAAACAGAGCCAAAACCACCTTGCCCGAGTTTGTTAGCTGGAGAGAAATTGTTAGTGGCCGCCGTTATGGTGCTGAGCTTGA
>Ga0325410_1006979_pt1 | contig 12377 bp, 9 predicted proteins | sample PopdelMetagenome_16_FD_206182 | JGI IMG/M metagenome (GOLD analysis project Ga0325410, IMG submission 206182) | Populus deltoides microbial communities from Bellville, Georgia, United States - Xylem-PdIQD-R3 | ecosystem: Host-associated > Plants > Phyllosphere > Stem > Wood/Secondary xylem... | reverse complement strand
ATTTTTCTATCTTTTGCTTACAGAAATTAGAAAGAATGAAATAAATCAGATGGATACAGGAATGAGTGTTACAATCGGTATCAAATGCCAGCTAAAGGATCATATTATTCTGTTAGACACATACACTCTTTACACCGTGGATATCTGTAAACACTCCTTGCCTTGGGCCTTTCAAAGACATGTTTAGTTTGTCTAACTGCCTTCCTAACTCTCTGCTCGAATATCTTCCATTCTATGGTGTTGTTCTTCATGAAAATGTCAGCAAGTCTCCGCTTGTTTGGCCGTATTGTTGGCATCTTCCCTCCACCATAGTAGATTCGAAAACCAGAAACCAAAGATGACAACTGACTTCCGGAGTCTGTCATGGCAAATGCATCAGAAGCAGTGCAGGCTATGAAGTCCAATGCTGCAAGCTACACAAGAACTAAGCTCATCATTCATCAAGACTAACAAGCAAGCTAGGGAAAACAGTTCGAATGACGGAAAAATATAAAATAAAAACAATATTTGACAACGACAGCAGGGTTCATGTATCATCATTTATTGATGCAGCATAATTATTGGAGAATCTAGGAATGGGGAAGCTCCACTCTATAAAAAACAATTGCTGGCAAACTGGAAGGAAAAAAGAGGCTGCAATAGGGTAATAGAAAACAAAAAAGCCAATCCTTTCGTCACCAAGCTTCTCAAAGCAACCAATATCTGAAACAAAATCTCCATAATTTTCTATGAATTTTTCAAGTGATCTGAAGACTGCATGGTTCTGGGCTTAATTTAAACTCCCTGTCAACAACAAAAAATTCCCCAAGTTCTAAAATTACACTGCAAGCTAGCTCAAAACTGAAAAAACAAAGCATTCCTTAGTCATAGACCCACAAAAAACACACCCGGATTGGAATGCTTTGAAAAAAGTCTTGAGACCTACTCTTTGAGGAATGAAACGTGTTGCTCTCAAAGCCCAATTCCACACAATAACAGCTGCATTAAGATGTTCAGTATTGAGATACAAGTTCAGGTTGGGGATGATGCAAGCAACAATGAAAGGATCATCCAAAGTACTGGTAGTAGTCCCATGTCCACTTCAATCATAGAGATACCATATATTAAGAAAGCACAAGCATGCGAGGATTCAGACTTCTTCCTATATACACTCCATATCTCCACCTAATAAACTATATCAAATTAAGCAGATAATAACCACGAAATTACACTTGAAAAAAGTGGTGACAAATTAATGCCACTTTATTACCTGAGATGAAAAATTCATGAAGGGTTTGAGTTCAGTAGCTGAAAGCAGTTTCTCTTTAGTAACTAAATTAGGATACAAGCTGGTTAAAGCAGTTAACCGTGATCTCCCTCCATATATATTTGCACCCGCTATGAACATATGTGTCTTCCGACGGAAGCCTAGAGCCGCGAGCATAAGTACTGCTTCCTCAGGTGTTAAGGGACATAAGCCTTCTGACCTGAGCAATGCAGGAGAACGTAGCCTGCAAAATATCAGACAACATGCCCAGGAGATAAGCCAAATTAAGCAATTGTAGCACATATGCTATCCCTTTAATAATATAAAAAAATCAAATAGACAGCCCTCTTCTATAAATATTTAAGGACAAAGTATCTCTCAATGAAGTTATCCTCCGAACAGGAAAATGATAGAGTAAATTATAATTTAATCTGTGTTTTTTATGATTTTGTTAGTTAGTCCCTCTGTTTTTTGAAAAGCATAAAGTTTTCCCTTGACCAAAGTTGACTGTTATTTGTTTTCTGAAATTTCTAAACTACCCTTTTAAACGCATTTCTTATTTTGTCTGTAATAGGCAAGATTGAAAATTTTGATTAGAAATGAAGACATTTTAGGCAAAAAACCAATTTAGCTGTGATAAAAAACCAACACAAGGACCAAGTTACAATAAAATATGAAAGCTTAAGGACTTAACAAAGGGATAAACTAATTATTTCATTAAAAACACACAGGTCATATAATAATTTTCTCAAAATGATGACCAGGTTTAGACCTTCAAAATTGCAGATGCATGGCATCATATGAGGAAGATGGACGGCAGGTCTTCTATGAATATAAGAGTGTGATGTTTTCTTATTAAGAGTACAAATATAAAAGACGAAAAAATTGGAAGATAGGAAAACAAAAAACCTAGGGTTCTCAACTATTACCTTGAACAAGATATGTTTAACTTACAGCACGTTGCAATGCATGCCAACATACAAGATAAATGAACATGTATATCAGGAAAAAGAAGCAAAACTGCATACTCAGTTGTCTTCTTAAGATGTGTCAATGCAGGGAAATGAATCTCACGATATGCTTCCAACTCTTTCCTCTCCTCTTCTCCTCCACCATATTCACACAAAGAGTGTGCTAACATGTCAATTTCAAACCTCAGATGAATAGCTAGATATCTTGAAGCTTTGACAGCATGAGCCACTTTTCCTTTCAGATTTGGTTCTGCAAAAGGACCAGTAAGATAATGATCCAGTGACCCTGGATGGGTAGCATGTTTACGCAACCTTTGAAGGAGCAATGCGCCAGTTTCTTGTATCTTGGGAACAAATTGCAGTGCATGAAAATTACATCTGCATCGAAGTCTCTAGATGAAGTCCGACATTAGGATGAGCAAAGTAGGAAGGAAATGAAAGTAAGGATGATAATCAGGCATATATTGCTTACAATCTACCATCATTTGTAGCGGATTAGAGTACCAAAGACCTGATATTTACCTGCAACTGAAAAGGTATTGGATCAAATGCCAAGCGATTCCCAAATCCAACAAAATGGACTACTCTATTTTTCAGTAATATAGGGAGAATGCTTTTCAAATAAAAACTTGGCTCTGATTCTTTGGGGACATCTACATCTGTCACCTGCATGGGATTTGCGATATCTCACTATTAACAACAAATTACTGAAGATAAGAACAAATCAGGCATGAACGCCCTCAGAATTATTTAGGATAGGAAACTGACAGTGCTACCAATTGCCTCCAAATCCAGCGACTGCAACTCCTTTGGCAGTTCCTTCACTATCCGAATATCAGGAGTAAGATAATTAATAAAATGCTCCTCCTGATAGATGTGGCTGAATTGACTATGAAATATAAAAATGACTGTTACTTTTCCATCTAAGTCATATGTAAGAATAAGAATGACTTGAATAAATCACTTTGATATGCAGTGATGAAGCATGGCGTTTATGGGAGCAGAAGTTAACTAACTCATCTGGGTACATACACAAGATTATTTCACCGAATCAAATTATTAAAAGATGCAACTCAATTGAAGCAAGCATTTTCCTTGAGGATATCAATTTCAAGCCGGACCATTAGGCAGCCAACAGCTATCACTGGCAATTATGTTTTGTCCAACAACCAATATGTATACTTTTTCTGAAGGAGAAATTTTGAGAAGAATATATTACCTCACATCTCTCCAGACGCTGCTGTACATAAATCTAGGAATAACAAGGGATGAATTCAGCAACCGTGCAATAACCACAGCATTGCAAACCTGTTTTTAAAATAGAAGCAAGTTTGAAGCAGTTCAAAATGATAAAGAATACAACGCATATCAGACCCTTCTGAAGCAAAGAGAGTTGCATACAAAACTACAGCACAGAAACAAGGGTTGGATTCAGCGACTGTGCAATAACCACAGCATTGCAAACCTGTTTTTACACTATACACAAGTTTGAAGCAGTTGAAAATGGTATAGAATACAATGCATATCACCCTTCAGAAGCAAAGACAGTTGCATACAAAACTATGAAACTTGATTGCAAAGGAGTAATCATGAAAGCTGCAACTGGTCAAAGCATTACTTACAGCTACTCTTTGCTGGTTCATCCCCCCATTTGCAGTGACCAAAATGTAACCATTATTTCCCTCTACGAAAGAGAAATACCTTGTCAGAACCAGTTTTGCACCACCATAACACACTATTTACTCAAATGTGAAACATCCAAGACATTTCCACATGAGACAGAAACACACGCCAATGCAGAGATCAAGTCAAATACCCAACTGCATACAAACACAAACATACACACAGAAAGTAAGTTACCACTAGGATTCCAATCACGATGATCAGCGCAAGGTCTCCAAGCAGAGGCAGGAACAAATGGCTCCTGCCACAAATCTTTTGGCTCATGTTTATTCTGTTCCCATGTTAAATATCGGGGAAAAAAATATTAATACAGAACTCAAAACAGGAAAAAAAAAAAAAACACAGCTACAAAAGATTGGATCCAAAAAACTCACCACACCAAAACAAATTATATATTTGGATAACAAGATAAAAATTCGCCAATTCAAATACCTTAGCAAGGGAATGGGCAGCCAAAGCTAACATCCTATCATAAGTATCCTTTCGTGGCATTTTTCCTTTGCCGCCAATCTTTTTCAATCCATCCTGCATTCAAAAATTAAACAAACAATAATGGGATTTAAAAAAAAAATGCTCAAATTCTCCATAAACAAGCAACGATGGGATTTAAAAAAAATGCTTAAATTCTCCAAATCAATCACGTATTACACAAACTTTACATATCTTTCCTAAATTAACAAAAATGAAATACAGCAATTAAACACCTTTTAACTTTTCCAAATTAATATAAAGAATCAAAATATGAACTTTTTAAGCTCAAATCTTCCTACTTAACGAAAAATTACCAAACCATAGCATCCATAAAGTCACTCCATTTCCTTCTCCAAGTTCACAAAATATTACTACAGCTAATTTTTTTTTTTTTAAATGTACCTTGATTGAAACTGAAATTGAAGGAGAATTTAGAACAGACATGTCTTTGTTGCCACTGGTTTCATCATCAAGTTGAAGACTTAAAAGCATGAAGCCGTTAAAAATAAAAAACAAACCCACCAAACAAACCAAACCCAGAATTCCTTTGAATTGCTTCTTTCGATACCAAACAACCTTCCCTCTCTCTCCTTTTCTCTTCCATTTCTTTTGCCCGAGTCGAGGAGAATGAGTCGATAATGAGTGTGGATTGGAGAGGTCAGCTGATGGGGACATGCTAAAAAGGTTGACAACAGAAAAATTTACTCCTAAATTTATTTTAACATCGAGGCACCACAAATGAGGTGGCCTTTAATTAAGGAGTGTAAATCGAGCTGGATGATTGCTATAATTTTAGTTACTACAACTATTTTTTGCTATAAACAGCATTGGCTAGAGACAGAGAACATGTAGGATCCTGAGATGGTAATCCTATTTGTAGCCTCTTCTTGATGAAAATTTTGCATGCGCCAACACAAACCTCTGAATCATTCCACCTTGTTTTTTTGAGTTTATGGTGAGCTGGAATACATATATCATTTCCTTTGTGCATTGCCAAGTTGAGAAACTAGCTTAACTGAGAAATGCTAGATTGAATTGCCTTTAGGACTCTATATTCTTGTTTTTTCTTTTGTTACAATGAAGTTCAATAATGCTGATCTTTTCAAAAGAGTCTTATATTCAACAAAATTCAAAGTGGATTAGAATGCATTTCTAGTTTGGAAATAGATTTACAGAAACTGTGAAATATTCTGGGATGAAAATGATGCAAATCGGTTTTTTTTATAGTGATAAATGGTAGATTTTCTTCGGACGAGCCTCTTGCAGTCTGAAAAATACCAGGCGAGTGACCAGAAAACGATTTTTATGGTCCCTAAGGAAATTGCAAAATACCAAAACTTCTTCACCTACTTCCATAAAAGAGTTCGAGAGGCAAGTGGAACAGCCTGTTCATTGTCGTTTTCAAGTTCATATTTTCTTTCATGATCCACATGCTCCTCCATGCTTCAAACGTGCAATGAAAGGAAGAACTCATTGCCTCAATGACTTTGTTTTTGTCTTTCCCCAGATTCCCAACCTTTTTGGTTTTTGGTTGGCAGTTTCTGGTGTGGAACAGCATATTCCAATTGATAGTTCAATCCTGTCTGCAGGTGAAAAATCTTTGCCAAAATGTAAACTTGCAAAGATCAAGTGAAAATTCTTTTATTAGGCCGCATTATATATTGAATGTTACAGCATAAGATGGAAAAAGATTTTGGAATACAGTATTTATTCATTTACAGCTAGTGATGAAGTTAAATGTATGCAACTGGAATACAGTATTAAATCATTTACAGCTAAAGATGAAGTCAAATGCATGCAACTCACAATGTTTCAGGCATAATTACATATCTATCTGATCTGATTTTATAGCTTTGTAGCCTTTTTCCTCTTTATCTGTGCGTGTTTTGGTCATCCATTGATCTTTGTATGGTTGTATGCAAAATCGGAAGCTTCACTTCCAAGTTCAAGATGGGCCAAGACGCTCAAAATGATGAATCTATTGCCTCATGATCGGGGGTTCTATATGCAAATCCTGACTCGTCACTGGATCGCCTCTTGACCACACTGGCCCTTTGCACTAGTCGTACTAATGCTTGCACAACTTCAGACATGGGAGGGCGAAACTCAGGTTCCGGCTATAAAGAAAACAAAAATCATAAGTTGCCCATTTTTAGTTAAGAGAGTGATAATAAAGAAAACTGCAGCCAAAATCAAACAACTCCAAGCAACCGTATACATGAGTGTTATGGCCCAAAATCATATCCAAAAGAAATGAACCAATGAAATTAAATGGGAATGTAGGCCATGACACGAATAGGCTCCATATGATGGAGCATATGATTTTAAGCTAAAAAGGTTTACCAGTTTGATAGCCATTCTGGAATTCTTAAAAATATCATGAAAGCTAAGGCTTGGTGCATATTTAGTCTTATTATCAGAAAAAAGAAACTTACCTGGACACAGAGGGCAATGATGTCAGCGAAACGTGAAAGAGACTTTGCAGGATACATGCCATTTAAGATAGGATCAACCATTTTTGCCAAGGCATCAATATCATGCAGTTGAGGAGTAGCCCATCTAACAAGTGACTGCTCTGATCTCACCCTCGAACTATGGAACCCCAAAAATTGGATAAGGGGTAAATTTAAACAAAGTTCAAGAATAGCCCCAAAAATAAATGCTTAAACAAGTCTATGAACAAAAGCACAATTGATCAGTAAACAAGAGAAATGTTACCTGTCCAGTGGCTTCCGACCAGTCAATAGCTCTAGCATTACCACCCCAAAGCTGTAGACATCGCTTTTTACAGTGTATATTCCTGACAGAGCAAATTCAGGAGCACTATAACCAAATGAGCCAACCATCTGTGTTGAAACCTGTCAACGTGAAACATACTATACTTGGTCAGTCCGAATGCAACAAAAGGTATGTTAACAAAAAGTTCTAGAAAGCATGAAGTTAACGAGAGTTTGCAGTGCCAGCACATAATATTATTCACTCCTTTTCCTTTACCTGTCTCTCTGTGTTTGGTGTCAGAGCAGCCAAACCACAGTCTGACAAGTGGGGATTAAGTTCTTCATCAAGTAAAATATTTGCCGACTTCAAGTTTCTATGTACAACAGAAGGCAAGCAGACTTCATGCAAGTACCTGAGTAAACAGGCTACAATTAAGAGAGGATGTAGGGCATGCTGTATGAGAGAGAAAGAGAGAACTCTAACACCACACACACACACACACACACACATATATATAACATACTCTAAAGCACGGGCAGTGCCAAGTGCTACTCTAACACGTGCATTCCAAGATAATGTCTTGCTGCCATCATCAGCAAAGTGCAGTATATCATGCACACTCCCATTTGCTATATATTCATAAACCAAGAGTCGCTGCCCATGCTCCACACAGTATCCTACTAGGGAAACAATGTTTGGGTGCCTCAAGTGTGACATATTTGAAACAGCTTCAAGAAAGTTGTCTTCCTCCTGTAATGACAATGCTGCATTGTCGATCTTCTTAACAGCCATCATCTATATCAACAGAACAGAAGTTGATTACTTAACTACTGCAACAAAGATTAGCAAAACCTGTAAAGAAAAGCAACCCAACTAGAACACCAAGGGAAGAACTCTCACAGTCATGATGGCTTTATTTTTAGCATACTTTAAATCAATTTTTAGCGTACTTTAAGTCAGAAGAATTTAATCAATGTATTAACCGGAATTTACTAGATAAAGGTGAGTCATCGTGCACAAAAATTACATGCTCATTGTGGCTAGCAATAGGACCTCTTCAAGTGCACATAACACTGGTAGCTCCATGGACTCGTACTAATACAAATATAGAAACCAGCATGACCATAAGAACATAGATATTACTTTATATCCAATGATTTAAGTTACCTTTCCATTAGGAAACTCTCCTCTGTAAACACGACCAAGAGAACCTTCACCAATTAGAAAATCTTGACTAAAGCTATTTGTTGCTGTTTGTAGAGAAGCAACACTATATGAAGTGGCAGTGATGGGCGACTTCATTCTTTTTATGGATCCAGAATTCCCTTGTAATCTCTCAACCACCAATTTCTCTGCAGGTGGGGGCTTCAGATCCGTAACAGCAGCCATGTTTTTCACCCTTGACTCTTGTGTATCTCTATCAACTGGAAAAACAAAGCAGAGCATAAACCTCAGTGGTTAGGATTATTATACAAGAGCTTCCAGCTTCAATCTATTAATTAAGGAACAAAATTTTGAAGCCTGTTGAATGAAGGAGGGGTTCAACATTATATTTTGCATTAATATGCAGACAGACCAACTAATCACAATCTTACTTAATTAGATTATGGTGTCTAAGGAAAATGAGCTTGACTAATGTCAGGATTAAAAACACTATTTTAACTGCCTCGTGCATACCAGTGTTGTAGATACTATGACCCCACATGAAACCAATTGCGCATTTATGTGGTCTCATATTCTGAAAATTCAAAAGGTTATCTCAGAAGAATAAAGATTCAAAGGACAGAAAACCTACTGTCATCTGTATCAGCAGGACGACTTCCCCGGGTAGCTAGAGGACCAATTTCCTTGCTTTTGTGCTTCTTAATGCAAAAGACAAGAGCAAGTAGTGCAATGAGAACCAGAACAAGAGAACCCAGGGCTACACCTACAATAGCTCCCACTGAAATTCCCTTATCTGACTGTGATGGTTGACCATCAGAAGAAGGGGTGACAGGCGCACCAGATCCTGGATGAGTACGGTTTCTGTGAGATTTACCAGGAGGTGGTGGGGTATATGGTGGCGGAGGTGGAGAAGGACCATTGTCAAAAGAATTTCCATCGTATCTGATTTAATTATTCAAAGAGCTTATTTAACATATTGCAGAAGTAGAACATGATAAATTTGGCATGGAAGAAACAAAGAACAAAGAAGCTTACATAAAGTTTGGGATTGAACTAAGCTCTTGAGGTATCCATCCACTAAAGTTATTGTTTGCAACATTTCTGTTGAAAATATAAGGTGCAATAAGAGCATAGTGGCAGATGACAGATTTAAAACCCCACCATTGCTAAAGGAACTTACAGAGTTGTCAGAGGCAAACCAGTAAGAACATTAAGAGAGCCAGTCAGTTGATTGTTCTGAACATTGCTGCAGTATATTAGAATATCACAAGCCTTTAATCAAACTTTCCAAGAGTTTGCAATCCTTTTCTTTTTTTCACTTTATGTTACTCGGTTAATTTTGAATGGAGTCAGCACTCTACTCACAGTGTAGAAAGATTGGACAACGAATTAAAAGAACTGGGAAGATCTCCACTAAAGCTGTTGAAAGAGAGATCCCTGCATGCACAAGCAATAGTAAACATCCAAGAGAGCTATTTATTGGAAAGTAGATGTGAGCATTATTGTGCTGGAAATGAAGAGAGTCAAAGAATAACATGGCAAATGCAGCCCCCATGGTGGGCAACTGGGATACAAGTCACATAAATGAAATATGTTTTCCTGTTCACTCTCTCTTTAATAAAATTTGTTTCTTCCCTCTTTCCTGATTGGTACTATCTTTCCACCATGTTAGACACCACAACACCATATTTTAGCTTTTTCCTGAAAAATGAATTCTACTTCAGCATATCCCTAATCTCCTCAACAGGTTACCTTTATTGAACTTATTGTGTTAATTCGCTCCTTCTTGTATTCTTTGAACAGTCAATTTTGTGAAGAAAAAAGTATCATAATGTGGCTTTTCCATCAACCATCATGATTCTTTGCATAGTACTATAAAAACTCAGTTGCACATGTATTTTAACAACGAAATTTCCAAGAACTAAAACTCAAATAACATCTGTTTTGAAGTAAGAAATCTCACATGGTTGCGAGGAGAGAAAGATTAAGGAAAACATCTCCAATTGATTGGGCGAGTGAATTGCGGCTTATGTTTCTGAAACCAAAGATGTTGAATCAGGGAATAATCCAAATTCTGCAATTACTTGACAAAATTTAAATGCATTCCAGATAAGCCACTCACAGATAACTAAGAGAAACCATGCTAGACATTGAATAAGGAATATTCCCACTCAAGTTGTTCTTGGCGAGATTTCTGCATTATGCAAGAATAGAATGAACACGTTACCAAACAATTCAAACAGATCGAAAACATCAGAAACAATTGACACGATGGAGCATTACAAGCTTGTAAGATTCGGTGGTAACTGATATGGGAATGAATCACGAAGGTGGTTGTCACTTAGATCTCTGGCAGGCACAAACAACCAATATCAGCGGCTCAAATAACCAATGAAAGCAACATAACTTCATCCACCCAAGAAATGAAATAAAGCATTAAATCTCTCACAATGTTCTCAATGACATGAGGTTTGCAAGCAAGTATCCCATTGTCCCGTCAAGTCCTAACCCAGAAATCTGACTGTCAACACCAGCAACACAAAACCATTCAACAAACAAACAAACTAAACCACTAAATCAATTAAATGCATAAATCTCAATGCACTTTCTCACATGGAAACAACAGCTGATCCTTCACAAGTGATCCCTTTCCATGACTCTGCACATGGATCCCCACCATTACTTTTCCAATTGGCTAGCTGTGAAGGACTATTCAGCGAAGTGTACATAACTTGTAGAGCTTGAACTGCAACAACAACAAATACTTTCAATCCTCAAAACCAATCAATTTCACCCCTCAAAAAATCCACCGACATAAACCCTTGGTTAGTCCACAGGGAAATGAAAGCAATCAAAATGAAATGAGACAGCAATTCAATCATTAGATTAGTCGGGAGAAAAAAGAACAATTCTACTTTCATAAGCTAAACACAAAAGGTAGAACATCATCTAGCACATTTTCTCGGAAACAAACAGAAAATAAAGAACTAGATTTTCAAAGAAAAAAAACAAAAGAATTATCATAGTAGCAGTTCATTTCTTGACTCTAGCTTCACTCCAACCAAAACAAACCCCAAAAGTCAATAACTTTAACCACACCAATCACTATCAAACCAACCAAAAACAATCAAAAAACCAAACCCCATAAAAAAAAGACCCGAAAAAACAAGAAAAAATGCAAACTTTACCATCATTAGCATCAGTAGTACATTGAACAAGAACTGGGAAACCAAAGATCAAGACTTTAATCACAGACACAAATAAAAATAACTCAAAGTGCTTCAATGTCATTGTTTTTATTGACAAACAGTGGTGTTTCTCTTTTCTGGGGTGTTTTAGTTTAGTCTAGTTTAGAGGCGGTGGTGAGCGGTGACCAGCTTGATCAAGTGATGCAAAGCTCATGGTATTGTAGACTGTGGAGACAGAAGAAGCAAACAAGAAGAAGAGGAAGAAGCAGAGAGGAGGGTGTTAATGAGGTGGAGATCAGAGTCCGTAGTCAGAGACATTGTCATTAAAGAAAGGGAGAGCTAGAGAGAGAGAGAGAGAGAGAGAGAGAGATTCCAAGCTTGAGAGAGTAATTAAGAGAGAGAGGGGCTGTTGACGGTGTGACTCGTTGTAGTTTATGTTTTGTTCTGGGTGTCGGCGAGAAAGGGAAGAGCTGGAAACATATTATTATTTTAAATAATTGTTTTTTTAAAAAAAAAAACTAATTAGAATTTACTTGAACTTCGTAGGATCAGCTAAAGGGATTTAAAAATAAATTTGATCCAAATCATACTCCAAGTCATCTATTATAGAATTAACTAGTCAGACTAATATGAGTTGGAAAAAGAATTTCAACTCGAATTCCGAGTTGAGTTTAATTAATAAATGAAGGTTGAAAAGAGAAATAATTGATGTCAAACGTACAAGATACTTTAAGGATTAGCAAGTATTAATCTTATTTATTGAATGACTAAATTTCCCAAATCCAACAATTAATATTCCTAATCAATAAATCAGCAGGAGGGGCCTGATTTGAGTGACAAACATATTTATTTCTCTCTTTTAATTTGAGATTAGAGGGAGGTTTAGGTTTTAATTTTAAATCCGAATAAATAATTATTAATATATTCTCAATCAAA
>Ga0325410_1006977_pt1 | contig 12378 bp, 6 predicted proteins | sample PopdelMetagenome_16_FD_206182 | JGI IMG/M metagenome (GOLD analysis project Ga0325410, IMG submission 206182) | Populus deltoides microbial communities from Bellville, Georgia, United States - Xylem-PdIQD-R3 | ecosystem: Host-associated > Plants > Phyllosphere > Stem > Wood/Secondary xylem... | reverse complement strand
AAACAGGGGTAGGGGCTGGTTTTTATTCAACTTTAGCCTCTGATTTCTCCCTTCCCGTGACATAAAATCCACCCCTATTTATAGAGGGGAAAGAGGGATATTTTATCTTTAATGGTGTCAAATCTTGGCCATTGATTCAACTCCGAAAAACCTCAATCGTTGGTTCAAAATGGTCATCATGAACTATCAAAGTTGCTGCAGAAGGGCTAGTCGGGCTGGACACTTTGGGGCGGTGACACAGCCGTCGTGGCGTTAATAGGCCAGAAAGGACAACACTAGGTTGTAATCAGATGTCAAGTCATCGTTTGCGTGCAAGTTTTGTCATATTTGGTGGAGATATGAAGCATTAAATGCCTTGAGAAAGAGGCCACATGAGTAGCTTTCTAGGAGGTTAATGATGAAGAAGATGAATAGTCTATACGACACGTCGTATAGTTTGTCCCCCCTCTTTTTTTTTGTTTTATTCGGTTAAAACAATATTGTTTCGATCAAAACACGTTGTTTCGTTTAAATGAAACGACATCGTTTTGGCTTTTAAGGTTTTATTTTAGGGATTTGGCTAAATTTCAATTTGGTCCCCTAGAAGTTCTTTCAATTACACTCCTAATTGACCCTGAACTTCCAATATTATGCAATCTTACCCCTGTCGAACTTCAATGTCAACCTTGAATTTCAGTGTCTATTTCACATTAGTCCTTGGTTTTGGATTTATATAATTTGACTCTCAATTGACCATTAAACCTTCAATTCTCTTTAATTTCACCTCTGATTCCAATCAATTGAGTCCCCATAGTTCCGCGTCTTTTGCAAAACTGTTTTTGACTGTGAATTTCTCCAATTTAGCTCTTATTTGACCGTAAAACTTTGATTTTCTTGCAATTTTTCCCTTGATTTTAATCAATTGACTTGGTAAAAATTAAGTGTGATCTCCTAAAAGTCTGATTTTCTCAACTAAGTCCAAATTGGACTCCCAAACTTTATTTTTCACCAATTAAGCCCCCCAATAAAATTAATTTAACCCATTTTAAATATATTTAAGTCCTTGCACTAATTAAATCCTTTAATTGGACCCAAATTAATTTTTAAAAATAATTAAATTTTAATTTGGCCCATGATTAAATTAAATTGATCTATTAAAAACTAATTATGTCCCTTGGCTTATTTTTTATGCAGATTCGTCCAATAATCATGTAACTTGATCCTATCTCTACTTTGTCTCTCTAGTTTTGGGTGAAATGAGGTGTAATTAGACACTTAATTCCGTCCAAAATTGCAGTTTGATACCAATGTTCTTTCTATTTTATTTTTTTGGAAAGAAATGAGTTATGACATATGGTATGCAAGAGATTTGGTAATTGGTTGAAAGAATTGTCAAGACTTTCAATAAGGAGTATTTTGACTAACATTGGTGATGGATTTAAAGCTTTAACATTCAATATATATATATATATATATATATATATATATATTGAAATTACTTGGTAAGGAGGTTGTAACAATCAAAGTGTTTGTCGTGGTAACTTGAATTTAATACACTTGTTATAACGCGAGCTATAATTGTTGGATGAAAGAAAAAAAAACATAGCAACCTTTAAAATAGCAAATAAATATTATTTTTTCAAAAAAAAAGGAAAAAACAATAATTGAATAACCGATAAATTCATAAAAATAAGAAAACACAATGTTATAAAATAATAAATAAGCACTTATTCTTTCTTACAAAATATAACACTCCTATATTAGATATTAAAGTCGCTATTACAAATTTAAATTATATTAAATACTTTCATAAATGGTTTTTTAAATATAAATAAACACTTGTTGTAGTGTTTTATAAGACTATAACTTGATGGAAAAGTAGCTAAAACGACTCGATCATTATAGCATTTTCTTTTTTGTACTATTGATGTACTCTAGAACCCTACATTTTCTATCTCTGTTTACATATTTGATGGAAGGTTTTTGAACAATATGCCAGCTTTAATATAATTCCCATGACATTTTAACTGTAACGACTCAGCTTTTTAGTGTTAAAATTGATGGAATTTTTTTCTATCGTCCGAATCTGGATGTTTTTCACCATATCATTCTGCAAATTTATAATTGCATTTCATTCATTAACAAGGCACAATCCACGTAACATAACGTAAATCAACATTCCCATAAAACACATTCTCAATACACATGCCCATAATATTATATTTTCATACTCATAGGTTTACAATATATCATATTGACATACTCATAAATTCACATTCTTGTTCTAGTCGTTATCATCACGAGTTCATATGAGAGTGCCGAACAACAAGTTACACAACTAGTACTTTCATTATCCTGACCTCATGTAATTTCACAACATGACATCCTCATAAGAAGAATACCATATACGTATATTCATACACATCATATCTATATGATCGCACATTCATATTCGTGTTCCATTTCATTTTGTCATTACAAGTATTTACAAAAGGGGTCGGACGACTAATTGAGTGATTTACTTGTCTATTCATACAAAACTCATATCACCCATAACATGTGAATATATAATTCTTTTCAAATGAGTGAGTCGTGAAATGGATTTTCTTACTCACTATGTTAGTATGATGTCCTTGTTACAGCATAAGGTAATTTCAGTAATTATATGCAATTTAAAAAAAAAACATAATAAAGCAATATTAATGTTACATTTCACACATGGACCAAAAGAGCATAATTCTTTCATTTCTCCATACTTATGTAAATATCACCCTTAATAATTCATCAATTACCAAGGCTAATTACAATACTCAAACCCGGTCATCCATCTCAAATATCATTAACCAAACTAACATTATTCTCTATTTAAAGCATAACAATCATAGTTCTTTCATATACTTGGTATATACAGAACATAGTACCTATGAACGCATCAACTTTTGAAACAAACTCATAACTCCCAAATTCAACAGTCCTCTTAGGATGCCATCAGCCAAAGCTAATTATTTGTTCATCTCGGTAATCCACTTGGGATGCCACTAGTCAATGCTAATTGTTTATCAATCGCGACCATCCATTTATGATGTCATTAGCCAAAGATAATCATTTATCAATCCCGGTCATCCATTTAGGATGCCTTTAGCCGAAGCTAATTATTTTTCAGTCCTGGTCATCCACTTAGGATGCCATTAGTTGAAGCTAATCATTAACCCATCAAATGTTCCAGAGGCAGTTTATGTGATCACTATAACAAGATACTATGTCCTTTATAATACACCAACAAACATTCCATAAAAGTTTAACATTCAGTATAACACAACAATAAACCCTTCATATTTTTCATTCAACCATTCATGAAGGTTAATATTCAATACAATACAACAATATATCCCTTATAATACTTATACAAAAATTCATCACAATTATATTCAATAAAATACAATAGTAGAGTCTTTGTAATACTCATATAACCACTCGTTACAATTACATTCCATAAAATACAACAATAGATTCTTCGTAATACTCATACAACTATTCATAACCTTTATACTCAATAAAATACAACAGTAGGTCCTTCCTAATACTCATACAATCATTCGTCAACAACCCAAATTCATAATAGCCCATTCAACATCTCATAGTCTGTTAAATATTCATCGCAACACGATAACATATCCACCTTAAATAGGTCATTTCAGAACATTAACATTTTTTTCATTATTTCAACATTCATCAAGAATTCGATTAACATTTCATAGTCATTTCAACAATTATCCAGAATTCAATCCAACTCTTCATTGTCGTTTCATCATTCAATAAAGATTTAATAATATATCATCATAAGTAAATCATTTCAAAACATAAACATCATACGAGAAAAAGGTGGGAACCACCTACCTGTTCCACTTGTAGTTTATCCTTGTCTTGACGATGGTTTGATCCCGACCGCTCCCCCTAAGACATCAATGCCATAATTATCAGTATATTTGCATCCTTAAATCACATTCATCACCATACTTATTTCAAGAATCCATATTCAAGTGTTCCATATTTTACATCATCATACAATGAAATTGTTGCGAGCATTTAAGTCATTTATGACCAGGGAGTCTATTGTAGAAAATCAGCTGCGAAAACTGGTTCGCTGCTGGCCGCACAATTCGACAGTGAAACTGATTCACTGCAGGCCACACAATTCGGCAGTGAAACTAATTCATTGCAGGCACTTTAATTTTGGCAGCGAAAGCTAATTCGCTGTAGCCAACACAATTTCGGTAGCGAACGCTAATTCACCGCAGACAACTCAATTTTGGCAGTGAATCACAAATTCATTGTAGACAATAAATTTTCAGCAGTGAACGCTGATTCGCTATAACCAACACACTTTCGATAGCAAATGCTAATTCGCTGTAGTCAATACGCTTTCGACAACGAATGCTAATTCACTGCTGACAACTCAATTTCGACAGCAAATCACAAATTCGATGCAGAACACATACTTTGGCAGCGAACGCTAATTCGCTACAAACAACTCAATTTCAGTAGCGAATGATAATTCTCTGCAGACAGCTCAATTTCAGCAGTGAATTACAGATTCGTTGCAGAACACACATTTTGGGCAGCGAACGCTAATTCACTGCAGTAAACTCAATTTCGGCATTGAATGCTGATTCGCTGTAGACAACACAATTTTGCCAGCAAACACTGATTCACTGCATATAACACAATTCATCAGCGAAACTAATTCGGTACAGGTGATTAGTACTTAAAAGTGCATTTTTATCAAGGTTTTATATTATCATTTTGCACTTGAAGTATCAATAGCTCCTTAACTAAAGCATGTTTTATAATAACATGTCTAATAATATAAGATACATTTAATTTATGGTAAATTTTAAGCTTAAAAAAGAGATGCTGGTTCAGTCCAAACTGGAACATCATTCGGTTATTGGATCATAATTGGAGCTGTAGAACTTCGATCTAGGTCTGGTTTATATATATGGAAAGCTAAGACATAGGCCTAAAACTTTCATGAAGAGTCCAAGATTTAAAAGTGTCATTGTCGAGTTTAAATGGTAGAAACAACGGAGAAGTGAGAATCTATCCTACAGCCCAGACACTGTTCAGTGTTCAGACCATATCTCGAGTTCTAGAAGTCCAAATGCGCCGATTCTTGTTTTGTTGAAAGCTGAGATAATTTCCCAGAACTTTCATGGGGACTATCTATTCAAATTCTGATATTAGCAATGACGTGTTGTTCAGACAAGAAGATAAGGATTGTCAACAAGTCAAGATGTGGCCACCCACTCAACAATTAGTCATCAAATCAACAGTTCTGAATTTTGGCCTATAAAAGGAGGCATTTACCATGCATTTAGGCATTTTGGTTTTCAGATCAAGATCATATTCTTGCTTTCTTTCTTTGTATTTTTGTAATGTTTAAGTTTTGCTCTCATTAATCTCTTGTTTATACTTTTTATCATAACTATGTTCTTTTCTAGTTTGTTTATGTTTCTTTTCTTAATCATATTTAGCTAAGTTTATCATATCAAGGTGAAAAGGATACACTAATGGTGTAAGAATAAGTATACTATAAACTGAACATGGACTTTAATGTTTGATACTAACATGTTTTGTATTTGTTATCTTATTCACTCTTAATACTTTGCTTGTTAAATGGTTAATCTAGATTTATGTTGTATAACATTTGGTACAACAAATACTTGGCACTTTCATAGCCCAACTGTATGGTATAACCGACACCTGTGCTATGAAAGGAACTTGATTTGTTGTTAACATAAATTAACATCATGAATACCTGACAACATTTATAAGTATTAGCATTATTTGAATAAGATAACTAATGTAATCATGTTAACAATTTATCATCCGATTAGAACCTTCTTCGTGTGTGGTTTCCAGTTGAGTAATAAAAAGAGTTTATACTATAATTGTTTGAAATACCATTAATGGATCCTCTAACCTTACAATTGTTTTATCCTTGTTTAGTCCTTACATTAATATCACATCTCAAAAGTTCTCTTCAACTCTTTTTCATTTATTATTTATAATTTATATAGTTAACCTCCCTGTGATTCGACCCCTGTCTTATCGGGTTATTTATTACTTCGAACCCCTGCACTTGGGATAAGACATCAACCTCTTGATTGTGTCAAGTTTTTGGCGCCGTTGCCGGGGAGGTAAATTTCTGTATAAATTATAATATTTATTTTATTTTCTCTTTTCACTTTTCTTGTATCTAACTTTTGTTTTTTTGTTTTGTTTCTTTTTGTTTTGTTTTCTTCTTCCTTTTATTCTCTTCCTACATGTGCATGAGAGTTTGGTCACATACATTAAGTGGTAGACTTTGTAGGTTATCCTCATCATTTTCAGAAAATATGGCTGAAGAAGATAACCAATCGCTTCATAATGAGAATAATCGAGTTAGAACATTTAGAGAACACATGAATCCTACAAGAACAAGTGCACCCTCATGTATAGTTTCCCTCCTGATGCATCTCACTTCAATTTTAAGCCAGACATTATTCAACTTTTACCTTTTTTTCATGGCTTAGATCTAGAAAATCCATGCTTGCATTTGAGAGAATTTGAAGAAGTTTGTAACACTTATAATAATTGTAGCATGAACACCATTAGATTAAAGCTTTTTCCTTTTTCATTAAAAGATAAAGCTAAAACATGGCTACAAAATTTGAGACCAGAATCTATTCGTGCTTGGGATGAAATGCAACAATAATTTGTAAAGAAGTTTTTTCTGTCTCACAAAACAAACTTGTTCAAAAGACAAATCACCACTTTCACTTAAAAACCAAGAGAAACATTTTACCAATGTTGGGATAAGTATCAAGACTTTCTTAATACTTGCCCTCATCATGGTTTTGAAACATGGAGATTGATTTCATATTTTTATGAAGGGTTAACACCTAAAGATAGACAAATGGTAGAATTGATGTGCGATGGAACTTTTGAAGATAAAAACCTTGATGAAGCAATGGAGTATCTAGACTCGTTAGCTAAAAATGCTCAAAATTAGGAAACTAAAGGTACTTATGAGGTACTGGGTAAAACTCAACCTCATACATCTAGTGGAGGTAAGTACAACCTTAGGGAAGATCATGACCTCTAAGCCAAATTTACATCTTTAGCTAGAAAAGTCGAGGCACTAGAATTGAAAAAGAGTGGTCAATTAAAATCTATTCAAGACATTATGTGTCAAACTGTGAAACCAATGAACACTCAACCAATGACTATCTAACTTTGCCTTCTTTCAAGGAATGCCTCCATGAATAAGCCCATGCTTTAAACAGTTTTCAAAGGCCCAGTCTAGAAATCGGCAGTGACTGTGGAGTTATTTCTAGCTTTACCTTTCTTTCTCTTTTTTTTTTGTTAGGTGTTTACAAAAATTAGCAATCTCGTCATGCCATGATTTCTTTAATAACAAAGGGAATTGTTATATATATCTCAATAATTATATCTTTTTTTTCATATTGGAAGATATAATGAAATTTTACTACTAGATTTAATAATTTTATCGATGAAAATTTCTGATTGTGCAAATATTTTCTTTTATCATTCATTAGATAATTTTTTAGATACTTTAACTGGTTGTATATATAGCATCTCTTTCCTTTATTTGTTGCATATTTGGTTGAATAGTTGATATGGAGTTCCTTTTTATTTCTAGATTTATAAAGGTTGGAGCAACAACTTGAGCATAATTTTTTGTCATTTTTGGAGTACAAGCATTATTGAATCTCACCATAACTAATTAAAATACTAGTATAAATGGATTGATATTGAAGTTGAGATTTATGATAAATGGGAAAATAAAAATTAGAGACTTAGGAATAAAAGTTAATACTTTTAAGAGAACTAGATTTTTATCGAATGAAAGAGAATTGACAATAACTTTAACTCTAGTTTGCTTTTAAGAAAAAACCTAATTTAAATTGTGTGATCTCAGCTGGATTAAAGCATTTTTAGTGATAAGAATTAAATGTTCTCAAAGATACTAATTCAAATTGCGTGATCTCGGCTAGGATTAAAACATTAACTCTAGTTTGCTTTTAAGAAAAAACCTAATTCAAATTGCGTGATCTCAGCTAGGATTAAAGCATTTTTAGTGATAAGCATTAAATGTTCTCAAAGATACTCTAGCGTTTAGTAACTTGACCTATTCTCATTTATAAAATCAATAGATACTAGTGATATTTTCATAAGGCTAAATAGTTATCCTATATAAGAAAAAAAATGATACTTAATAATATTTATAATATCTTTTTTCTTGACTTTACTTTGTAAGAGATATTTGTAGTGTCTTTTAATAATTGATTACATTTGACAGATTTTTTTAGGAGACAACATTAAAGAAATAGATTAATTAATATGAATTGTTATTTTTAATTAATATTCAAACATCAAAATTAATGCTAAATTAGGGGTAATGATGGAATAAAACTAAAATAATCAAAGCAATATTTTTTCATTTTCTTTTCATAATAAAGCTTATTGATGGATTAACGTGTTTAAGTTATTTTTGTCTAAAGTCCATAGGGGCCAAAGGTAGGGTGATAATCTTACATCCTTAGATTCAGCTATGCGCTAGGCCCAAATACATGGCGAGTTGCCTAACCTAACATCACTGGACTCATACACACGCTAGGCCTAGGTACATGTAGGTCTAGTGAGCTGCTAGATCTAAATATCACTAGCTCAGATACACGTTAGGCCTAATACATGTAGGTTTGATGAGCTGTTAGACCTAACACCCCTGAAATTAGCTACGCACTGGGCCCAGGTACAAGTGGGTCTGGCAGCTCAGCTATGCACAGGACCCAAGTACACGTGGGTCTGGCTAAGTGTCATACCCAACATCCTAAGATCCATATTTGGGCTCAGCATAGGTCTGACGAGCTTCCAAACCCACCATCCTAGGACTTATATTTATGTTAAGCATCTCACTAAGCCCAAATGAATATAAAACTAATGATCTTTCTATGACCATATTGGGCTATATGTAACAGTCCTAATTTTTGGGAGAACACACAACATGTAATTGGAAATTTTAGGATTTTTTTTCTAAAATCCACTAAATTTTATATCAAAATTTTGGTAGAGTCTCCCCTATATCAAGAGGTCCCAAGTTATTGACAATACCAGATTTACACTTCCTGTGTCATTTCACAACCCAATCCAATCATCTTGGATCTCAACCAAACTCATCATCATCAACACAACACATCTTATTCAATAATATTACAAAATTCAAGTTCATAAAAAAAAACAATGCATAATTCAATTGCTACATATTATTATTACATAAACTATATCATGCGTAATAATATCATATAATGAAATTCAAGTAAAGGATTTAATTTCAACTATAAACATGCATGGTTAAAAAAAGGTACTTATAATTACATCATTAGATTAAAGTCATATATCCAAATTTATGGTTCAATACTACATTTTAAGTTTAAGAGATAATTGTCTCAAATTATAACATAACTATATAGCAAAAGATAGCTAAACTAAGATCACTCTTGACATGACTCCGATGGACTTGAAAATAACAAATAATATGTACATATGAATATAAAAAGATAACAACAACAACAATAATAGTGACAAGTAATAACTTTCATGGTATTTCTTTTGAGATATAAAATTAGGCATAGATTTTTTTACAATATGCATTTTCCATCTAATATCCTAACCAATTGCTAAGAATAATTTCATCTTGAAAATCACAACACGACTAAAATGATTTCGAATGCCATCTCTTTATAGATTAATTCTCACTTGATACCAAGATATTCTTCTCTCGATATCATTAGCTTATCTTGTTTTTTCGGAATGACTAATTAACACTTTTCCTCTCATTCTCCGGAAGGTAATTACCGATACTAATGAATCTCATTAGTATCATTAGTCTTTCATTACCGGGTTAGACTAATCAATTTCATTCAAGTGTCGATATCAATAAAATCAATTGATATCATTTATTATTCCTACCCGGGAATAATTAATCAATTCTTATCCACATTTCGTTTACCATCTAAGTTGTCAATATGAAGAACCCTTGACATTATTAGCCTCCTTATCTGGAGTAGCTAATCACACTAGAAATGGTTTTTGATACCAATGCGACCCATTGATATCGTTAACTACTTCCAACCCAAAATAGTTAATCAACTTATCTTTTTTCCTTAACCGAGAGTAATCATGCCGATGTTATTAATCTTTACAAACATCATTAGTCACCTAATTACCCAGGATCGACTAATCAATTTAAGGAATGTTGGCACCAATGAAACCCCATTGATACCATTAGTTATCCTAAATTTCCAAGATAGCTAATCAATGTCATCACAACTTTCCATTCATACCGATCACATAGATATAGACTACCAAATTCATATCATATACATAGATTATCAAGTTCAAATCACTTACATACCTAGAAAATTTAGAATGGTAGAAAATAAAAATCTATAGGTGTTGGGCACGTACTTACTTAAAAGTTTGATTGGTAGTCATCGGCTGCTATTTGGGTCTTGTGGCTCCCCCTATATTAACAGGTATACCACGTCATTACTCACAAGCATTTATTCCTTCTACATCAAGAATCTATACAATTCATTTTTAATAATCTCATTCATTATTATCCCTATTTCTTTAAATTTATGCTCCCATTAAATCTTTTTCCTTATGTTCTTTAACAAAATGCAAACCTACATCACAATCGGTGTAATTCCCTTATTTGAGCACTGTTTTGTTTTTCATTCATAACTAACATTATATAGTTCAGTGTAGGGTGTGACTTAATCCCTTGAAAATCTAAACCATAGGGTTATAAATCCACTGAGGGAGAAGAATCCAATTTTGCTCTTAAAGCCCTCAAAACTACCCGTTATTGAGACAGTGGTTAATTGTCTAGTAGGACTTGTCTCGACCTTCTTAGATAACTAACATTTAAGGCTACAATTTCTATAACAGACCTAGTCCAAATTCCCCCATTTCCATGCTCGTATTTCCTCTGGAAGACCAAGAGATGAAATTGTCCAGTTCATCGACAATTTTGTAAACATTCATACTTCATCAATTTAACTCATTCTCGTCAAAATCAATTCTTTTCCATGTTATATACATTATAATGTTACCAGAAACACCTTCTAATAGTTAGCTTGCCCAATTTCATTAACTTATCAATCAACACTCTTCTCAACCCTCTTTAACACTTTCATTGTCATTCCTTCATGTATTTCTCATCATTTTAATTCATATAAACACACATCATCAAGTTAAAGATTCAAATAAAACACCCTTTTTCTTCCTACATCAATTGTCGGCCATATATATAGTAAGGAGCTATAACTTTTCTTTCAAAAATACATGTTATTTCAAATCATTTTAACCCTATTCTATGTCACAAACATCAATTCAATTCAATTTCTCATTTCCCTCAAAATTCATCATAAAACCTAATCTTAATTTGATGAAAAATTCAATGGAAACTTAAAAATCATTGTAAGAACTTGTTAAATAGATGTTGGGACACCTTACCAAAGAGTAATCTATGCTCCAATTACTAACCAATCAAGGATTTCCACCTTGATTTCCTTGCTTGTTGTTGCCACCACTTTCTCCTCACTCTATCCCTAAATTTCTTCTCTCAAAACACTTTAAATCTAAAGGATTTTGTTGCCTAAATCCTTAGTATTATTAACTCTCTTCTTTTTCCTTGTATTTCTCTAGATTTCTCAAGAATTTTCAAACAAAAATGGAGTTTTCCCTCTCTTTCTTCTCTATTCTCCATGGTCAGCCATAACAAGCCTTATATAGGCAACAATTTGTCAAATTCCCACTATGCCCCTTCATATAGTAATTTTTATAGTTCTCATGTATTATTTCCCCCGTCCCAGTATATTTTTAATATCAATTTTCAACAGGCGATGTTAAAATTCATTAATTTATACCCCAGTACCTTTCTTCCCTTATAAATCACTTCCATTTAAATTTAATTCACATTTTGAACTTTTTTTATTTTTCAAGCATTTTTCGCACTTGTGTTTTAAAATTTATTTGCTAACCATTTTTCTGAATTTCAAAGGTCCATATTATAAATCCCGAGAAAATTAAGGTTGTATTAAGTTAAAGAAAATAAACTAAACTAAAAAGAAATGGGGGCAAAACAAATACACTTAAAGAAAATAGGGCCTAAATGCAAATAAGAATAATTATAGAGCATAAATACTTCTCTTCTTACCAAAAACAAATCTGAAACTATTGTGAAGAAATAAGAGAGGGAGTTTTTGGGTATCCATTTTTACAAATCAAGAGAGAAACACCAAAATTCAAGAACCCATCCAAGATTAA
>Ga0325410_1006973_pt1 | contig 12383 bp, 3 predicted proteins | sample PopdelMetagenome_16_FD_206182 | JGI IMG/M metagenome (GOLD analysis project Ga0325410, IMG submission 206182) | Populus deltoides microbial communities from Bellville, Georgia, United States - Xylem-PdIQD-R3 | ecosystem: Host-associated > Plants > Phyllosphere > Stem > Wood/Secondary xylem... | reverse complement strand
ATGAGATTACTCAAGTCAGCTTTTATCTTTGACTTGCTCATCGCTGTCTGCTTATCAGTTTCTTATTATTATTATTATAAGCAACTTAATTTGACCAATTTCACACAACTAGTCCAGCAGTCAGTTTCATTCATCACCATTTAAACTATACATTATTTTATTTTTAAAACGTACGGACTTAAACAAATTTATATAACACCCCCATAAACTAAGATATCGAATAAAAACTAAAATCATTATCAACAAGTTCAGTGATTAACTTTTAGTTCCTGGCAATCAACTTTACAGAAAGGAGCGAGCTGTACTACGCTGTTTGGTTACCGAGAATAAGAAGAATAAAATCCAGCTTACTGCCACTCTCCTGAACAAAGGTGAGGAAAGACAGGAAACAAACATGACTTAAATCTAGTAAATTAGAACAAGGAAATGCATTTTCTGTGTAACCAAACAGAGGTTACAGAATTATAAGAGAAAAAAAACGTAATACCGGATTGAGTTTCCAAAGAGATAATGTGTTTTGTTGAAAAGGAGCTTAGATGACCATCAGCGAACCAACACCTAAAATAACAAAGAAACGAACACGAACACAACGTTAATTGCTATTATCAAGCGGTGAATTCGGTTTTGGCAGCTGCACGAAAATAAGAGAGATTTATTTACCTGAAAAATGAATTCTCTCATGAATCGGATCTTTATTTATTTTTATTTTGTTCTATTATTGTTGTACAAGAAGAGTAAATACAATTCTGTTGAAGGATTTCAAGGAGGGATTGCAAGAGATGAAATCGAAGTGAAGAGCAGAGAGTGTCGGGGGGAGGGGGGGTTTCTATTCTGTTTCAATCATTCATGAGTGAGTAAGTGGGGAGAGGGAGGGAGAGGAGCTTTTATGAAGATTTGATTGCTGTTTGTCTGTCTGTCTGTATGGCGGCGTCCTTTTTAGCTCTTCTTCGTCAGCTTCAGTTCTTAAGAATATTAAAATATTGTTTGGGGACCTCTATGCAAAGTGTAGGAAACTTTGGTGGCTCTTTTCACAGTTCATAAAAGACACTCTGCTTCTGTGGCTGAGAATGGTATGTCATAATGCCTCTGCCACCATCCTACATTTACTGTTTACCCTTCAATCTTAACTAATTCTTTCGGACCTCAAGGGTTGTTGTCACCATAATCATAATTTAATGAACTCTTTTATGGATATGTACTAGGAGTTTTTTATTTTTATCTCCACATTCAAGATATATTTGCTGCTGATATTTTGAGCGTGTTTGGCAGTGTGGTTGCGAGTGTTTTTTAAATAATTTTTCGTGCTAAAATGCATGTCAATGATGTTTTTTTATTTTTTAAAAATCATTTTTGAAATCACCACATCAAAACAATTTAAAATATATAAATTATATTAAATTTTAACAAAAAAAATCAAATTTTTTAGGAACGCAACCGCAGCCGTGTTCCCAAACATTACCTTAGGCAATGAGATAAACATATTTCTCAATTGGTTTTAGTGCATGTTTATTCTGCTTAAAATACTTTTGGGGTAGAAAATATTTTAAATGTAAAATATTTTTCAATAATAATTACTGTGAGATGATAATGGCAATATCAAGATGATGATAATGATAAAAGATATGGTCAATGAGGTGGTGATGACATAGAAAATAGCACTTGATACTTTTAAAATAATCAAAGTTTACAATATGTTTAGAAGTAGGAATGATTATTTTTTGTTTAGTTTGGTTTTTATAAAAAAAACAATCAAAATAAAAAAAATTTTATAAAAAAACTGAAATCAATTCAAACCGACCGATTTTGGTTCGGTTTGGTTTTTTTGGACAAAACCGGTTCAAACCGGTTTGACTCTGTTTTTTCTGGTTTGGGGTCAGTTCGGTTCGGTTTTTTTGGTTTCAGGCTTATAAAACCGAAACCGAACTGGATGGTTTTTTCAAAATTTTAATCAGTTTAATCTGTTTTTTTCAAGATTCAGTTTTTTCAGTTATTTTTTTTTGTTTAATCGGTTTTTTGATTTTTTTACTAATTTCTATTTATTTAGGAGTGCTTTCCATACGAATGTTGGTAAGAATTTATTTTTTATTTTTTAAAATTTATTTTTGTTATTAATATATTATATTAATATATTTATAATTAAAAAATATTTTAAAAAATAATAGCTATAAGCACCTCGTGATAATTCAAGGACAGGTTGGTGTACAGTGGGCCTCTTTATTTAGGTAGAGTCCCCACAGTCTATCACATGGCATGCTATCTCCAGATGTGCCGTGCCTGCTTCACCAAATAAAATAGATATATAAAAGGTAGAAAATCAGAAAATCTAGCCATCGCTACCTTTCTTTGCATGGTTTATATGACTGGTCTGAACCTTCCCACCTCAAGGAACACCGATACCTTTATGAAAGATAATAATTATTAAAAACAGGCACTGTATACTGCCACGCATGTGGCTGCTGATTACGTCGTCAATCTATTTTTTAAAGTTTTTTTATTATAAAAATACTTTTTTAATACTTTTAATATACTAATTTAAAAATTAAATTTTAATACATTTTTATATAAAAGAATTTTAAATTATAAAAAAAAACCAAGAGATAATTACCACATTCTTCAAAAAAAAACCCAAATAACCAAGAGAAAAAAAAATCGACATCCACAAAAATCTCACTTTTCCAATCGAAATTATAAGAATTAAAAAAACAAGTGCGGGAGTCAGATCGATCTGAAGAAACGAAGAAATTCTCCACTAGGAGGAGTAAGTTAACGCATGGAACTATTCGATTGTTGTGATTTTCTAGTTTAAGAGATTACTGGCCCATGCTTCTCATTCAAGGCTGCTCCATCATTTCACCGGAGTGTCAATGGCAGAAGTCACCTACTGCGCTTTGTTCTTAGTGAAATGGCAGCTGGACTACTCATAATTTCCATCTTTACCAAATTGCTTAGTGAATAGGACCTTCCCAGTTTTTATCTTGGTAGTAATTTTGATTCAAATACGTTGTGATATATACGATGCTCGCTCTAGATAGAACACGTTGTGATATATACAATGCGGCGTTGCCCTGTTCAGAGCTGTTCTTGAGTTAGAATTCTTGTCTTGCTAGAAGGGGTGGAACAAAATTGTGTCCCTATGGAGGGTGGCGGGCACAGGCTTATCCGATACTTTGAACAAAAGTCATCATTTCTTAATTTTTCATATCGTCTATTATTTATTAATCTCTCATTTATTTTTTAATCTTGCTGACTAAGATTTGGCCAGTGCGTCTTAATTGTAAAATTAAATTGATTTAAGAACTAAATTGTACATGCCATAAAATCAGAGGGACAAAAAGGTTTTCAACAAGGACCAACATATCATAAAAACAATATATAAGGACTAGAATGAATTGTTAAGAAACTTCAACAGTCAAAATGAATTTTTGTAGCAACTTGATTTAGCTAGCGTGCGTAGAACATAAGATAAGAAAATATAATGTTTAATCAATTCAGTCCACTCCATTTTTTATTTGTAATATCCAGTCCAGCACAGCATATTATCTTAGATTCTTAAACATTATCTAGTCTCTAATTAATTAACAAGAACAAAAGGGATTAACATATCACCCATGGACGACACTCTCTTGTATCTGATCTGATGGGGTGAATTTGCTCAAGTTTGTTGACATTGATTTTTTCATGTTGTTTTTACGTTTTAAAAAAATTAAAATTTTTTAATTTTTTTCTTTACTTCAGATTTTTATTTTTTTTATTTCTATATTATTATTATTATGTATTAATATTAAAAATAATATTTTAAAAATAAAAAAATATTATTTTAATAAATTTTTAAATAAAAAATATTTTAAAAAATTACCGCTGATCCAGCATGGAAGAGATTGCTAACCACGAAAGAGGAAAAAACAAAAAAGATGATGAAAGCGACTGTGCTGAGCTTTAACGTTTTTCTTATCAATAATGGCTTGCGTTTCGTCTGTTTTCTTTGGGGACATTACGGATCATGAGATTCTATCTTGGTGGCCCCAGGGAAGTCCAACAATCCTCTTGAAGAATAAGATGCTGGGCCCCCAAACCACTAATAAAATTAGAATCTTGATAGCTTTCAGGCCCACATACTTGGTCCAAGCTCTGAGCTTAGTGCCAATAATTCTGAGCCTCTGTAGCAATCGTACTGCTTCTTTATTCTTTCCCATGCCCTTTCAATCGGAGCAGTATATCTGGTCTCTTTAAAACAATATCTTATATATTTTCTTGTCCCCATTACACGTGCCAAAAAAAGAGAAAATTTCATGATACGCAAGGATCAACTAATATTATTATATTAAGATATTTCTCTCCTGATTGTATTTTTCTATTTCTTTAAAGTATGAGTATCTATTAAAGTAGTCTAATTGTTTTTTTTTTTTTTTTTTTTGGTGGCTGCTGGGGTTTGATACCAACCGCCCTCCATGAAACCTACCAGTGAATTATCGCTCGCATCTCATGCTGAACCTTTAAAGTAGGCTTGGGGCCATGCTCGTTGAGGTCCATGCTTCCACAAAAATGAATGCTCCACGCAAGCCTTTCGTTGCTGCTTCCACTAAATCTCCATTGCCGCAATAAAATGTTGGGCCAAAAAGTTATAGTGGAGGGAGCAAAAAGAAGCCCGGGAAATGGACTGCCTCCATTAAGGACAATACTGAAAAGGACTTGTTCTGTCAAGAAGAAGACCCCCCCTGTTCATCTAGCTCCTACCTTGTCCTGCAGATAACTCTACTTCTATAGAAAATGTACAGCTTTCAAAAGATAAAAATGCTACAACCATTTGATGTACTGCTGCCTATGTTAGTAGCTGAACTACGTCAGTTGTCCAATGGCAAGTCAAGACAACTACTGTCCCTTGCGGAGGCCTTGGATGTTAAATATTTTTCACGATACCTTTTGGCCTTTTGAGGAGAAATGATCTCAAGAGCCCTATTGAGACATTTGCGATATGAGAAGTCCTCAATTGTCCCATCTGTTCGTACCCGTCAAAAGCAGCGGGTATCTATCTTCATATTCAGGGTGATTTATTATAACCTGTAATGAAGGGTGGGGAAGAAAGAATCATCAAACCACAGGACAAGTTATGCACTCGTACGTCAATCACAGTATATCATGAAAATTGCTGTAATTATATCAGCCAAAAGATAGGGACAAACAACAAATTCAACAAACTAACTCATTTCTCTGAACATATTTGTCAGCCCAGCAGGTAGCTGATGTTACATGCATTTGTCAATCACAAGGGAACTAATTTTAACGATGACCAAGATTTTATCAGAGCAACATGGAATGCAATCCCATTTAACCTTCAGTTTGTCACAGACAGCGCAAACCTAGCAACTCTGGAAATTGCTATTTAACCTCCAATAATAATAATAATAATAATGATAATTGCTTGATAAAATTTAACCTCCAATACACCAACTCAGGGGTACTAGGTAACCCACCTTAATAAATAATCTCCTACAAAATGGTTCGGTAGTCCCTTGTTATCGTTAACTTCGTAACAATTTACCTTTATTTTTAAAATCGTGTCAAAGCTGCCTAAGCACAAGTTTCCAAACAAAATTTAAATGAATGTTCCACACCATGGTATGTTGCTGGTGACTTTAACATTATCAGGAAGGATGCTGAAACCACTGGTAACGCCACAAAATTTCTCTCAGCCATGAATCTTTCCAATACTTGTCTGGATGATTGTGATCTCGATGATCGCCTGTATACTGGTCCCTTTTATCATGGTTCAACAAATATAGCCAATCCAATCTTCAAGAAGCTTGACAGAGTCTTTGTTAATGAAGGTTGGTCTTCTACTTTTTCCGCAAGTGCAGTAAGTTTATCAATCCTGGGATCTTTGAGCATTGCCCAAGATACTTGAAAAGTTCTATCTTAATGCCATCCCTTTCAAATCCCTTCAGGTTTTATAGCTTCTGGACTTCCCATTCTAGTTCTCTGCAGATTGTTTGAGAAAATCTGGAATTCTAAAGCTGATTGGACAACCATGTTCCAAGTTTGCAAAAATCTGAAAATGCTCAAACCTCATCTTAAGAAACTTAATGCGACCTTTTATGGCAGTATCACCAGTAAAGTTTGGAAAGCTAAAGCAAGGCTTAAAGCTGTTCAAATGGCTCTTTTACGACATCCTTTACCTTTATCTATACATAAGGAAAGGGAGATTTAAAACTTACTTTAGAAGCCTATTCCAAGAAAACGTCTCCCGTCATCTGGCTTAATAAAGGTGATCAAAACAGTGGCTATTTCCATGGAGTCAAAAAGGCCAAGAAAGCAAAAAAATCCATTCGATCCTTTCCCTTTCCAATAACAATAACTGCTCACCAACTCTGAAGATATACAAAATGAGGCTATTTCTTTCTTCATGAACCTTTTTTTGGCACTGAAAATGAAGAAGTCTATGGTGGTTCGGTTCAAGGCTTTGATAGGTTGCTCACGCATAAATTGTTTGATGTCGACAAAAAAGATAATCCTTTCTCTCAGTAGCCAGAAATCACAAGGACCGGAGGCTTCAAGGAAACCTTCTTTCAAGCATCATGGAGCATAGTAGGAGAGAATATCGTGACTGCCATCTCTGAATTTTGCTACAATGGTAAACTACTTAAAGAAGTAATTGCTACCTCAATCTCTTTAATCCCAAATTAAGGTCTCAAGTGCTTCAAAATATCAAATTTCAGCCAATCTCGTGTTGTTATACTTTGTATAAATGTATTTTAAAGATCCTCTCTTATATTTCACAATCAATCAAAGTTCTTTCTTGAAAGAAGAATCGTGGAAAATGTCCTCCTTGCACAGGAAATGGCAAAGAATTACCAGAAAGGGGATCTATCTCCTAGAATTTCCATGAAAACCGACCTTATGAGACCATTTGACTCGGTTTCTTAGCAATTTCTTTGGAGTTCATGCTAGCCACGAGGTTTCCTACTGCTTTTGTCAACTGGATCAAACTTTGTGTTTCAACTGCAAGCTTCTCTATCAGTATTAATCGTGAGTTACGCGGTTACTATAAAGGAAAGAGAGGTATCTCCTTAATCTAATTATCATAGCAATGGAAATTTTCTCTTACTTAATGAATGAAGCTGCCTACACTCACCCAGAAATGTATCACCCTAGCTAGATGCAAGGAAATCAGCCTGTATCGTCTATGTTTCGCAGATGATCTAATGGTATTCATAAATAGTGATGTGGAATCCATGCAAAAAGCCACAATGGTGCTCCACCAATTCTACTTGATCTATAGCTTGAAATATAATCCATCAAAATGTGATTTTTTTTGTTATGAAGTTTCAAGTGCGGACATTCAGCGCAGTTGCAGAATTACTCTGGTTTTAAGTTAGTTCATTTACCGGAGAAGAATCTTGAGGTTTCACTTATTACCAGGAAACTCTCTTTGGTAGATTGAAAACCATTGTGGGTAAGATCTTTCAAAGAAAGCAAATCAGGTTCATTGTGGGTAGCTTGGGTCACAACTAATCTCTTAAAGTGAAGAAGTTTTTGGGGAATTAAAGCCCCTTAAGATTGCACTTGGGGGCCGTGGAGTAAACTACTAGAGATCAGGCCACCTGTATTGGATTGGATCCTATTTTTGGCAATGGAAATTCTGCTTTTTTTTGGTGGGATCCATGGCATCCAGCAGGTCCTTTCATCAAGAAATACAATCGCAGGATCTTATATGACTCTAATATTCAAACACATGTAAAAGTGGCCTTTGAAATTAAATTCATGCTCCTTTTCAATTTATTTATTTTTTCTCTTCTCAGAGATTAAAGAAAATAGGAAGATTTTGATTGAGAAAGAACATCTATTTCTTAAAAAACAAACTAAATTAAGTATGATCAACGTTGATTAAAACACAATTTAATTATTTTTTTATATTTTAAGTACTGATTTATTAGTTTTGATAAACCATAGGGACTAAGTTATGATTAACTACCATTTTATCCATAGGAAGTCCCATGCCTCTCTTTTTTATGCGTGAACCCTAGAATTTATCTGAACCCAATTACAGGACTCGTGAGCCTGATAACCTTGAGGCCTTAAAGATGATAGATGAGTCCATTCTGGCTCATGCCCTAAAAGAGGAGGCTTGTCAAAATCTATCAGCAGAAAGTTAGGGCTCCACCAATCTTGACACAAACCCTGCCAAGAAAAATTTAAAGCATCCATCAGATTGTAAAACCAGAAACCGTTCTCACCTTGAATCTTGGTGTTCGTTTTCAAGAAGGCCAAATAAGTTCAGGCGATGCTCTCTTCATATTTTTCTCCCTTGTGTCGTTTTTTTCATTTCAAGCAGGTATATACAAATACAAGGAGCCATTTCCCTCCCGTCTCTTGCAAAGAGTCATGAACGATTCCTCGTACCCTCCGATGATATATATAGATAACAAAACTTCTTCAATACTATCCACTCACCTGTGAAAATATATTCTATCTTTATTACTAATGTGGATTGGACTTGTCGTTCTACTTATAACACGTACACATGTAAGTCTTCTAATCGTTTTGCTCCACGTTTTCCATTGCCTTGCCATGATGAGCATCACTTGGCTAAATAATTATAGATTTGCTTACTACTTTATTGTGTTAGGCAACCTTCCACATATGTACACCCAATAGTTTAAAAAACAATTGTAATTTAAAAGAAGCTCTACAAAAAAAAAAAAAAATAGAGGGGTACTAATTTAAATATAAGATAAAATTAGAAAAAAAAAACCATAAAAAAAATCTTTATTTTAAAAAAGAATTAGAAAAAAAAAAGAAGAGCAAAGACTATAAGCTATTAGACCCGGCAAACTAGGCGAACCTGTCTAGCTCATTTTATTAAGACCCGCATGACCAGACCCTTAATTTTTTTTGTTTGAAACTGGGGCAGAAGATATATCGTCAGGCCCAAATTTTTTGAAAAAAAAAATTAGATGACTTATTATCTGATTTGCTCAGATTCTGACCACGGTAGTAGCCAAAAAATTACGGTTTAAGTTGTTTTGATCAAAAAACCCTTTTTTTCAACTCATATTTAACCCAAAGCACCAATAAAAAAACTATAGTAACAGTCATAAATTTATATATAGCCTCAAAACACCCAAAAAACTGAAATCAATTAGAGACCAAAAATCAACCCAAACTCAGATTTGTTTGTTCACGAACTTTAAAAATAAAAATAAAAACATCTAATATGAATTCTTCTCATCAAATAAAACTATTTGACATAAATATTGTCTGTTTTAGTGGTCTAAATTGTTTCAACAATACTTATTTTCTTTTTACCGTTGGAATCTGACAACCTCTCTTTCTCCTCTCTCAACCAGGAACTAATAAATAAATAAATGAATGAACTCTTGTACTAAAATTGAATTAGAAAAACATTGAGGTGCTGAAATTGTATAATTTGCATGATTTTTAAAGTTCAATGATCAAAGTGCATCTTTTGTGACATTCATATCACGCACACTCATGTTTGGTTCCCTTTTCATTTCATTCCCTCCCTTTTCAATCTCACCCTTACATAAAAAAACAAAAGCAATTAGTCTTTAATTAGGACTAAATTTCTGAGAAAAAAGATTTGAGGAGCAAATTAAAAAAATAAAAAAATTTACACAATCTATCTATAGTAATGTGTGAGAGGATGAACAGTGGAGCCTTGCATAGTAAAAAACTCAGGCCTTTTAAAGTTATACTTAATACTAGCTATGTCGCCTCCGCTTCGTCACAAGTTAAATATTTGTTTTTCTAAAAATAATTATATAAGCAGACTTTTTCACTGCGTTCTTATAGTTAAAATAATTCTAAGTAAAAATAAAAAAGTTTATGCATATATATAATCAAATAAGTCGAGAATTATATATGTTAATAAATAAATAAAAAATTATTAACGATAACTAAATATAAAACTAGAAAAATCAAGAGACAAGTGTAGATCAAGATTAAAAAAAATCACAAATGAGCAATATTAATTGAAACATAAATTTAAATATTATTTAAAAGAAAGATACTTTAAAAAAAGGTATCAATTAAAAAAATTAAATTTTAAAGAAATAATATCCCAGATGTTATAGTTTAACATGTCAAACATATGATCAAGGTCATCAACTCAATTAGGTTAAATAATTGTTTCTCATATATATATATATATATATATAAGGTAAAAAAAGAGCTCAAGTGTGCGAGTCTATGGCTAAACGCCCTTGAGCCATTGCAAAGAAAAACCCAAGTGCATGGGTGGGCTTTAAAGCCCAAGTCCACACACCTGGACTTTGTTTTAATTATTTTTATTTTTTTAAAAGGCCCTGCCCTTACTTTTTTGACAAAATAATACACAAGCGACACGTTGTCTGCGAGCCCAAATTCTAACTACCATTATTGTGGTTGAAAATCAAGGCAGCACTTGTTTTGCTCAAAAAACCTAATTTTTAAGTCAATTCAATCCAAAAACACATGATTAACACTCTTGGAACACCCACAAACCAAACTATCAACTCGGAATACCTAAAAAAAAGTTTTAAGAACTCAAAATCAAATCGGGTTAGATTTATTATCCTTAGCTTATATATATATATATATATATATATATATATTGAAGCAACAATAAGACTCTAAACAACCACATCAAGTCCTTCTTATCTCATAGAACCTGTGGACACAAAAAAAAAATCTATTTTGGTGGTTAAAAATGGCTTGAACAACAACTTTCTCTTACATTGTTGGAATCCAACGACCCCTCTATCTCTTCTCTCTTTAACCAGGGACTGAAAAATAATTTAAATAGTTTTTATATCAAATATGATTTTTTTTTTGAAAAATTTAAAGGGACCTAGATTGTATAATTTGTGTTATTTTTAAAGTTTGAGGATTTAAATGTGTTTTTCTTGAAATCTTTGGCACGCCACCCATGTTTGATGTTTTTTTTTATTTTGGTCCCTTTTCTTTCAATTTCATCGTTACCTAATAAATAAAAAGCAATTGGCCTTCAATTAGGATTAAATAACTCAAAATTAAACTTTGGAGACTAAAATGAATTATTAAAAAGATGAACCATAGTTGCACAATATTTTTGTGGGGGTGAAAACAGTACCAACTATAGTTAAAAACCCACACCCTTTAGTGTTTTACTAGTTATTTGACCCGCGCTCCGACGTCATGAGTTGAATTTGTTTTCTAAAATATTGAATATGTAAACTTTTTCAATGTTTTTTTATATAAAAAAATCAAAAGTGAAAATTGAAAAACTTATGTATACATCTAATAAAATAAATAAAGAACTATGTATATTAATAAATAAATAAAAAATCATTAATGATAAATAAATATAAAAAAATTGAGAATCGGATATACACCAAGATATCCAACCTCGCAACTCAAATCTTTAACACAGTTGTGGTTAACGACTTTGTTCATAAAAATCAATTTTTTATTTAATTAAATGATAATAAAAATAGACACACATGAAATTGATTAAATAAAATAGAAGGAAAAAATATTATGCAAGGTTACACATATTAAACATATTATTTGAAAATATATATTTTTAATTTTTAAAAATAAATTTTATTTATATAAAACATAAAAAAATTTATAAATGAATTAGAACAATCTCTCAAAAAATTAAATGCATATAAAATAACTAAAAAATAATCGATATTTAAAAGAGTTTAAATTAACAAAATAAAAAAAGAAAGGATATTAATCTACATATAATTTTGAAAAAATACATATAAAAGGCATTAATTAAAAAACATTGAAAAAAAAAGGTTAGGCATTGTTGGGCCTGACCCATCTAGAAAGGGCCTCGACGTTGTCCTACAATAGGAGGCTCGTGTGTTGGGGCCCTATTTTTTTATAGGGCTGACAACTCCATACTTTTTGGGAAAAAAAATGTCAAATGTACATTGTTTGTTAAGATAGATAACACATCATTTGATATTGCCCAGTTCGTAGCCACTCTGGTGGTCGAAAAAATAGAGCAAAAGTTGTTTCAATCCATAACTGATCTTTCGACCCATTTTTTACTAAAAATACCTAGAAATATCATAGAAAATTTGATAAACTCATTCATAGCCTAAAAATACCCAAAAACTCATCCCAAAACTCGAAATCAACCCGCAACCAAAAATCTCACCGGTTCAGATATGTTTGTTAAAAAATAATATAAATCATATCCTGGAACCTTACCTAACAGCTTAAGCTATTGGGTTGAGATGGTTCTTTGACATTGTTTTTCTAGGCAGTTTCAAGGTAAAAAAACATCCAATGCGAATTCTCCTCATTAAATTAAATAATTTGACAGCAATATCAATTATTTTTATGGTCGTAATTGGTGCCAACAAAAAAAATTCTCTTTCTAGGGTTAC
>Ga0325410_1006971_pt1 | contig 12384 bp, 4 predicted proteins | sample PopdelMetagenome_16_FD_206182 | JGI IMG/M metagenome (GOLD analysis project Ga0325410, IMG submission 206182) | Populus deltoides microbial communities from Bellville, Georgia, United States - Xylem-PdIQD-R3 | ecosystem: Host-associated > Plants > Phyllosphere > Stem > Wood/Secondary xylem... | reverse complement strand
GATCTTTTTTTTCAAGCAAGATGGGTAAAAAAATACTTAAATGGAACCTATTAACACAAAAATCATGTTTTTTATTTTTGAAATGTGACATACTAAAAACTCTCTCGCTCCTCTCATGTTTTTTAGCAACGTTTTCTCTCTCTTTCTCTTGTAAAAAATCAAATGACTTAAACATAAATTAATCAAAATGTAAGACAGAAATATCAAAACCTTAATAAATTAATAAGGATCACAAATGAAAAAAAAAAACTTTGGGTATAATTTTTTAAGAAAAACACGCCTCATGAAAATTTTAAAAAAAAATATGTTTTTTTTGTTTTAATGACGTCAAATTTGATCCTTATAGTTTTAATATTTTATAAACAAAAAAATTGCATTTTACTATGCAAAATTGAGTATTAATTTATTGTGGGGATGTTTTTTTGACACTACAAGAACCTGATAGCAAATAAATTATCAAGTCAAATTTCTAATCAAAAATGACAAAATTTATAAAAAGAAATTATGTCAATCTATAATATTTCATGAGATGAGCTAGAGTGTTATCTGGGGGGTATTTTATTGTTATTTATCTTAAAACCTTTCCAATAGATCCGACTCATGGGATAGTAATGTGGGATGTGAGACAAAAAACTATATGGATAAATGTGACAAATATAATAAGTTAATAAGTTAGAAGGATAAATGGGTAATGTAGTTTCAATATGCAATAAATTTAATTGTTCGATTTCGCTTGCAACCCAATTTAAAGATTAATTTAATTAGATAGCAAAAGGAAGTTAAAAAAGCTAGTGGAGACTGTTCCAAACCTCAAATTCCAGTATACAAGCGATTCAATCAACTCATGTGACCTAAGAGAATTTATTATATTTCTCTAAATACATCAAGCTAATGTGAAGGGTGCGCTTTTAAGATCAAAGAGATAGAAAGACTTAGTCTTGGTTGACATTGATTAAAAAAACATTTTATTTTTTAAATAAAAAATAATTTAAAATTTTTTTTATCAACTTTTAATAAGTGATTTACAAATTTAGCCCTAAAGCATATACTAGTTGTATCCCTTATGCAACTCCTAATTGTATAACTCCCATATATATATATATATATATATATATATATATATATATATATATATAAGCTAAGGTAATCAACCTTCCTATCACATGTACATCCACTCAAGGGCGGAGGCATGTAAGGGCTCGGGTGGGCTCTAGCCCATGTCAAGATTTTATCAATATTTTTTTATTAGTTTTATATAAAAAAAAATTTAATTCTCGATTAAGGTATTAAAAAATTCTGAAAATTTGCATAGAGCCTTTTCATATAATGCTTTAGTTTGAGTTAAAATTTCAAAAATTTTAGAGATTCAGAAATTTGATAAAAAAAATCACAATTTGACCAGTTTTATGTTATTGGGTGTAATTTTCAATCCAACCATCAAATTGAGCTGAAATTTTACGAGGGATCTTAAAATATATTGAATAAAATCTAATTAAAATTTTAGGATGAACAGAGTTTGGTAATGTTAACAAAAAAAAGACCATCAAATAAAAGCAAAACGACTCATTAAGGGTACAATGATTATTTGCCATTAAAAAATAAAACAAATCAATTCTTCCTTCCTTTTATATGTTGCCGACTGGGCAGAAGCAAAATAAGAAAAGAAAGAAAAGAAAAGGCCAGAGAGAAAAGTAAGGGAAAAACAAAAAAAAAATCCAAGGAAAAAAAATAAGAAAAGTGAGAGAATAACCTTATAAACTTACAAAGTCTAACTTATAAAATAATAATATAAGGAAGAATCAAGTGAAGGAATGAGGAATTGAGAGAGGGAAAAAATTTAATTACTTTGTTTTTCAATTGACATGAGATTGTTATTTTATTCCGGTTGAGTGATTGTTACAATATCGATTCAGATTCAATTATATATGAATTATATTATATTTCACAAAACATCGAATGATGTAACTTCAATAGTGAGTTTATTTTTACTTTTACTTCAATTTTATGTACTTTCAAATTTATTTTTTAATGTTTTGGGTAGTGTATTTGAATTAAAACTTTACTGTTAACTTTAAAAATTCATGTACATGAGTTAATAATTTATCTTTAAAAAAATATTATATATTTATTTAATAGCCTAGGACAGGAAAAATTCCTGGCTTCGCTCTTGCATCCACTCTTATTGATCTCCACTAGATAGCCTAACAAATGAAAGTTCTTTTAAAGGTTTTTCTAACTACTCAAGAACAAATCAAAACCATTCTTATTTTACAACACATTATGCTATTGGTTTCCCTATTATAAGCCCCACCTATCGCATACGTACTTCAATTTCTAAAAGAAAATGAGAAAATGACATGCAGGAAAGTAGAAAGGAATACTATTGGACTGGGTCTTTCATGTTCAAAAATAAAAAGCAAAGAAGTAGCAATTCATTACCACAACAATAAGAGTCACCATCACCATTGTTTCCTTTTGGAGCCCCACTCTTTCATTTTGGAGACCCACTCGAACAATCTTGAGTGAAAAAAACCATAACAAGAGGAAGTTGTGCATGGGTTGGAGAATAAAGGTCGTTCCTACCAAATAAAAGACTCTTTGTTGTGTAAAAGTGTATTAGAAACCAATCTTTCAAGGAACATTTTCTCCACAAAGATGAATCTAGATAATTATGACAGGCTCACCAAACCTAAAGAACACATATAGAATGTAGGAGCAGCCTAGAGTTGGTTATATAGGATAGCAACACCATGTATAAAATCCTTCACACTAGATTATATAGGTCCGCACAAGTTAGAGTTTGGTAACATAACTTGGAACCCAGTTCCATCCTTAACTTCTTTGATTTATGTGTGTCGCAGAGGACATATTAATGAACTACTATGGGTAAAAAATGGAAAAGAAGTTGCCCCAAGTTTTATAATAACTAGGAACCCTAATTAGTCTTTAGAGTTAGTTCTAGGTAAAGGGTTGGTTATGCTTAAAAAAAGATAAACATCACCTTAAAGCATCCTATTTGTTGTTATTCATTTTTGGGTTTCCACACAAAAAATACAAAAAATATATATCAAAAAATATTCAAAAGAAATCCAAAAATAATAGGAGCGAGAAAAGGATGCTGGAATGCCCATAAAATGTCTAGAAATTGGTTGAGGAGGTTCACAAATACAAGAATTGAAATTTGACAATATATTTTTGGCTGATGAGAGTCTTGTTGACAAGGAAAAATCAATTTGAGGAAGAAAAATCCAAAATCAGATGTTTATGGACTTAATTAAATTTTATCAAAGGTTTAATTGAGTTTATGGAGGGCTTGATTGAAAGAAAAATTGATTTTTAAGTCAATTTAGGCTTTCATTGAAAGAAATTAAAGTTCTGGGATCCAATTATAATTTTGAAGAGTTGATTTGGTCAAATTATGGGCTTAATTGCATAATTATTGAAGTTTTATAGCCAATTAAAGACTTGATTGAAAAAATCCGAAACCAAGAACCAAACTGGAAAAGGCGCTTAAATAGAGGGGTTAAAATTGACCAAGTCAGGGGCTTAATTGAAGAAATTGGAAGTTTATTGTCAATTGAGGGTCAAATCGCGTAAATCAAAAACCAAAGATTGTCTTGTAAATAACATGAAAATCAAGGGATCCAATTACAATTTATCCGGGGGCTTGATTACAAAATTGTAAAAACATCTAAGGACCAAATCAGAAATATCCATTTTGATAGGAAGACAGTGCCGTTTCAGAGCACTATTCATCACCTTCTTCAAAGCCATTTCAGCAACAAAAGCAGTAGATTGCTTTAGTTATGGGGAACGTTTCACGACTACTATTCCTCTGCATGTCGTTACCAAGTTGACCGGGCATTCTTTGGCCTATAAAAGCCAAAGAAAGAAAATGAAACGAAAAAAAAAAGAGCAGAACAAAGGAGGAGGAGACAGAGAGAGGGAGAAAAAGAGGACAGAATAGAAAAAGAGAGAGGGGAAACAGAAGGGAAAAAAAAAAAGCTAAGAGAGGAAGAGAAAGAGTAGAGTGAACAGAGAACAGAAACACAAGCAGAAGGCAAGAGCAAGAAGAAGAAAATACAGAAAAAAACTAAAGCAGCATCCTCTGTGTACAACGGCCTGTCCTCCTCTTCGTAGCCACCGGTGACACCACTAGCACTAGCCGCACCGCCACGAAGTTGCTGCAGAGAGGCAAGAACACTGTTAACAGGGGAACGAAAAAACAGAGGAAGAAGATAGCACACCGAAGTAGAGGAAAGAAGAAGGAAAACCAACGTCTGCCACCACAACCGATTGTCGCGACACCAACACCACCGTGGGCCACCAGAACCATGAACGACAGCGCCTCCATTCCAGGCAATTCTCTTCCCCTTGTCTTTGTTTCCTGTTTCATTGTCTTGCATGCAGAATGTGCACTGTGCACGTTTTGCAGCAATGAAAATATAATTACCCTGTTACTGTGCATGAGCATAGCAATCGGTTAAAGGTATTGGGGTTGGTTACTGTGCACGGGAACAGTAACCAACCCGGGTTGGATCATTAGCCCACCCTATGGGGCTGGGCTGAATCCAGCCCAATAGGAGATAGTTTGCATTTTATTGGGTTGATCTCGACCCAGTTTCTTTTTTTTGGACTGGGTCCGGTCCATTCTAAAATTATATATATATATATATAAAATAAAATTTGCTTCAAAAATTATTTCAAAAAAATATATGATTTTCCCGCATATTTTTCTAATGAATTTTTTGCTTAGTATTGGTTTGTATTTTTATATTGTAAAGATACAAATCCAGTATTAAAATACTCAGTTTTCATCAAAAACATTAAAAAAATGTTTTTTTTTTGTTTTCAAGCATACGACCAGGTATTTAATATATATATATATATATATCATATTTTCATACAACTAAAATTCAAAAAAATATATATTGCTAGCATGCATTTCAGCTTTAATAACCACTTTATTAAAGTCACAAGAACTAGGCCAATATTTTAAAAATTCCAAAAAAATTATGTTGTTTTCTTTTAGAATCTGAGGTTACGACCTTATACGTAAGACATATTCCGGATATTAAATTCTTTTGTTGATGTTAGAACGGTTAGGTTTTATCCGAATAAGATAAGGATCTATTTACCTTAAACCATAGACGGACCAACAACTAGAAAACATGACAATACTATATTTTATCAGACAATAAAACAATGCAGCTTACCTTAGGTAGGGCGTATTTAGAGTGCTAATACCTTCCCTTTATGCAACCAGTCCCCATACCCGATCTCTGAGACCAATTAGGGTCCTAGTGACCAAAATACTAGGTAGCAACTCCCATTCCATTTTTCCACTAATAAAAGACAAGAATTCCTTATCTCCCCATATTTTCCAGATAAATTGATATAATAATATTTGAGAGTGGATTTTTCGCCAGCGACGCCGCACACGTGCAGCAGAATGACGACTCCACTGGGGACCTTGTGGACTAAGCTTTGTTTTTGTCTGATAATTGTGTTTTGTTTGGTTTGCGTGTTTTATGTTAACAAGCTTATTTTATTTATTTATTTTTGCACGCTTTAATTTTTGTACATATATGATCAGGCATTGTATAGAACTGCCTCATGCATCACCTACCTTAAGTTAAGAGGGGGATTAGTGATCTGCCTTATGATTATTGATCAGAGTTCAGATGTGTGAAACACTCAACTCATATCTGAGTGCTTGTTTGGTAATAGTGGGTATATGTGCCTTAACCATTTCTCGCAACACCCCTATACTGTCTTTAGGAAGATCGTCACTAGGTAGATATGAGACCCTTCTTGAGACCAGGTAGAAAACATATCCATGTTTACATAATGAATAGAACCCGTCCTTAGGTTGTATGTGTTATCTTTATTTGCATCAGGGCAAACCCTTCTTGTGGGTGACACAATGGTCGTCACTCAGAAAATTTTCGTTGTAGAGTTTGGGCAAGAATCAAAATTCTTGTTTCATCATACAAGAGTTATGACCATATGTCACCTCTCGAAGAGCGAGTTCATCATATAAATTACATGGTCATACATTTATCATTCATGCATGCATGCACCGAGTTGAAAGATGGGTTCCCATATAAGCTCTGCTATACCTAATTGAAAAAGGAGGGAAAATGAATAAAGAGGTTGGCGAGAGACCGATTGTTAAAAGGAAATTGAGAGCAACAAGGTGAAGTAGGTAGATTCATAAATCAGCTTGAACAAGTGCTGAACTTTAAGAGTGGAAAGGGAATGTCTATACAGCCTCATGTGGAAGCACTGTCAGTTCACGTCCTACACAAGGAAAAATAATGAACTCTTTTCCTTAGCACTTCACTAACAACTATCAGAACCTCAAAGTTGTATTGCCTCTCTTTCATTTCAGTCGTGAACAACAACAACAACGTCTTTTGTTATCAATTAAAGTTGATCTTCTTTCTGGTTCATTTGCATTGTTAATTGTTCATCACCACCATATCTTCCAATGACACCCAATAGCTACCAGCCTTCTGTGCCATGTGCATTGGCTTTCTTTGAAGTCACTTCACTGTGAACTCAATTCCAGTTCATTAACATAGGATGTTGGTCTAAAAAAAACATGATTAGACACTAAACTTCTACGTGGTAGAGCTCTCTCTATAAAATTTATTTGTGGATCTACTAGTGGAGAATGCAATAAGGGATATAGTAGTTTCATATGCTATGAAACTTTCTCTCACCAGTGGCACCACTAAAACACTATAGTAGGTTGAAAAGCCAAACCTGATCTGAAAAACAAGAGTAGGCATAGAACTTCAACGTAGCAGAGCTCTCTCTACATAGATCTGTTTGTGGCTCTACAAGTGGGGAATACAAGAGGGGATGAAGTAGTTTCAGATGATATGAAAATTTACCCCACCAGTTTCAACACCGAAACAATGTAATAAGTAGAAAAGTCAAACCTAGTCTGAAAACATGAGCAGATGTTGAACTTCAATATGGCAGAGCTCTTTCTATAAAAATTCATTTGTGGCACTGCAAATGGGGAATACAAGAGGAGATGTAGTAGTTTCATATTCTATAAAATTTTCTCCTAGCAGTTGCATTACCAAAACACAGTAGTAGGGAGAAGAGACAGACCTGATAGGGAAAACAAGAGTAGTCTAAAACTTCAACAAAGTAGAACTCCTTATGCAGAGATATGTTTGTGAATCTGCCAATAAGGAATCAAAGAAAGGGTGTAGTGGTGTTAAATCATCTATGATTGTTTCCCACTAGTGTCAGCGTCAAAACACAAAAGTAGGGAGAAAAGACAGACCTAGGCTGAAAAATAGAAAGAAGACTGAAACTTCAACAGAGCATAACTCCCTCTACAGGTGTCTATTTGCTGTACTGTTAGTGACAAATTGAAAATGAGACAAATGAGTTTTTCAGGTTCTCTTCCAATTGAGACGACACGTGGTTCCACACGTCGGCAGTGGCAGTGCTGCATGTTTCCATGCACTACCAAGATTACCTAGTTGTTGAAAAGTTTCCAATAATCATCAAACAACCACAACAACTTTGGAAGATTGACATGACGTTATGAAGATTGCTGAAAGAATTGAACAAGCTATGTATATGGGAAAGATTGAAGGTTCTGCCTAGGATTCTAGAACAATGATGAGAGATGAATTAGGAGATGACTCTAAAGGTGGGAAACCATGGTTATGTGGTCTAGTCAAGTCTCGCTCAAGCATCAACTACTCAAATATCTTTGCCAAAGATTAACATACCTCTGCCACTCAAGTTTTCCTAACAGCATCTGCTAGATTCCAAATAAAGGTTGGTGCCTCTGCATAGGGAAGAAAAAAAAAAGAAACTGCAGCAGCGCCGCCTGGAACCACCGCCACCAGCGAGCACCATCGAGAGCCTCCACAGCAGCCACCGCAGATTAGTTACCCCCGCCTCTGTCTATTTTTTGGTTCGTCTTCATTTGCATGCAGAACGAATAATTCACATTCTGCAGCAAATGAAATATAATTAGGTGGTTATTGTGCTGAGCACAGTAACCACCTAATTATAGTTAACTGGTTATTGTGCTCAGCACAATAACCCGCAACCAGTATATTGATTCTTTCGGGCTGGAACATCAGCCCAGCCCACGCGGCTAGGTTGAGTCCAGCCACAAGTAGGTTCTCTTTCGGGGCGATTCTCTCCCGATTTCATTTTTGGCAGATTTCAGCCCAGTTTCCTTTTGGGCAAGGTCCGGCCTATTAAACAAATTCAAAAAAAAAACATTTCAAAATTTGTGATTTTCCTGTGAAAATTTTTAACGACATTTTGATTAATATTGGTTTGTATTTTTATATCGTAAAGATACAAATCTGGTATTAAAATACTCGGTTTTCATCAAAATATTAAAAAATATATTTTTTTAATGCATACGGCCAAGTCTCTCAAATAAAAAAAAATCACATCGTATTTTCATACAAAGAAAATTTTGAAAAAAAAACATATATGTTTTAGCATGCATTTTGACTTTAATAACCAGTTTATTAAAACCAAGAGACCTAGGCCAATATGTCAAAAATTCCAAAAAAAAATCATTTTGTTTTCTTTTAATATTAATGTGCTCAGCACAGTAACCCACAACCAATATATTGGTTCTTTTGGGCTGGAATATCATCCCAACCGACGTGGCTCGGTTGAGTCCAGCCACCGAGTCCAGCCACAAGTAGGTTCTCTTTTGGGGCGATTCTGGCCTAATTTTATTTTTGGCAGATTTCGACCTAATTTCCTTTTGGGCCGGGACTGGCCCGTTAAAAAAAAATTCAAAAAAATCACTTTGAAATTTGTGATTTTCCTGCGTAAATTTTTAACGACATTTTGATTAATATTGGTTTATATTTTTATACTGTAAAGATACAAGTCTGGTATTAAAATACCCGGATTTCATCAAAACATTAAAAAATTAAAAAAATATATTTTGTTTTCATGCATACGGCCAAGTCTCTCAAACAAAAAAAAAATCACATCGTATTTTCATACAAAGAAAATTTTGAAAAAAAAAACATATATGTTTTAGCATGCATTTTGACTTTAATAGCCAGTTTATTAAAGCCACGAGACTTAGGCTAATATTTCAAAAATTCCAAAAAAAATCAATTTGTTTTCTTTTAATATTAATGTGCTCATCACAGTAACCCGCAACTAGTATATTGGTTCTTTCGGGCTGGAAAATCAGCCTAGCCCACGCGGCTAGGTTGAGTCCAGCCACAAGTAGGTTCTCTTTCAGGGCGATTCTGGCCCGATTTCATTTTTGGTAGATTTCGGCCTAGTTTCCTTTTGGGCCGGGCGCGCTCGTTAAAACAAATTCAAAAAAATAATTTTGAAATTTGTGATTTTCCAGCGTAAATTTTTAACGACATTTTGATTAATATTGGTTTGTATTTTTATACCACAAAGATACAAATCTGGTATTAAAATATCCAGTTTTCATCAAAACATTAAACAATTAAAAAAAATATTTTGTTTTCATGCATACGGCTAAGTCTCTTAAACCAAAAAAAAATCACATCGTATTTTCATACAAAGATAATTTTGGAAAAAAAAAAAAACATGTTTTAGCATGCATTTTAACTTTAATAACCAGTTTATTAAAGTTATAATTTTTGAAAAAAAAAGGGACAAAAACACCATGTGGAAACACCGTAGCAATTCACAGTGTTTTGTGATGAAAGCTACAATGCTTCCCCACATGATTTAGTCTTATTTGTAATGACTTATAATTGTAATTCTCAACCAGCTCAATATTGAAAACATAAAATTGACAAAGATAATTTTAAAAAAAATCATAAGAAAAAAACTATGTGGATAGATATTATAGCAATCCACTATGTTTTGTGAGGAAAGCTACAGTGCTTTCCCCACATGATTAACCTTTATTACAAAGTTAAATTCTAACCAGTTCAATATTAAAAAAATAACATCGATAAAGATAATTTTAGAAAAAATATTACAAAAAAAGAAAACACAAAAGAAATTGGAAAAAAATCATGTGAGAAAAAATTGTATCAATCCATAGTGTTTTGTGAGGAAAGTTACAACGTTTCCCCAAATGATTGAGCCATACTTGGATTTACTTATAATTGTAATTCTTAACTATCTTAATATTAAAAAAATAAAATTAACAAAGACAATTTTAGAAAAAAAAACAAAAAAACTATGTGGGAAAAAACATTGTAGGAATTCACAGTAATTTGCGAGGAAAGCTACAGTGCTTCCCTCACATATTATAATTGTAATTCTTAATCAACTCAATATTAAAAAATAAAATAAAAAAAGATAATTTTGGAGAAAATTAAAAAAAAAACATATGGAGAAACAATGTAGCAATCAACAATGTTTTACATAAAAAAATTACAAAACTAAATTCTCAATCAACTCAATATTAAAAAAATAAAATTCACAAATATAATTTTGGAAAATTAAAAATAAAAATAGAAAAATCATGTGAGAAAACACCGTAGCAATCCACAGTATTTTAAAGAAAAAAATTACAAAACAAAATTTTTAACCAGCTCATTATTAAAAAAAAATTGACAAAGAGAATTAATTTGGAGAAAAAAAAGAAAAAGGGCAAAAAAAGAAAAAGTGCAAAAAAAAGTAAAAAAAAAAAAAGCATATACTATATATTACTGTTATAATCCACAGTATATTTGGTATGGATGAACAGTAAATTCCGCACACCCTTTAGCTCATTACTTAATAACCTTTATTCCCTTAAAGTCTTACCCTCAAATTGGTGGGTACTCAGAGAAGAAGCAAAGATTTTTGTAATTTTTTTAAAATTAACTTACTTTTTTTACATTTCTTTAAAAAAAAATCTAATTTTATCCTTACAACATATAAACCTCTTCAATTTTCATTTTGATTTCACTTTACTTCAAATTAAAACGATAGTAATTATATTTAATAATATTGTCTTCCATTATGTATATATATATATAAAGAAACTTTATTTCTCTTCCATTCTCGTTTTTTATTTATCCAAACAAGGGGGTAGATTTTTTCCATCCTTTCCCTTCCCAAACCGTAAAAGATTAGAATGTATATAAAATTAAATTAAGTTCTTTATTATTCTTTGGGACCTCCACATATCACAATATTTTTTGAAATATCCATGCTTTCGTTTTAAGTTCTGCAATCATCATCAGATTGTGATATCCTGGTAATAATGTGGTGGTGGTCCGGTGTCATGGGTTAGAGATGCAATCTCAATCAAATTAATAGCCATACTATTAATAATGTAACGGGTGGTCCTTCCTTAAGGTCTCTTTCTTCACCATATCGTCATGGCTTATTGTCCATTTGCGTTGTTTATTGTCCATTTGCGTTGTTTTTTTTTTTTTTTTATAGTTAAAAATAGATATTCAAAATAGCTTACACATATTTTAACTTATCGCTCAAGATTTTAAAGTTAATAATCATATAAACCTCTAATAACCCTGAAGTTTGTGATATTTGAACTGATGATTTCTAAAAAATGAATCCAGAATCTGACCAGTTGAGCTATACCCTTTAAAATTCTATTTGCATTGATAATAATATTAATAAGGTAGTCTATGTAAAGATGAGAATCATAAATAATAAAAACCTTATTTTTATAAGGTAAATTACTCTAAGTTTCTTAGAATTTATTCATTTTATCTCAGTTTTATTAAAAATTATATTTTATATCCTTATTAAATAAAAAATTTCAGATAAAATAACTAAATTACGTATAATATATTAGAAATTCTCTTTTCCAATCTTTTCCCCTTTCTTATTCCCTTTTCCTCTTTCCTTTCTTTCTTTCCATCTTTTTTTTTTTTGTTTCAATCAAAACTTTAAATTGAAAATAAATAAATAAATAAAAATTCCATAACAAAAACATGGGAAAACTAAACCTCTAAATTGAACCAATCTACTTGATTTTGCAATATTTTTTTGCTGTTGAAGTTTCTTTTGAAGCTAAGTAAAAAGGGTCAAAACTGGACCAATTAGGCCTAGTTTCTTGCTAGGTTTTAGAACGCTTCAAGGGGCAGCCCCTTCCCTCCCCTCTCAAAGTAAAATGTGAGCGGAACTATAGCAATAAAAATGATTTTATTTGCATTGGCCGATGAGTTTCTTTCCATGATGGAATTTCACACATATAGAATGATTTGGAGATGCAATCTCAATCAAACTAATAACCGTACTATTATTAATTAAGAGCGTAACGGGTGGTCCTTCCTTAGGTCTCTTTCTTCGCTATATTGTCACGGATTATTGTCCATTTTCATTGTTAATTTTAATGAGCTAGTCTAAATAAAGAGGACAATCAGAAAAATTAAGGATCATTAATGGTCCCGTTAATAATAAAATGTTTACCAT
>Ga0325410_1006969_pt1 | contig 12389 bp, 6 predicted proteins | sample PopdelMetagenome_16_FD_206182 | JGI IMG/M metagenome (GOLD analysis project Ga0325410, IMG submission 206182) | Populus deltoides microbial communities from Bellville, Georgia, United States - Xylem-PdIQD-R3 | ecosystem: Host-associated > Plants > Phyllosphere > Stem > Wood/Secondary xylem... | reverse complement strand
GGCCATCTGGGCGATCGGGTCTTACAGAACTTGTCCAGTTATTTGGAAGCGGACAATTTTTTATTTTTGTTGTGTATTAACTATAATTAAAACTGATAACGTGGAAGTAAATTCACTATGAATTATACACTATAACATGAGTACTGTAAATTGTAAGTTATTTCACTCTAAACTGCACTATTAGTAAGGGCATGTGAGGAGGCACCAACCTACAGGATCTAAGTGTCAGGTTAGAGGAGCGTCCATGGAAGCTACGGACACCTAGCGCTTGGCTGCCAAGCCTGGACGCTGAACAGGCCACGCCTGCTGGAGTGATGAACACGTGGCGTTTGGGTTGATGCCTAGGGGTTCGGCACATCAACTATACCCATGTAATGCTTGGGTCCTGCCTCAGTGCTAGTCATACTACGTGACGCTTGGGTTCTGTCTTAGTACTGGCCAAACCATTTCATTCATGTGGCGTTTGGACTGCCTGCTTGGGGGCTGGGCACAACCCAGAGCACACATTGTGCTTAGATTGCGCTGAGTGGGACTCATGTATGCGCCCCACTTGGAGACACCTGGCGCTTGGGTAGTGCAGCTAAACCCAAAGAGAATGAGTCTGTCATCAGGGCCCAAGATCAAAAGGTCTGGCATCATGATCTAATTATTATTGGGTCCTCCATCAAGACCCAAAGTTCTTGAGTATTAGGATTTTAAATATTATTATTTGTTTTAATAATAATAATAAAATAATTAATAAATTTTAAAGAAAATATTACTATTAATATTGAAAACATATTGTCATTTATATTATAAATTTTATGGCATTTTTTATAAAAATAAAAAGTTAGCCACGTAGTGTTAATAAAAATATTCAACAATTCTAGGTATTAATATAAAAAATATTATAATTTGCATTGTAAATATTATTATTTTTCTTATAATATAAAGTTTTCATATAAAAACATTTTTATTTTTCTTGTTATTCAAAGTATCCATGACAAAATATTATTATTTGGGTTCTAAATATTATATATATATATATATATATATATAATTTAACATATTTATATCAAACATATTATTATTTTTATAAGAATTCAAATTTTTAATATAAAAAATATTATTATTTGCGTTCTAGATATTCTTAGAATTAAAAATAGTATTATTTGTGTTATAAATATTATTATTTTTACTATAATCAGAAGTATTAATATTAAAATTATTATCTTTTGTGTTATAAATATTATTATTTTTATAATAATTAATATTATTAATCAAATAATTACTAAATTAGAAAAAAAGTATTCTTAATATTGAAAAACAAATATAACTTTGATTTGAAAGGTAAAACTAAAAATTACTATTACTATTATTATTATTATTATTATTATTATTATTATCATTAATAAATTTTTAAAAATTATTATTACTATCGAAGAAAAACTACGTGGGGATGCGTGGTGCTTGGGCTGCTCGTTGGGGGCTGGGCACACCCCCTGCGTCCATTTGGTGCTAGGGTCCTGCCTCAGTGTTGGCCACGCCCCTGCGCCCACGTGGTGCTTGGGTCTTGCCTCTGTGTTGGGCATGTCATTGCGCACACGTGACGCTTGAGCTGCTTGTCTAGGGGCTTGGCACACCTCTACGTCCACGTGGCGCTTGGGCACGCCAAGACTCAACTATCCTTAGGCCCTACATGCTACAAAACCTAAAAGAGCCTTGGATCATTGGTTATGCAAGGTTTAAAATAGTCTTGGGTTCTGTCATTATTAGAATCCAATATTTTAAGAAAATAAAAGATGAGCCCGCGATCTAACTAGTTCTAATTATAACAAAATTTAAAAAAAAATGGAGTTTTCTACTGTGAAAACACTATTGGTTTGTGGTTTGTTAAAAGTTGGTTTTAAAAAATTAATATAAAAAAATTTATAGATATTACTATTTTTTCTATTAAATATTTTTTTATACTGTATAAAAATTATCTTGATTTCATCGGATTAACTTAAATCTCTAATACTTGTTTTTTTGCTAATATTGTTTAATATCATTGCAATCTCTTCGGGATATAAAAATCAAAGTTGTAAGGAAACCTTAAATGTTGCTCCATCCACGAGCTTGTGTGAAGTAGTAAGCCCATGGAAGATGAAAATAGAAAAATTATGTAATGAAGAAAATTAAGAAAAAACTAAAATTGCTCAGTGTTTTACTGTGCAAGTCTATAGTGAAATACTGAGCAGTTATTTTTTTTCTATTTTTTTTATTTTTTTCATTTTTTTTCTATTTTTATTTTTTTTCCCATTTTTTTGTCTTCTTCTTTTCCCATTTTTTTATTATTTTGTTTTTATTTTTTTTCATTTTTTTCTGTTTTATTTTTTATTTTTTTCTGTTTTTATTTTTTTTTGTTTTCTATTGCCTTTATGGTTTTTTTTCTTTTTCTTTGTGTATTTTTGTTTTAATGAATTTTTTTGTTTAATTTAGTTTGTTAATGTTAATTTTTTTATTTAGTTATCAAATTTTCATAACACGGATCCCGGGTTTGACGGGTTAACCTGATTTCATGAGTTAACCTAAATTTTTTTTCTTTTATTTTTAATTAATTGTAACATATACTAAAACACTGATCCGTTTTTGGTTTTTTTTTAGTTGTCTTATTTTTTTAACTGTTTTTTATGCCTTTGGGGATTTTTTTTTTGCTTTTTTCTTTATTTTTTTTCTTCTAAAAAAAGTTTTTTGTTTAATTTGGTTTATTAATGTTAATTTTTTTATTTAGTTATCAGACTTTCATGACACGTTTTCCGAATTTAACGTGTTAACCTGATTTGACAAGTTAACCCGGAAATATATTTTTTTTGCTTTTTTTCTTTTTAATTAATTTTTTTTCATTTAGTTTAGTTTGTTAATGTTAAATTTCTTTCTATTTAGTTATCAGACTTTCATGACACCTATCTCGAGTTTCACGGGTTAACCTGGTTTCACGGGTGAACCCAGTTAATTCTGGGTTGACCCGTCAATTTTTTTTTGTTTTTTATTTTCATAATTTTTTTTGATTAATTTAGTTTGTTAATGTTAAATTTTTTTTATTTAGTTATCAGAATTTCATGACACAGTTCCTAGGTTTAACGGGTTAACATGGTTTGACGTGTTAACCCGGATTTTTTTTTAATTTTTTTTGATTAATTTTTTTTCGTTTAGTTTAGTTTGTTAATGTTCACTTTTTTTTATTTAGTTACCAGACATTCATGACACGGATCCCGGGTTTAACGGGTTAACCTGGTTTGACGAGTTAACCTGGAATTTTTTTTTGCTTTTTTTTCTTTTTAATTATTATTTTTTTGTTTAGTTCAGTTTGTTAATGTTAAATTTCTTTCTATTTAGTTTTTTTTCTTCTTAGAGGTTTTTTTATTTTATTTTTTATTTTTAATTAATTTAGTTTATTAATATTAAATTTCTTTCTAAGTAGTTCTCGGCTGATGCTTTTAGTTTTTGTTTTTGTTTTTTTGTTGTTTTTATGCATTTGACTGTGGACTGCACAATGCAGTCCACAGTGAAAAGGCTCATCCTTTTGTTTTTTTAATTAATTTTTTTTTAATTTAAATTGTTGATGTTAATTTTTTTCCTATTTAGTTATCAAACTTTTATGACACGGATTCCGGGTTTGACAGGTTAACCTGGTTTGACGAGTTAGCCTAGTTAATTCTGGGTTAACCCATTAGTTTGTTTTTTTTCCTTTTTAATTATCAAACTTTTACGATGCGAATTCAAGGTATGACAGGTTAACCTGGTTTGAAGGGTTAACCCAGTTAATTCATATTTTTTTTCTTTTTCTTCATTAGTTTTTATTTTCCTGTTGGTTTTTTTCTTTGTTTTTTTCTTTTTAACTAATCTATTTTAATTATCACACATTTATGACACGACCTTGGGTCTGGTATTACAGTCAAACCCACTTAAATTTAGGTCATGCAAGTTTAATGTTATTATTAATATTATAAATATTACTCTTAGATTAAGCATTGCAAGTAAACCTAAGACTCTTGGGTATAACTTTGCAAAAAAATTTAATACTTTTAGATCTTAGCTTTTTATGAAATGCAAAAAATAATTGACTCGCGGCATCGCACGGGGCATGTAACTAGTTGTATGTAAATTGTAATAAAAGATGTAATTATATTAGAGAAATGTAAAGGTAGTTAAATAATGTGAAAATGAGAGGAGAATTTATTGTTAAGTGAGAAGTGTCGGCCAACCAAGAGAAAATATATGAGAAATTATGGAATTTTATGAATAAATATGTAATTGGATGCATTTAAGTATTTAAAAATATCGATTATGATGAGATGGATTTAAATAGAATTTTTGTATGTTGGATGAAAATAAAAATAATGTGTGATTAGAATTTAAACACTTTAGATAATAAGGATATGAATTCATAGTTTTGAAATCCGGCTAACCCGGGTTGGAACTGGACCGGATTAAAGAAAAAATAAGAAAAGGAAAAACCCGGTGCGACCCGGCGGGATAACCTAGTAAGACCCGGTTAAAAATCCAGTTAGAACCCGTTGATTTTTGTTTTTGTTTTTACTAAAACGACGTCGTTTTGATTTAAACAAAGAATTAACTTGGGCAACTCGGTCAAAACCCGAAATCCAAGCCTTGGATTGGGTCAGGTCTAAAAACTATGAATTAATGTGGTAGAATTTTGTTGATTCAAGAAAACTCACACGGGTAGGATTCAGATTGATGGAGAAAAAAATCATAGAAAAAAATAATATTGCGAAGTATTGGTAATTCGAAAATGATTATCGGATTTATTGATTTTCATGAGGAGATTGTCATATTATTGACAATTGAAAGAATTATTGAATTTATTAACATCCATGAAAGGATTGTCAGATTATTGACAATCAAAAGGATTGTCATATTTATTGGATGAATTGTCAGATTTTATTGGTATTCGTAAAGAGATAATCAAATTGTTAACAATTGGATGAATTGTCAGATTTATTAGCATTTAGGAGGGATAGCTGAATTGTTAACAATTAGAATGATTCTCGGATTTATTGACATCCATGAGGTGATAACTAGATTGTTGAATAATCAGAAAATTTGTTGAATTTATTGGCATCTCTCGGATTATTGATAATTAAATGAATTGTTGAATTTTTTGGTATCAGTGAGATTAAAAAAGTTATTGGAATTATATCAATTAGAAGATATTGTTTTTAAAATTATGATAATTAATTTTGAATTAACCAATTGTGTCTATACTTTAATTGAATTAATTCATAATATTTATTGAATTTAATTGATAAATAAGTTTAATTTACATGTTTGAAAGAGATAAAACTCAATTTATTATACTACCCTCGTATTATTTCTTCAAAAATATTTTTTTTAAAGAGGGTAAATTAATATTTTAAAAAAATATTTTTAATATTAAATATTTTTTTTAATTATAAATTAAAAGAGTTGACCCTAATATATTTAATAGTATGTTTAGAGATTTGAAATTCAATCATTTAGCTGATTCCAAACTTGAATAGTAAATTATTTTTATCAGTCCCTGTATGTGTTAAGATATTATAACCTAATCACCAACCTTTCCAAATCCTTAATTTAATCCTTTATTCTTGTTTACAGCTATCTTATAAATTAAACCATACGTTGGTTTTCTCATACTATATAAACCACTCACATTTTTATTTCTTATAAAAAAATTAAATATACAGCAGGAATCTCGAGAAAAACTAATGAAAGTCTTAAACGACAATAGGCAAGAGTCAAAGGACTAAAATTCGAAATTCAATTAAAACCCAGGGACTAAACAATAATTTACTCGGAGAGAAGTATATAGGAGAGAAGAAAGTCTTTGCTTTATCTTCTGCAGAGAGAGAGAGAGAGAGAGAATGAAACTCTTGAGCTTTAGAGAGAGAAAGTCTCTCTCCGTTATTAGCATCTTGACACACAGGTATTTTTTTTTTCTTGGCTTTGTATGTTTCCATAATTGATTTATTTTCTCAGTTTCAACGTTCTCAGGTGAATTTTTATCTTCATGAGCTGCTTCTCTTGCTGCTGATCTCTCTTCCTCTCTGTTTCTTTTCTTCTTCTTTTGGTTTTTTGATAGTTGAAGTGTATGACTGTCATTTGAGCTGGTTGTTTTCAGGGTTTGCTTGGTTTTGTTTGTGTAATTATGATGTGTTTTTACGGGTTTTGATTGGATAGACTTTGAGAGAGTTTTGTGATATGGATAGACTCCCTTTCTCTTTCTCTTCCTGGCCTTAAACTCATTCTTTTACAACTGAAGAAGGTAAACCTTTCTCTTTCTGGCCTTAACTGTGATATAAAAGTATTAATCACCAAAAGAATTCATCCTTGATGTACTTCAGCTTCAAAGTCTAGCTTTTCTATTGAGTTTTGGTGCTGTGTACTTTCTTTTTACCTTTTCTGGAAGTTCATGAAAGACAGTCAACCCTGTTTTTTCTAGTTTTATTTTCTTTCTGTGCAATAGCAATGGTAACCAGATCACTTTTAAGTCTCTGATTTGCTTATCAACTTTTGAAGTGTTGACCTGGGGTTTTCCAGAATCTTGCATCAATGGTTGTTATTGAAAAATATGGAAGTCGCGACCTTAAATCACTACACTTGACAGGGATTCCCTTTAGTACTTCTGGTCCTGGACCTGCCTCTTTTTAGTACTGTACCGATCTACAAGTTGCTTTTATTGTGCTTCGAGCTATTCCTTTTACGGCTAGTTAGTGGCAGCAGTTTAAGTTAGCTTTGGGAAAGTTTTGCTGGGCTTGGTGTTTAATTGGCAATAAAAAAAAAGTTTGGTGTTTAGTTCTGTCTCCTTTATTGTCTTATCACACTTGCCCCCACACACCCATGACACAACAAAGTTATCTTGCATTATTTCTTTTTTATGATAATCTGTCTTTTTCTCGTAGCTTCTCCACATCCCTGTCTATACTAATATCTTCCTTATTTCGTTTGCAAGAGTCTCGGCGGGTGCTTTGATTGTCTAAAGGGGTTTTATTCCTCACTGATTTTTTCAAGTCGAGATTGTGGCACGTATAAAAAAATAGATCAAATGCCATCATTCAAAATGAAGACCAACCTAAACATGAGTTCTATAAGAGAAACAAATTGTCTTAGTGTGTGTCAAAAGTCAAATGTAATATCCAAAAAATCATATTCCCATGTCTCAGTTTCTCAACAACCTGCAGAGTTCGACAAGTGTGTTCAGAAATGTCAGGATGGCTATGGTAAGCAACTAATCCCACTTGAGTTACACTTATGTAAACTACACTTGCAGATGGTCGTGAAAGATTTATCAGTGTTTTGTTTCTCAGTGAAGCATTTTTAAATTTTGAAGAACTGTGAAGTAATCTGAATGTTTGTCATTGTAGTCAATATATTTGTCATGTAGTGTTCATCTGTTTAATGTTCCTTTATGCACCTGAAAAAATGACACTTGCAATATTTCCTGCTCTTACTCTTATCATGACTGCATGTTGTTGCATTACAAGCAGTTCAATTGCCAGATTTGTTGCATTATGAGCAGTTTGGTTTTGTAGAGATTTTTCTTTATTAACCGGACTTCTAACAATTCCTGCTAGTTGCTTCGAGTATGGAAATATACACACAGGAGGGGGACATTAAAAATAATGAAGCTGTTGATCTGCAAGACTTGCCCCGTGATGGTAATTCTCAGTTTCTGAAGCAGCTACCAATCTCTGTAGATTCTGGCACAACTGGGGATATTGTAAGTTTGTATGTAGATACTAGTGTTTTGCTTGTCTTTCTTCAATATTTGGACTCTAATTACTGGATGTGCTCGCAACACATTTGTCATGGTGTCAACAGAACCTTGCTTTGTTGATTTACTTTACAAAACTTTCGTGTGGATTTCTGCTTTTTATAATCCTGTCAAGGTTGAATCCTATCTCTGGTGTCTTCTTTGATGTTCCCTTTTTGGGGCATGGAGACTTTAGCAATACTGAAGTATAGAATAAAAGAACTGATGTGGACATCTTTTCCTACAGTCCATTACATAATAAATTCATGACAATGAAGTAATTCTTGGCTGCACTTGTCATCTCTTGTTACCATAGGTTACCAACACTGAAGAACAATCCTTACTGCTAAGCCATCAAGTGATGCTTGAAACTGCTTTAGTGCAGAGAGTTTTTGTCCTAGGTCCATAGAGTGGGGAAGCCCTAGGAAATTCATAGTGCTTTAGTGACTAAGGAGACTCTTGACTACCTAATACTGTCTAGGAAGTTATAGATGCTTAAAATTGAACTATTTTGGATGGATTTCAATGTACTAATGTTGCCCTTAATCTACTTCTTGAAATGCTTTACGTAGTATAATCACTGCGTTTTAGTTAGTTTCTTTTGGATGGTTTCTCATGATAGTTCATTTAATGCAGGAATCCATTTATAACTTTGCATCAAACTTGGAGACAATTTTTTCTCCTGTTCTGGAGCCCATTGAAGTCCTTAGTGTGCCAAATATTGATGATGGTGCAGGTAGAGCTCATACTTCTGCATCTAAATGCATAAAAAACTAGTCATCAATATGCCTTCACTGCTAAAGAAATGGAAGAAAGTCATGTTCCTACAATACCTGCACTGCATTTTTCCTGTTTAGTTGCCTGCATGACAGCCAATCATATACAAATGAATGATTTTTTGTTTGTCTCTTGTTTATGCTATCGTAATGAGACAATCTATTGTTATATGGGGTATTGTAAAATTTGTGTCAAAGAGTGTTGGTGGGTTGAAAACAAGGACATCGAGGACATGTACAGGACCTTCAAAGCATTTGCTGGATAGTAGAAGCAAGAATTACATTGGACATCTGTAACAGTTTCATTTTTTGCCGTGGTATCTAGCTTAGCTAGGATCTAACATAAAATTGACACTGATTATTACTTGATGTCATGGTAAAGCTAGAATTTTAATGGAGACCTCCAAAGAGTTTTGCATTGGAGCTACTCATTTTTGGTGATTTTTCGATGATGATATCCAGTGTGATAATCTTTTTCTGAATTCTATTGTAGGGAATAACAACGATCTTTACGTGCCAGGTTTGGGTCCTGATGACAGTGATTATAATAGAAGTTCATGTGATTATCAAACTTGCAACATATCGGATTTCTTTATTTCGGACATGATTATTGCAAGCTTACCATTTGGTGAGAGTGCTGTTGTCAATGATTTCACCGATGCAAATCCTTTTCTTGATTACAAGTGCGCTGAGCCAAGTATGTTGTTTGATGTGGCTGAGGAGTGCATGATACTACCTTTTCTCAAGGATACTGCCAAAGTGAGCGACTCCAATGATATGAAATCAAGTGAAGAAGCCATGATAGATTCAGATAACAGTGGTTTGTATCTAGCAATTAATCAGATAAGATCATGTGACCAGGAATCTGATCTAATCACTGACTCAGACCAAGCAGAAGACTTTGATCCTCAGTTCTTTATCAGAAATTTGCCGGAATTATCTGATGTGGTTTCAAATTTCCGGCCCTCTATCAGCCCAAAGGAGCCTTGCAGAAGAAAGTCCATAACCCTGGTGCTTGATTTGGATGGTAAAAAAATTATGTTATCTATGTCATTTTTTTACATGTTGCCAGTCCATGCAATATTCCTTGTCCTTTCATATTTTTGAGTTTGATTCTTCAGCTCTTCTACTGATACTGCTGCCTTCTGACAACACTATTTGAATCATAACAACTGAGATAAGTTAGTGGATAGGTCATTGGGTCCAAATACGGTGCTTTATGTGTTTCTAATATATGTAAATTTTACCAATTGGTTTTGTTGAGTTTGAGCCGACTCTTTTACTTGTGCTGTTGCTTTATCCAAAGTCTAAACGCTATTTTGAATGACCACCATTGAAAAGAAGATATTGATAGGTTGGTTGGTTTGAAATTCTCATAAATTCTCTCATAAACTTTTTGGTCATAATCGTGCTATATCAGCATCATTTTCTCTATAATTAATTTAATTGAAGAATTGTGTCCCAAGTATAATACTAAGGTTGAGTCACAGATGGCTTTTTCTGTTATCAGAAACACTTGTCCACTCAACATTGGAACATTGTGATGATGCGGACTTCACCTTTACTGTGTTTTTCAATATGAAAGAGCACACAGTGTATGTAAAACAGAGGCCTCACGTCCACACTTTCTTGGAGAGAGTTGCAGAGATGTTTGAAGTTGTTATCTTCACAGCTAGCCAGAGCATCTATGCAGCACAGCTTTTGGACATGCTGGATCCTGATAGAAAGCTTATATCTCAGCGGATTTATCGTGAATCGTGCATTTTTTCAGATGGAAGTTACACAAAAGATTTGACAGTTTTAGGTGTTGATCTTGCCAAAGTTGCCATAATTGATAATTCTCCACAGGTATTTACCTAGCTATTTTGCATCGATGGTTTTGCACTTTGCTTTTCCCCTTCCCTTCCTCCCCCATCTTTTCTCATTTGTCCAATTTTCTTGCTGTACGAGCTGCGAGAAGTTATCATACTCGCTTATGATTGCCGTCTAGGTAAATGGGTTTGTGTTGTGTGATAATTTTAGTTGGGATACCAAATTATTGTTAGATGTACTTGTACTGAGTCTGATCTTCAACCATAAGACCTGGGGTTTTTATGTTTCAAATTTTTGGTGTCTTGCTTTGCCTTTTATGCTCACATAAAAATTATTATCTCAGCAATACTTGTAGGTTAACTGTAGAAGTAGAACACACCAAAGTTCTTATCTTAGGTCTGGGCTCTAGCATGGAGAGGGCAGTAGAAGTCATAACCTCAAAAGTGAAAAGCGATCGAACATGAGGTCTGTCCTTTTTTTTTTTATTAATGCTGGTGAGATGGGAAATGCTGTGTAGTTGCCTCCTCCTAGAGAGAAGGATTCCAGGTGTCAAAATGGCAGGAACGAAGAAAAATCTTCTTATTGAATTTGATCTTGATTGTTTAACTGTTGTTCTTTTGGTGATTTCAGGTTTTCAGGTTGCAAGTAAATAATGGGATTCCTATTAAGAGCTGGTTTAGTGATTCATCAGATTGCGCGCTAATTTCATTACTACCCTTCTTAGAGACCCTGGTCGATGCTGATGATGTCCGGCCCATCATTGCAAAGAGATTTGGTAACAAGGAATAAAAGAGCTTCTTTTTCCTTACTAGCTTGAATATAGCTCCTTCCTCATTCGGTTTATCTTTTATGTGAAATTTGGCCTCTGATTTAGAATGCACACTCTCTTTTTTCTGAGTATTTGATATATTTAACTATACTATAGAATAAACTAGCATTTGTCTCGTCCCCGGGTCAGCTCTCAGTGTTTGGACCCTTTCTTTTCTCCTCTCGGCTGACAACTTCACGGGGTGCTCTAATTTTCCCAAAAGGTAGTTGTAGTGAATGTCTCTGTTTCATTTTACTGTACAGTTGAAGTTGCAGTCAAATTCATAAGGGTGTGCACGTGAGTTTTATCTTGTGAAATATAATTTTGCAAAACTCTTGTTTGCTATCTTAATTGGTGCTCATGTACATGTGCTACTATACTTGGTGTCAGTTCATCCTCGGTATGAAAATATTGAAATTCTATCTAGGCTAGCAGTATGAAATAAGAACTTTGGACCTTAAACTTCTAGGGTTATTCCTTTCTACATGCCTCTATATTCCTGAAACATTGTTTTGAGGTTTCATAGTTCATTCATCAAGCATAGTTATTTATCCATTGAGATCATAGTTTGACTGTTGTTTAACTCACATTATCTTAAAACATCTGTTCAAGGATGATTGATGGTTGATAAGCAGGGAATGGTTTTTTTTTTTTTGAATGCCATGTATGGCCATCAATTATTATTGAATGCCATGGAAAGAAAAAAAATTGAACTTCTATAGTCTTGCAACATTGTTATTTTATTTTTCTCAATTGTGCTAAATCTGATTGAAAAAACAATTTGTGATTTCCATGTAGGTGGGAAGTCTAAGTAGTGCATACATGGAAGCACTTAAAAAAGTTGAATGATAGACTGAAAGAGATTTTTTAAAAAAAATCATGATTGAGAACTCTATAGTGACTCAATAAACATGAGGATAGAATCAAGTCTTTCACAATTTAGAAACTATTCTTCAACCTACACTTTTACTATGCATATGATGCTCTTTAATTTCCTCACTAAATTCTTCTCGCTGTGGTGACTGGTATTTATATTAAAATTATGTCGCTTGAATTTGTTTCGGCTCTTACAATAATAGTTGTTTTTCTCTCGGTTGATGTCATCACTTATATAGGGGTATCCTTAGAATTTGTGGACTACATCAGTGAATCATTGGCTGCTTGCATGGTAGTCTAAATATTGCTGAACTCAAAAGTTCTCATTTAAGAAAATATTTTT
>Ga0325410_1006968_pt1 | contig 12390 bp, 3 predicted proteins | sample PopdelMetagenome_16_FD_206182 | JGI IMG/M metagenome (GOLD analysis project Ga0325410, IMG submission 206182) | Populus deltoides microbial communities from Bellville, Georgia, United States - Xylem-PdIQD-R3 | ecosystem: Host-associated > Plants > Phyllosphere > Stem > Wood/Secondary xylem... | reverse complement strand
AATCCCTAATCCATCTAAATTCAAACTAACAGCCCTGGTTCATCATTTTCCAATCAAAATACAACCAGTTAAGCTCAAATCTGATCACCTAGACAACTACAAGTTTTGTTTTTATCGTCAACACTTTATATGAGCCTCAATCCATCTTCATTGATTGCCGGTATAATAATTTGTCTTTATTGATGGAGTATGTGGATGATCTTGAGTACGATTCGTATCTTGTTACATGTGCACAAGTTTTCACTCCGTCTCGTGTAACAATCCCAATTTTTATATTAATTTTTGACAGCATATTCAATCGCGATTGAAAGAAATTAGAGGATTTGTTTCTGTTTACATTCCTAACGAAATCTTTTCCTTAATATATAACAATCTCAGATATAAAAATCAATGTAATCTACTCAATTACATCTCATTCATCAATGTCACAATAATATTCACCATTTCATGCTAACATAATCTATATATTATCATGGTATGCATGATATCAAATTATAAACTTGAGGTTTCGTAAAATAAACTAATTAGTCTCTATTGCTTCAAAAATTATATATTTGACCTCCATGTTTATACCATTCAAGACTTAGTTCTTATGAATGTTGTTTCCGCTTTATCTTATTATTCTTTTTAAATAAAAAGAAAAGAAACTAGATAAATCGAGAAGATCTAACAAGGAAAAAATGATTTTTTTTAAAAAAAATTTAATGGGTGAAAATAATATTTAATTATTTTTATGTTACAGGGATATATTCAATAATCTAATTAATAAATTTCAAAGATTAAAATATAATCAATTTGATAAATAAATATTAATTACTGTTTCTCCCCCGTTAACCCCCCCGGGTCACCCAAAAAAAAAAGGGTTTTTAGGTTCAATATTTTTGTTGAGTTATACTAGAAGGTTCAATAATCTAATTAATAAATTCCTCATTAGTTTAGTCTAGCCAATTAGATCTCATTCATCAATCCAATTAATCTGAAATCCCATAAAATCTTGTATCATCAATGTCTCAATAACATTCACCATTTCATGCTAACATAATCTATATATTGTTGTGGCATATACGACATTGAATGACATATTTTTCTCTTGGATTGAAATTTTTTTAGAATTAATCATAAAATTATGATTTTAAATGAGTCGTCATATAATATTATGGTCATTAAAAAATCTATGGTTTGCGAGAATCTTAATAAAGAAACTAGTTGTGCATGGTGAAGACGTATTACCCCTAGTGCACCTTACCTATGTTAAGTTGTATTGTTGATTGATTATTTTTCTAAGTCATGTTTTTATTTTTTGGTCTATCTAAGAATTAAGGCAGATCTCCCTTCGTAAGAAAATTTATGCCTTACTAGGTTAAATCTTAGCAATTTTAGAGCTCAAAATTTAACATCGTACTTATTTCTACTTTGTATTTTTAATATCTGAGAATATACTTTATAGCGCAATCTTATACTCCCAAATAATAAAGTCTACAACTAATTCCTAACACTTATTGCTATTAATTAATTTAATTTAATATTGGGAGTATGCATTACATTATAAAATTCATACCCCAACTATTAATTAAAAATAATTTTTATGGTATTTTTGAAATTTTGATCAAATCCTAATAGATAATAAACTAGTTATGATACCCATTTTTTTTTAATAGATAATCATAAACCAACTATGATACCCATTTTTGTATTTTTTAAAACATGATAAAAATACATTTTGTTTGGTTTTTTTTATAAAATATATATGAAAAAATTTTAGAATTTGTTCGCATGCATAAAAAAAACATATTTTTATATTTTTGAAATGAATAGTTTTTGAATTTTTTTTAAATTTTAGAGAAAAACAAGTGTTTTTAATATCGAGATAATATCTTACAGTGTAAGTCTACAACTTGATACTGAGTGAAATTATTGGAAAAACATATAAGGGACCAAAAAATAATTTTAAAATGATCCATTAATTTTTGTTGTTATTGCTAGCAAATACCACTCCTTTTTGTTTTGGATCTTCCAAATCATATCCACAGGAGATCCGGACCCATTTGTTTCTGATCATTCGATAAAAAGATTCATTCTCTTCATAAAAAATAGAAGGTAGAACCAATAAAGATTTATTTTTTGATTCATCCCTAGAGATGAATACCTCATTCAAGAATTGTTTTGATCCAATCCGTAGGAATCAATAAAAAGACAAATCCCTTATGATACACCAGATCCGGCTCAGTTATTGATAGAGTGAATAGATCTGCCATTTCTTGAAATCTCTCTTCTGATTCAAAATCATGGTGTAACGTGTATCACCCCCCTCGGTTTCGATCATGGAATATATGAAATAAATCAAAAAATAGATTTTTGTTCAAGAAAGAAATCCTATTGGAACTGTCCATATTCAGTTCATCTTTATAATTTTTGAAAATTATTTGGGGCTTGTTTGACAAAAGCATAAAAAATAAGAAAATAAACATTGCTAGAAATTCAGTAGGTCGTATTTGTCAAACACACCCTTAACTAAATATTTAGAGGCCAAGAAATTGTCCTAAGGTTGTATTTGGAAAACATTCCTTAAAAATACAAAAGATATTTTTCTATTTGATAAAATTTTAACTAGCCAAACATGCTCTTATTTCAAGAATAGGCTCAGCCCAACCACATGAGCTAGACTTCCTAACTTGAGACTTACACCAAGAAACACAACTTAGAATAGGCTCATCCCAACCACTTAGGATGGGCTTCCTTGCCCGTTACCTAAACCCAAAAAAAAAATTGAAATTAATCTAGGGGTTTTACTAAAAATCGATGATGAACATGACGAAAAAGATGAAGAACCTAAAAATCATATATTCAAAACTAGACTAGATCACGCCAAATTAGAGGCATATAGGCATTTAAGAACAACATTCAAACAAGAATTTGGGGGTTGGATTAACATAACAAACAACTAAATGTCATGATTATTTGATTTTATGAAAAATACAAAACGAAGCACTGAAGATAAAATGCCAAGATTTCAGTGTTTTTAAGCCATTTAGACCCTATATTATCGATCCATAAGCTTATACTCATGTTCAGAAAACAATAATTAACCAAAAAGACATGAAAATCATAGACGTAAAGGAATCTTCAATGGATACATAAAACCCAGAAACCCAGAATCAACCTAAAACCTAAAAAATATACAAAACCCAAAAAAGCAACTTAGGCCTTACAACTCTAGCCCTATCATGCTCACTATAATTTGTTTGACCCATCCAAAACAACAAGAAACAAACAATCAATAGCAAAACAACAAGTTAATAATGACAGCAATGAAAAGTTGCATCTTCCTATGTATAAACATTGATCCATTGATTATTTTCATTATCCTGAAGCTCAAACAACATGCTTAAAACTTGTATTAACCCAAAAAACTACCATAAAACAGCTTAATTCATATCAACATCAATACGTAACATACTTTGCGATGACTTTAAAAGTGACTATCTAAACATCAAAGCATGCAAAACAACATTAAACATTATCATGTACTATACTATTATCACATTTAAACAAATTAAACAATGAATCTAACAAAACTTGAGCATATATAAACTATCTCTATAGCATGCTTAAAATTTTAAAAAAAAAATCATGGATTTTAAACTAGCAAATAACTTCAAATGAGGCTTAAACAAACATTTGAACAACAATTTAAAGTAAGAATTAAATAGAGGGGGAAAAGGTGTGCTCATTGAGCTACACCCCTCATCAAAGTTTAAGGAATACATTGTCTAACAAAATTGCTTCTTGGCTAAGGATTTATGGACCAACTTTGAACTTGTAAGGTGGCTTATTTAAGGTTTTTTGTTGTTTTTCTTAGTTGACTAATGTTTTGGTTAAGGGTTTTCAGGTTTAGCAATGTAAAAGTATGTAGTTTCCTGGTTTCCCCCTCTTCTATGGCCTTTGGCATGGATTTTTAAATGGCAATAGAGATCATCTAGAGGCTATAAGTTGAACAAACCTCACCATTTGATATCAAAGACTGAATCCTAGCCATCCATCGAGGTTGAGGATCATCCTATAGTGTTTGAGAGCTGATAAGGGAAGTACACCAACTATTTTTTTTTTTTTATGGTTTCTAGCAAGCATATCTAGTTAGGGTGAGAGTTTTGCCTTCTTATAGCAGTGGCTTCATGGCTGTAAAAGAGCCTTTGTTTTGTTTGGGAGGACATTGTCAAGGCTTAAAAGAGGCGTGTTTCTTGTTTGAAATGGGGGAGAGATAAGGGAGATTTTAGGCTTGGAAGATAGCAACAAAACTAGGTCTTCTTAGGGATCTTTGGGAGAAGAATATCAATAACAGCTAGATGACGAGTCGTTTAGCCTTTTTTTTTTCCAGGACTAAACAAAATTGGAACCAAAACAAATTGTTTTGGACAAAATGAACTGTTTTATTTAATTAAAACGGTGTCATTTTGATAAGTCTGACCCTTTTATAGTTTTATTAATTTTTTTTTGTTTAGGACTCAACAAAATAGGAACCAAAACAAATTGTTTTGGTCAAAACGAACTATTTTATTTAAATGAAAGGTGTTGTTTTGATAACCCTAGATTAATTAGAGTTTTAATTTTTCTTTTTAATTTCATCTTTAATTTTTTAAATTTGTTTAATTAAACCCTCAACTGAGTCTAATATAACTAATCATTTCAATTTTACCCTCATGAAGTTTCAAAAGGACCCTATGATTTTAGCTCATTTTTTAACTTAGTCCCAGGTCTTGGATATTTTTAATCTTGTCCTCGATCTACCTTCAAACTTTTAATTTCTTCAATTTTACCCCTATTTTAAACTGAATTTGGTCCCCGAATATGTGTGCCTTTTACAGAAAGATCCTTTGTCATAAATTTCTTTAATTTTGCTCTTAATTGACATATAAACTTTTACATTCTTGCAAATTTGCCCATGATTTAATCCGATTTGGTTTGTAAAAATCAAATATGGTCCTCTAAAATTCCAATGCTCTCAATTAAGTTCAAATTAGGCTTTCAAATTTAATTTTTCACCACTTAATTCCTTAATAAAATTAATTTAATCCATTAAAAGTCTAATTAAGTCCTTGCATTTAATTAATTCTTTTAATTTTCTCCCAAATTAATTTTTAAATTTAATTAAACCTTTAATTAGGCTTGTGATTAAATCAAATTAGCATATTAAAAACCTAATTAAGTCTTCAGATTTTATTTTTATGCAAATTTATCCGATATTCGCTCAAGTTAACCTTGAATCTGCATTGTTCTTCACATTTGGGTCCTTAAGGGTGCAATTAAGCTTCTAATTTTGCACTTAAATCCAAGGTTGTCAAAAATTCTTTTTTGACACGACATGAAACATACAATATAAACTCGAATCGTGAAATCGTAAAATCGTAAGTAAAATATTTTAACTAAATTGCAAGATCTAGTCAAGTAGTAAATAATAATATAACACAATTAAAATAAAAGTGAAATAAAAAATACAAATATCTAAATACCTTAAAATACATAATTCAAATAAAAATTCATATATGTCTATAGAATTTCATTATAGGTATATAATTATAAAATAAAAATAAGAATATTATCATCCATATTAAATTAAATAATATAAAAATGAAATAAACACTATGTATCAATGAATAATAATAAATAAATAATTAAGCAAGATATAAAATCTGAGATTAATGCGGACATTGTCAATAATAAGCAGCCTTAAAGAGAAACAAGCTGGAAGCAACTAACTTACGCTCTTTCTTCCCATGCATCAAGGATTTTTGAGGTATAATATGAGAATAACGATTTAGTATATGACTTCCCCCATGTTGACTACAGTTGTGGTCTTGGTAAATGGAGACCTTTTTTTTTTAATAGGAATATTATGTTATGTAATGTGGTGTCAGGTGTGCAAGGCTAGTGTCCATAAGTAGTAAACATTATGTGACGGGTGGGGGAGTGGCCAGCGGGGACTGGGAAGTAGAAACTTGTGAGAAAAGAGTATTAACTCAGCACAGCAATTGAGCAATTCTTTTAAATTTCACGTGAAATCGTGATATCGGTACGTGTTTATCGTTTTTTACGAGTTCGCATGATTTTATGCGAGTTTGACCAGGTTTGATCGATTTTACTGGTTTTCGAGTTTTAACCCCAATTTTACATGTTTTATATGTTTTGACTCGTAAAATCGTACGATTTTACGAGTCAAAACGCGTTTTTGACAACCATGCTTAAATCCCTCTTCAACTTGTCTTTGCCAATCAAGTTTCTAGTCCTCTTTTATTTATTTTTTTTATTTGTTTTACTTTTTTACTTTATTATTGTTGTTGTTGTTGTTGTTGTTGTTGTTGTTGTTATTGTTTATTTTTCATTTTTTAAAGGAAAACGATGATTTTAGGAGAAACCCGAAGTTGGGATATGATGTATATTATATTATTAAAATAATGTAAAACTTGAATAAAAAATAATTAATATAAGCTGAACACAAAGTCTATTTAAAATACAGGTTCTTCTCTAGTGAGACATTAAAGTTCATGTAATTCAATTTACATACCAAAAGAAATAGTTAAAATATTACAATTCATTACCCTTAGTTACAAATTAATGTATGTGTCTTTCTTATTAATTAATATAAGGAAGTAATAACAAAAGTTCATTCTTGATGTCCTGTGAAAAACCTGTAACAAGAACTAACATGACAATATATTAATCTTCAATGTGGATTTATATTGTTTCAAATACTTTTAATAGAGTTCATTTCCAATTATACTTTGTTCCTTTTATTTAAATCATCCAAATAACAGACTAAAATATTTTTCATATTCTTTTTCTTCTTCAATCTTCTTGGTCATCCTTCTCGAATGACTTAGTAACTCGACTATCCAATTTCATATCTAGTTATTCATCATGAATACTAATTAATTTGGAAACACTAATTCTTTTATCCTTAAAGTTCAACAAACATCTTATAATTTATCAATATGAAAATCAATACTACTAATAATCCCAATTAAATCCAGTAATCCAATAAGCTTACTTGGATGCTAATTATTATTACATTTCCATTTGGAAGCCAATAATTTTGGTAATTCCAATTGGATACCAATCAATCCGGTAAACTTTTTTGGATGCCAATTATTCTGATATTTATATTTGGAATAATTCTAGTTACCCCAAATGATACCAATCAATCCGATAACCTTACTTAGATGTCAATTATTCCAGCATTTTCATTTGAAAGCAAATAATTTTGGTTATCCGAAATGGATACCAGTCAATCTAGCAACTTTACTCGGATGCTAATTATTATGGTGTTTCTATTTGGAAGCCAATAATTCTAGTTACCCTAAATGGATACCTTTCAATTTGAAAACCTTACTCGAATGCTAATTATTCTGGCATTCCTATTTAGAAGCCAATTGCTAAGATTTCAATAACATCCTGCAACCAAAGTAATATCGATCACCATATGCTTTAAAAATAAAAAATTATTATTATTATTAAGATATTAAGCATCTACCTGAGTTTACTTTCGCAACCTTTCCTATATCATCACAATCAGAAATATTTTAAATGCAAAATCCTTATCTCAAAAGTCTATTTTCAACTTTCAATCAATTCTTATCTTATATCCAAAGGGATTTCATAATTATTATTTTATTTTTCGTTCATTTTAAATTTGATTCATTTATAATTCACCTTCTTAACCTAGTATATTTGGCTAAACTTCCTTCCTTAAAGGAATGCATGAGTTCAACTCAAATTTCTTTGGAATCATTGTATTTCTTATTCATTTAGCATTAACTAACATAAGTCTACATGATGTATTTAACCATTTAATCAAACAAATTTGATCCCTTTTATCATCGTGTAGGCCGAACATCGTATTATAAAACTATGGGTTTCAAATTGAATAGTAATTAAAACACCCTCATTATTTTATTCGGGGGAATTTCTCAGTAAAATATGAAAATTTAGGATAAATGTTTTTATTTATTTATTTATTTATCATTCTAACATTTCTAATCATATGAGAAACATGATAGAATGCAAATACTTATTTTAACACAAAGACATTCTTAAGTATGGCATTCATATTAATTACATATAAAAAATTTATTCTACAAATAAAAGGATTCATTCAACCTCTTTTACATTATTCATTAATCTCATAATACATATTGATCAACATAAATATACAAAAAGTGTCATATATTCAAGCATGATTTATTCTACTACTACGAGGGTCCTGAAAATAAGATTAACTTTTTATCAACATAATTATCAATAAATGCAATGCATTATTTCACTACACCCATATGACAATATTTCTCCTATATATTTTATGATGAATCATTAATATCATACATCTTTATAGTCATCCAATTAATTTCAATCTTAGCCATTTCATTGGGGTTCTACTCCCTCATTAGAAACGTTAACCCATTCGTTCAAATATCAGGTATTAGTTCATCTGCTCAATTGTCGAATACTAATTAATCCGTCTAATTACCAAGCACTGGTTCATCTGTTGACAACAAAATATAAAATTGCAAAATTTCTAATTAAAATTAATACACGCTTTCAATTAATTTCTCTATGAAGATTCAAGGTTTCAGACACCTACCTACTGGTGATGCTCGACTAGTAGCTCCTCGTTGTTGTTTGAAGCCTCCAACCTCTTCTGTTTCATTTAAAAGATCTCATGATTTCAATACTTCACCACAATTATAAAGGAATCTTATATTACTATAAAAATTTCCCAACAATTAAAGGAAATTTAAATCCTTTACATCTAATTCAATGCATCATTTTTTTTCCACTATTTAAATACAATTCATTAATTTCTTCAGGCTTAAAGTTTTATTTTCTTCCCTAGGTCATTTGGCCGAAACTTCCCCACCTAAAAGGAAGGTTGATTTCATTTCCACAATTCCTTTAAGGTATAATTTATTGATCCACCACATAATCTTATTAAGTCATTTCTACTAATAATTAATTTCATTTAAATCAATATATATTCCATGGCCAAATTCACCTTTCTAAGAGGAGAATAAATTCTCTTTCACTCAAAATTTTAATCCGTCATCCAAACTTAACTCATTCATTTAAGTAATGAAACATCTTCAATTACATCAATTCAACCCACCCTTTAAATTCTTTACCCTTGCTGAAAATTCAAGGAAACAGGGTGACATCATAATTCTTCAACTTTTCACTTTATTAACTTTAACCCATTTATTTTCATGCTAGCAAACAATATTCTAGCATAACTTCACAAATTACATCAACCATTTCTATTAATCTAAGAGTTGCATAATCACACATAACAACAACTGAGCATTCATGCATGAAATTTTACTAATCAACATAATAAGATCATATTTACTTATAAAATAACAAGGGATTAATAGCAAACTCAAGGTGGAAACCACTCTTTATCCCCCCTTTTCTTTTTTTTCTCTTTTTTTTAATTACTCATTCTTCAATCACCAATTAATCAAGCATAACTAAACATAATTTGCTTGTCATTAATTCAACAACCCAATCACCCAAAAAATTCACACTTGACCGAAATTTCCATTACTAAAAGGAAGGAATATATATATATATATAGTCCTACATCTAGTCACATACTCGGCTATCTATTTCTTTATTTTTGGCCACCAATAAAATTCTTTCAGATCCCTGTACATCTTAGTGCTTCCTGGATGTATAGTAAATCTAGACTCATGAGCCTCCTTTAACACCTTTTCCTTCAACACTTTATCTTTAGGAAGGTACATTCACCTTTTTATCACCACCATTCCATCATTCAGTATCCGGAAAGGAGTTTCAACTCATGATTGTACTTTATCCCTTACCTTTTGAACCTCATCATCCCTCATTTGCACCTCTAGTACTCTATCTCGAAATACTGACTTGATTTTTAACTAAGCTAATGAAGAATCCCCAGGCCTAACCTCTATTTTAATATTTATCTTTCCCAGTTCTATTAGCTCCCTACTATCACATTCATTTGGATCCATACAGGTAACTTTACCCAACATCTTAAAAATCTGTACTTGAGACCTATACAAGTAATATCTTCACACTTTCAAGGCAAACACAATTGCAACCAGCTCTAGGTCATGTACTGGATAGTTGACCTCATGAGGCTTCAATTGCCTGGACGCATAAGCAATAACCTTTATTTGCTGCATTAACACATATCCAAGTCTTTTATTTGACACATCACTATAAATTACAAATCCCCTTATCCTTGATGGAAGAATTAATACCAGAGTAATAGATAGCTTCCATTTCAACTCTTAGAATCTCTCTTCATATTCTCTGGTCCACTCTCATTTAGTTCCTTTCCGGGTCAATCTTGTTATGGGAATGGAAATGGTGGAGAACCCTTCTATAAAACCTCATGTAATACCCTACTAATATGAGAAAATTGCAGATCTCAGTTACATCGGCTGGTCTATCCCATTTCAATACTGCTTTGACTTTCTACTGATCAAAAAGTATTCTATAAGCTGAAATCATATGTCCCAAGAAGGTTACCTCATTCAACCAAAACTCACACTTACTTAACTTAGCATACAACTAATACTCCCTTAAAGTTTACAGTATTAATCTCAAATGTTGCTCATGCTCTTGGTCTAAACTAGAATAGAACAAAATGTCATCAATAAATATTACTACAAGCTTATCCAAATATGGTCGAAATACATGATTCATTGAGTCCATAAACACTGCTGGCGCATTCATCAGTCCAAATGGCATTAGTAGGAACTCATAATGTCTGTAACAAGTCCTAAACACAGTTTTTGACACATCCAATTCCTTAATTTTCAACTGATAATATCCTGAACTTAAGTCTATTTTCAAAAACACCCTAACTCCTTTGAGTTGATCAAAGAGATTATCTATCCGTGGTAGCAGATATTTATTTTTTACCATCACCTTATTAAGCCGCTGATAATTAATACAAAGCCTGAGAGTTTCATCTTTTTTCTTTACAAATAACACCGGAGCTCCCCAAGGTGAACTATTAGGAGGTATAAATTCTTTTTCTAACAATTCTTGTAGCTGTATCTTCAACTCAGCTAGTTTTGCAGGCATCATCCTATAGGGTGACTGAGCTATAGGAGTCGACCTGAGTATTATATCAATTGAGACTTTCACTTTCATTTTGGGAGGTAACCTGGGCAACTCCTCAGGAAACACATCTGGAAACTCCTTTACGATAAGAATATCTGCCAATAACTCACTCCCATTTCCCCATCTTTCATGCAAGCAAGATACACCTCGTATCCTCTTTGTATCAATTTCCAGGCCCTCATTGCCAAAAAAATACAACTTGGTATGATTTTTCTTTCTCCCTAAATATCGCTATTTTCCTATCAAGTTCTTGGAGAGTCACTGTTTTTTTGCAAAACAATCTATGTGGGCTTTATATTTACCCAACCAATCCATGCCTAAAATTACTTCAAAATCATACAATTCTAGCAGTAATAAATCTACCCTCATTTCTAACCCATGAATACTAACCCTGATTCCCTTATATACAAAATCAATATTCATAGTTTCCCCTAGAGGTGTACTAATAGTAAACCTTTTATCTACCTTATTGGGATCTTTTCCTAGTTTCTTTACTATCCGATTTGCCACAAAAGAATGGGTTGCCCCATGATAAATCAATGCATATAAAAATTAAGAATAACTTTATAAAAAATAAATAAAAACAAATCACAAAACTCAATTTTCAATAAACTCAATGTTGAAGGATAAAACTGAAAAAAATCAATTAAAAAAGGACCCAAAAAATAACTTGAGTTAACTCGGGTTAACCTGCCAAACTCGTAACCCGGGTCATGAGATCACTATAACCTAATAAAAAAAAATTATGAAATTCAATTTTCAATCAACCTAGTATTGAAAGATGAGATTGAAAAAACACATCGATTAAAAAAAAGACACAAAAAATAACTCGAGCTAATTAGGGTTAGCCCGCTAAACCCATGATCCGGGTCATGAGATAAGGATAATCTCTTACAAAAAAGACCAAAATAAATCACAAAGCTTACTTCCCAATCAACCCAATATTAAAGTATGAAATTAGAAAAAAAATTCAATTTAAAAAAAAACAACTCGAGTCAACCAAGTGAACCTGTTAAACGAACAATCTGGGTAATGAGTTTGAGATAATCTTATAAAAAATAAATTGAAAAAAATATAAAGTTTAATCCTTAATAAATCTAATATTGAAAGATAAAATTAAAAAAAATAATATAAATTAAAAAAAAACTATTTAAGAGACCTTTAGTTTTTGTTAATAATATTAATAATTATAAACATATAAACGTATCGAGATCTGGGAGGACCAGAAAAGGA
>Ga0325410_1006966_pt1 | contig 12390 bp, 8 predicted proteins | sample PopdelMetagenome_16_FD_206182 | JGI IMG/M metagenome (GOLD analysis project Ga0325410, IMG submission 206182) | Populus deltoides microbial communities from Bellville, Georgia, United States - Xylem-PdIQD-R3 | ecosystem: Host-associated > Plants > Phyllosphere > Stem > Wood/Secondary xylem... | reverse complement strand
TACCATTAGTGGATCCTCTAACCTTGACATTTGTTGTTATCATTGTTTAATCCTTACGTTAATCTTCCATCTCAAAGTTCTCATCAACTTCTTTATTATTATTATTATTATTATTATTATTATTATTGTTGTTGTTATTATGTTGCTGTTAACTATAATTTATACAATTAACCTCTCTGTGGTTCGACCCCGGTCTTGCCGGGTTATTTATTACTTCGACACTCCTGCACTTGGGAGAAGACATCAATCTTTTGGTCGTGTCATTTATACTATACTTATTCTTACACCATTAGTGTAACCTTTTCACCTTGACATAATAAACTTAGTAAACATAATGAAAGAGAGAAACATATATAAATAAGATAAGAACATAAATAAGATATAAGTTAACTAAGTAAAGGAAAGGAAATGAAAAGCATAATAAGAGATTGATATAAACAAAACTTAAGCATTGCAAAAATATAAAGAGAGAGAAAAAACATGATCTTGATCTGAAAACCAAGATGCCTAAATACATGGCAAATGCCTCCTTTTATAGGCCAAAATTTGGAACTATTGATTTGATGACTAATTGTTGAGTGGGTGGCCACATCTTGACTTGGTGACAATCCTTATCTTCTTGTCTAAACAAAACGTCATTGCTAATGTTAGAATTTGAACAGATTGTCCCATGAAAGTTCTAGGAAATTGTCTCAGCTTTCCAACAAAAAAAGAATCAGTGCATTTGGACTTCTGAAACTCGAGATATGGGCTGAACATTGAACAGTGTCTGGGCTGCAGGACATATTCGGACTTCTCCATTATTGCTACAATTTGAACTTGAAAATGGCATTTTTGAATCTTGGACTCCTATGAAAGTTTTAGGCCTATGTCTTAGCTTTCCATCCATATAGAACATCTAAATCCAAGTTCTACAGCTCCAATTATAATCCAATAACTGAATAGTGTTCCAGTTTGGACTGAACCAGCATCTCTCTTCTAAGCTTAGCCCTCTCTTTGTCTTCTCAATTTCAGTAGTTAAACTCATCAATCAATCACTTGATTTATGTCATAGGCGTACAGTTAAAATAAACATTTACCATAAATTAAATGTATCTTATAGTATCAGACATGTTATTATAAAACATGCTTTAGTTAAGGAGTTATTGATACTTCAAGTGTGAAATGATAATATAAAACCTTTTTTTAATTGATAGTTTTATTTTAAATTTTATCATTTAATATCAGGTTGATTATAAATTACATTTCATGATTTGTTTTGATTTACTTTTTATAAGGTTATCTTGGTCTTATGACTTGAGTCACGAGTTTTGCAAATTAATTTAGGTAACACAAGTTATTTTATAAGGTTATCAGGCTTCATAATTTGTTTTGATTTACTTTTTAATAGGTTATTACAGTCTTATGATTTTGATAATGAGTTTGGCAGGTTAACACAAGTTATTTTTTCTATTTAATTTCTATGAGATTATCTTGGTCTTATGACTCAAGTCACGGGTTTGACAGGTTAACTCAGGTCATTTTTTTTTAATTAATTATTTTCAATTCCAATATTAACACCAAGTTGATTGAGAATTGAGTTTCATAATTTGTTTTGACCCGTTTTATATAAGGTTATCATGATCTCATGATTCAGATCATGAATTTAGCAAGTTAACCCTGATTGGACCAGATTAATTTAATATGTTGTTATTTTAATATATATATATATATATATTAAAAAATATCTTGAAGTTTTGTGATTCAAATTATATTTTTACTGGTTATTCAAATTATTTTTAAACCTATCAAATTAATTAGCTCATATTAAATTAACATCCGAACAATTTAAACTTTTGGTCTAATTATTAATAATATCTAAACATTTTATTCATGTTAAAAAAACACTGAACAAGCTAATCTTTCCTATAAATACAAGCAACAGAGTCAAGTCAACCGAATAGCCAATGGCATCCGCAATGCCATCAACTACTACAACTACTACTCTCAGGCCACTGTTCATCAGCCAACAAAGACCCACCAGATTCTTCTTCGTAACATCCGGAATCAAATTTCCCGATAAAAAATGGATCAACAACAAAAACAAAAACAATTACTACCACCATAAGAATGTTAGTGCTTATCCTGGATTCCCCGTTCTCACTTCTTGTAGCTCTTATTCTCTTCATTCTTTTCTTTCGCTTTGCTCTCGTTCTCTTCTTTCTCATCCTTCTCTTTGCTTTCTGTTCCAATCTCGTTCTCCTCCTCTTCGATCTCCTTTCTCCTACATGACCACGACTAATCAATCCTCTCCTGACCCTCCTCCTCAATCACCCTCTACCAAAACGGTAACGTCTCTACTTTCTCTCTGTCTTTCTGTATATTTCGAGGCTGTTTCAATGGAAATTGGAACAAGAAAATAATAAAGTAGGCTTTTTTATGAGTTAAATATGGGTTTTGATTGTTACTCTTTTTTAGTTAAGGGTCTGTCTATCTAAATTGAGCAAGTTCAATGTAGATAGATATTACATGTTTTCGAGTAATTGGTTGAAAAAGAAAAAGAAAACGAAAAGTATTAGTCACTTATGAGTCGAACAGAATAAAAGTGCAACTTTTTTTGTTAATTGAATAATGGATTTTGATTGTTAAGCATGTGTGAATAAAGGTTTTCTCTAAATTGCCTGATTCATTGTGGAAATTGGAGGTTTTTGAGTAATGGATTTTCTGGATATGTAGGTGAGGGTAGTGGTTAAGGGGAGGGTACAGGGGGTCTTTTATAGGAACTGGACAGTGGAAAATGCTACGCAATTGGGGTTAAAAGGTTGGGTGAGGAACAGAAGGGATGGTTCTGTGGAGGCTTTATTCTCTGGGGATTCTGATAAGGTACAGGAAATGGAGCAGAGGTGCCGCCGTGGCCCACATGATGCTTTGGTCACTGGCTTCCTGGTTTTCCCTTCCTCTGATGATCCTGGAATTGGTTTCCAGCGCAAAGCAACTGTTTGATGAGTACTTGCGGAGACAATCAATGGAGGATTTCTGCTTCAGTATGTATAGTTCCTGCTCAATATGAATTACAATTTTATATCTTTTTAGAGATATACACGGTGCAGTTCTGAATTATCAATTGCCTTGCTGAATAACACAGTGACTTATCAAGTTTAAGACATTAGTCTTTTAATATGTTATTTCCATTTGATGCTCTTCTTCTTTAATATGCCTTTCATAAACCATCTGAGCTGGGGGAAATCAACGTGCTTGCCATAGCACAGTACTTTAAACCAGAACTAGTGGTTAATCTTAACAAAATCAGTTGACAATGGAAATCATGTTATTTCTAGTGGATCGTTGTTTGCAGTTGGGCCCTTCCTTCGCTGCCTGGAACCATACCGGTTGATTTTGTAAGGCTTTTATTGGTTTGTAGATTTTATGTCTCAGAGAGGGTCCAACTACAACATGGTTGATATTGGATCCCAAAGTATGTACTAGAATCCAACGTTAGGTACAAATGATGCTATTATATCAAAATGTTACCCAGCCTCTTCTATATTTTCTATGTTTTAATGTATGTCTACATTTTCTTCCTGGTAAAATTATTATTAAACAGAAACTCCTTACAAACTTGGGTTAATCAGAGATTAATTAAGAAGATCATTGTCTTTGTCTTCGCTTTGTTATACGGGAGCGTTTTACACTGTTCAATACATGAACTGGAATCATTAACTAGGATAGCTAGATGTTCAGACATTCTGTGCTAAAGATTTCCATCTTTGTGATCTTTCTTTACAAACTCTTCTCTGATTTTCAAGGTGCTTATCATATATTATTTTTTTATTGAATAATAAGAATCCTGCTATCTTATACCTGCTGACTATGGATAAACTTTGGTGCTTAGCAAGCCAATAAGTAGACTGTAACATATGGTTCACAAGAGATGCTATAATATTAGCACTAAAGTTGTTTTGGAGTACAAAGGATAGGTGTGGAATGTATTTGTTTCTGTTTGCTTGTTTTCTGGCCATCGCATTCGTTCTCCCATTATCATGTTGTGGTAAGATATATTGTGGATATGATTCTTCAATATATTAGCAAACAATCAAATTATACATCTTATTTTAATTTTAATAAACTTTGCTAAACATACCCAAGTATATGTTTTGGTTGTCCTGAGAGTGTTCCGTTCTTCACACTGAGAGCATTTGGTTGAAAAAATAAAGTCCTGGAACTTTGAAGGGAAAAACTGGCATTAGATATTTTTCAACTTTTGAATCAATTGCATGTTGAACTATTCTGATGAGCACATTATTTTGGTTCTTACTAATATTATAAATTCCTAGAACTTTACTTCCTTTTGTTTTGGAAATCCAAGAGTTCTATACCTTCATTTCCTCTCATATTTCCATTCCATTGGACTTAAGTTAAAATCATTGGGTTGATTCCAGTGATAACCATCTTTTATGTTCAAATGCATTGGTTTCATCTCAGAAAGCCAGGTTTCCAGGCCTTTGTTTTGTGTAACCTTTCATAATTGAACCTAACTTCATTTTTGGGATCCATTTTAGTCTGTCATCATTGGTTTGAGCATGATCGTTTCAACACTGACAGTCCAGAAGTATGTTCATCACCTCATAAACTAGGACCATCTTGTGTAGGAAAGTACTTTCTTGGTTATTTACGCAAAGTGAATAATGTTTAATTCTCAACTGACTTGAAGGGACATAGTTGCTATCTATGGCGTGTCTCGGGGACTGAAACTTATATGCACCGCCTGACTGCATAGAAACATTCAAATGACTGCATAAATTAAAAGTGGGAAATTTTCTAGAAGCATTTTCCAATGTGTCGTACAAATTGTTCAGTGAGATCTCTACCATCTGTGGTCAAATCTCTCTTGGCTTATTGCATACAATCAAAATGTAAATGTTTGAATCATGCAAAGCTTTGCTTGTAAAAAATGGCTAGCAAGAAAGGGGATTGGTTGATTTGAGGCTTGTTAGGAGCTGTTTAATTCATGGAGCTGTTTAATTCATGCCACTGCTTCTGTTGGTCCTTTCATTAATTATGATTTGGGTGACAGTGTCCATCATCTGAGGTGTTCCCAGTGGATGTCTAGGAGGGGCATTTTGTAGGTCACTTTATCAATTGTAGTTAACCTAAGAGAACTAGTGAATTTGATCATTTGGTTGACCATGGTCGTGTTGGGCGGATGAATTTGCAATTTAGCTATTGGGAGCGCTGACATGGGAAACTTTCTTGGCTTAAAAAAGTTTTTTGCATTATTTTATTAATGGTTAAGGTTTTTAGATTTTAAAGAGTTTAAAAGCTCAAGATGAAATTTGGTAAATTAAGCATAACTTTTAATATAATTGTTGGATTGAACTGAAATTTTAACAGAAGATTCTAAAAGTCATGTTTTCTATTGAGTTAAAATTTCATGATGATTAGAGATCAGGAAGGCCTAGAAGTTACTATACAAGATTGTTTTTATTTATCTTATTGTATTTGGATTATATTTCTTATTTAGATTAAAATTTTTAATTTAATTAATATTTTACTATTTAATAGATGTAGCTTCTATTAATTAGGTAAGTTTTAATTATGAATTCTTTTCTTTCAAGGACTCCAAGTCTATTACTAGTATAAATAAGGTTGTCTAGTTTATTTTTATGAGAACATTCAAACTATTCATACTTTTAATAAAATATCAGAGATTTTCTTTATTCATCTACAATGTTTAGGGCTTTAGCTTCTATTCTCACTATATACCATGTCAATTTGTATAAGAGTAGGCTGACCTATTTAATGAATGGAGATGGTAGTAACCCATTTCGCAATGCATAAGTGGAGACCTTTTAGGGTATTGTGTGGACTGAGAAGTAGAAACTAGATTGTTGAGAATAGAGGTTTGATCGCTAGGATCAAGCCATAATAGATCCTAGGGGTGATCATTTTCGGTTCGGTTCGGTTTTCACTTGAAAAAATTAACCAAACCGAAATTATTATTTTTTAAAATTTAAAACCGAAATCGAACCGAAACCGGTTCAAACAGAATGATTTCGGTTCAGTTCGGTTTTTGTTGTTCAAAAATCGATAAAACTGAGAATCAAATCTTGTTTTTGTTCTTCAAGAACTTGTTCCAGTTTACAACCAAAGTCGCAAATTACAACATAATGAAAAAAGCAAAAACCCACAAAATATCAAGGAAAATAGAAACTAGAGATTAATCAAGATGGCAAGGAAAACAGATTTGTCCATAGTGAGCGAGTTGGATCCAAATGAGGGCTCAAATTAGTATTTTTAGAAAAATAGATCTGCTAGGGGGAGGAGAATTTGATGGAGAAATAATTAAGATGAGGGAGGCAAAGAGAAAAAATGAGGGGTGAGGAGCTGCTGAATTTGTTGTTAGGGAGAGAAGGGAATGTGATGGAGAAATAATTAAGATGCAGGGAGGTGAGGGGAGGGGGGGCTGCGAGTGTAGTTAATGACTATTTATACTATTTTTTTAGTCAGTTATGTGGTTGAACCAGTTCTATTCATTCCGGTTCAATCGGTTTTAGGCATTTAAAACCAAAACCGAACCGAACCAGAAATTCTTTTGGGTTTTCTAATCGGTTAAGTTTTTTTTTCTCGATTTGGTTTTTTCGGTTAATTTTTTTTTGTTTTCTCGATTTAATCTGTTTTTCGGGTTTTTTGCTCACCTCTAATAAACCCAAATCCAATTTGGCTAATGAGAGATGCAAATAAGAATCACAAAGAGGAAGGAATGTGTTTGGAGACACACCTCGAGGTCGACCTTACCTTTTACCTTTTCATGAAATTCCACTTGATAATCACTTATGTGAGGAGGAGTTTGGTGAAACTAAAATTTCAAAGTTATCTCATCATGTTGAAGATAACATGACCAAAGAGGGTGTTGACAAACAATTTCAGTCTTTTGATATTAAGTTGGAGAAAACAATGAAAACTAAGATCTTTCAGGTATGGATGGAGATCTTGCAAACAAGGACATGTTAATTTCTAATAATTTTTCTAAAGATATTATGAAAGATTATCTTGAAGTTTTTTTTTTTAATTCAAACATTGAAGTATTAGAAGTTATAGATGATGATGGGGTCAAGTTTGAAGTATAAGAATATGTGAAGGAACTACATATGGACTTTATAGGAATGAAAATATAAATTAAATATGGATTATTCTTTAATATGCATACATCATAAATTAAATTTTGAAGTTTGAAGGTAAAGACATGCTACTTAGTAAATATATTGCCTACAATGCTATATTCAAAGTATTCATTTGGAGTGGAAGCATTCAATCTTTTAGAGTTAACTCGAGGACAAGTTTTAGGAAGTAAGGGGATTGATTTGAGTAACTATTTTAATATTCTTGGCCTAATAATGTTTATTGCATTATTTCATTATTGGTTAAATTTTTTAGGTTTGAGATATTTAAAAAGAGTTCAAGACGTAGTTTGGTAAATCAAGCATATCTTTTGATTCGACTATTGGATTGAGTTGAAATTTTGACAAAAGATTATGAAAGTCTTGTTTCCTTTTGAGTTAAAAACTTTGAAAATGATCACAACATTGGCTTTCATACATTACAAAAGCAATCCAAACACACTGGTCTCTGAAAAAACTTCGGAAACGATCACAACATTTGTTTTTGTACATTGCGAGAGCAATCCAATCACATTAGTTTCTGAAAACTTTGAAAACGATAACAACATTGGCTTTCGTACATTGCAAAAGCAACTCAATCACATTGGTTTCCAAAAACTTCGAAAACAATCACAACATTGACTTTTGTACATTGCGAACGCAACTTAACCACATTAGTTTCACACCACCATTTACAATTTATTTGTATTCTTTTCATACATAACATTTATAATTACAATCAAAAACTTATATCGACGTCATAAGTTGTAAGTAAGACTTTACTTACCTATTTTTTTCGGTCGAGTGAGCTCCACTGACAGAAGATCCTGTCCCCGATGTTCCCCTTGATCCATACAAATATTTTTCGTTAGTACATTCTTTATAATTCACATACTCATTTTTTGTACAAGAAACACTTCTTTTATAAATTCATACTTAGACTCATTGTGCTTAACAATTCATAACAATACATCAAAACATTGTTTAGTGTTTCACTCCTCACTAGAGTTGTAGAACTCAGTTTCAAATAGGGTTTATTTTTTTAGTAAGCTAAGACATAAATATACAACTTTAGTGAGGATGGTTAAACTCAGTTCTGTCGTTTAAACACTTAAATTCGTCGAAATATAATGGCACGTGAATCTATCATGTAACATACAACCTGTCATTTCTCTAGTGTTTTATCCATATTTGGAGTTCTATAACTCCAAATGGGGTAAGGTTTATTTCCTACAGAAGCTAACATCATTAACCACATTCTTCATGAAGACATATACCTCAAATTGTTTTATTTGCTAATCTCAAATTTCAGTTGAAGGTTTGACGTAAATTATGTCTAGTAATTTCCAACCTGACCTGCCTTCATGTTTTTATCTATATTTAGGGTTTTATAACTCTGATTTGGGTAAATGCAGTCCTATTAGAAAGTTAGCACTCTTAATTACAACTTTCATGAAGGATAATATCTCAAATTTTGTCTTTAACTAGTTCAATTTCTGGCCACAATTTAGATAGTAACACTATCTAGATTTCTAGTTTATTGGTCTAACACACAACCAATCATTTTCATGCATTTCTTTCACTTTTTTTATCACCATTATATAAAAAAACATGTCATTTCCATATAAATAATCATTCATGAGATTTTAAACACTTATAATTAAATTTCACTAGAGCATGTACTACATGAATTTATTTAAATGTTTAGATTTTAGCATATATAATTTCTTGCATGGTCATAAACACTTGTTCTTTTAACATACACACAAATCAATATTAAAAAGTTTTTCCCTCTTTATTTTTCATGTTTGGCTGAAGGTTTCAAGGCCTTGGTATTCATGTTTTTCTTTATTTTTTTAGAAAAAATATCATCATATCTCCTTCACTCTCATTACACACTTTATCCTCAATTTTCATTTACTCTAAAAAACCCTTTTAAGTACCCTAATTTAAGAATTTGTATCTTTGTATAAAACTTACCTAAAAGTGTTAGTAATTGATTTAGGAAGGTGTTAGGTTTATTCCTAGTTGTGTTTTTGCTTCCCAAAGCTCCTTCTCCCTTAAACTTTTTAGTCTCTCTTTATCTTTTTTCTGTTGCCGCTAGCTTCCTCTCCTATTCTCCCTACAATTTGTTTTGTTTTTTTTGTGCTAAATCTTCACTTAAACCCCCTAAAGACTTTTAAGGATTGGTTTGTATGTGTTCTCTCAACATGTTCTTTGAGAGAAAGTGTTAAATAGAATAAATTGCTCCCTTTATTTTCCTCTTTTTTTTCTATCGTCAACCCCTTTTTTTTCTAGGGTTGATGGGTTTTTTTTTTCTCCCCTCACTTATTCATGTCTTTTTAATTTAGTTCTCTAATTCTTTATTTTTCTCACATTAGGCTCTAATTTAATCCTTATAAACTTAATTTTTCACTTTTGACTTATGTTTATCTTCACACTTTAAGTTAAAATTCCATGCCTCACTAATGGGTTCTTCAATTACTTAAATTCGTGGATTCATTTTTGGGGGGTTTACATTCTTCTCTCCATAAATTTCATCTTTGAAATTTCGAAAGACGTACATGTGGCAGAGAACAATTTAGGATGCTTTCTCCTTATTTATGACTCTCTCTCCCATGTTGCTTCTTTAAATTGTGAGTTTCTCTAAAGAACTTTTGCTAACGGGACTTTCTTGTTCCTTAGCTCCTTCTCGTTTCGATCTAAGATCCTCACTAGCTTCACTTGCAAAGTCAAATCTTCTTTTACCTCTATTGGAACTTGTGGTAGTAGTCGTGATGGATCAATTTCTACTTTTCTCAATAACAACACGTGTAGTATTTACCATTCAAATATATATATATCCAATAAATCTCTCTCATTTTCATCTACATTGAACATCCCTTTTTTAATGAAAATATTTTCAATATTTTAAGTATGATGGTCACTATCGCGGGGTCACGCCGCGTCATTCGGCGACGACGGAGCCTTTTATCGTGCCTCCTAATGAGGTGTGGTGAGTTAGGAAGAGTTTTTGGATTTAATCATAAAATTATGGTTAATGTTTAGGAGTCGCCACCTAGTATTATGGTCACTAGGAACCTATGGTCTGCGAGAGTCTGGGAAAAGGATTGGTTGTGCAAGGAGAAGACGCATGACCCCCCATTGCACCCTACCTAAGGTAAGCTGCATTGTTGCTTGATTGTTTTTTCTAAGTCGGATTTCTATTCGTTGGTCCTTTCTAAGGTTCAAGGTAGATCTCTTTTCGTGAGAAAGTCTCTACCTTATTGTGTTAAATCCTAACCGTTCTAAAGTCTGAATTTTAGCATCGCATTTTTACACCTTGTATCTTTAATACCTGATGGTATATTTTATCGTGTAATTTTACACCCCACAGATATTAAAGTCTACATCTGGACCCTAAAAAAAATTGGTGAAAGGATTTTTGATATTTTGGCCAAACCCTAATAGATAATCATATACTGGTTACAATATCTATTTTTTCTTGGATTTTCAAAACATGAGAAAGATGCAATTTTTTATGAAAATATGCTTGGAAAATTTTAGGATTTTAGCTGTATACATGGAAACAAATGTTCTATTTTTATTTTTGGAATGAGAAATTAATTTAAAAGTTTTGAGATTTTTTTTGAAATTTTGAAATTTTTTAGAAATGTTTCAGAGAACACCAGGTATTTTAATACCAAATATGTATCTTACAGTGTAAGTATACAAACATTATATTATGCAAAATTGGTGGAAAAATATGCGTGAAAATCACAAATTTTTTCAAAGGATTTTTGGAAAATTTTTGTTTTTTTTAATATTATAATATATAATATAATATATATTAATTAAATATTATTAAAACAAGTGGGTTGGGCTGGCCCAGATAACTGGGCTGAGCTCAGACCCAGAAAAGAGTAGGCTAATATCAGCCTAAGAGGTCTTCTTTCTTTTTTTGGGAGGTTGGGCTGGACCCAGCCAAGCCATTTGGTCTGGGCCAGAACTGACCCGACGCAATTATAGGGTGAATTATTTTGCACCCCAGGTGCATAATGAATTCTCGTTCTGCATGTAGGGTGACAAAGAAGAGGAAAGGGACAAGAAGAAGGAAGAGAAGGGGAAAGTTACCTGGCGTGGAAGCTTTTACTACGAAGAGAGGGTTTGACTGGTGGCTGAGGAGGCGTTGGTTTTGGGGTGAGTGGTCAGCGCTAGTTGTGGGGTGAAGGAGAGAGAAGAAACAAAAAACTATAGAAGAAAGAGGGGGAACAATGACGTTACTGTTCACTGCGGTGGGATGGGTTGGAGGAGAAGGTCGGGCTGCTCCTGATCATGGCGGTGCTGAGGTGGCGTGGTTGAGATCAAGGTGTAGAGAGAGAGAGAGAGTGAAGAGACAGACAACAGAAAAGGAAAAATTTTGGGGAGGAAAGCTGGTTTTTGGCCGACTTTGGACCTGATTTTCTTCCAGCTTAGGCCATGAAATCCACCCCTATTTATAGGAGGTGAAAGAAGGTAATCTTTTCTACATAGGGAAAACATTTCAGCCCTTGATTCGATTGGTAAGGATCCTAATTGTTGGTTCAAAGTAGGCATCATGAACTGTTGGTTCAAAGTAGACATCATAAACTGTCAAATCTAACAATTCAAGGTTGCCTGACTAATTTACTTTTCTAAATTGGGCCCCAAAACTTAATCTTTTACCAATTAAGCCCAAAATAAAATTAATTTGACCCGTTTAAAATATAATTAAGTCCTTGCACTTAATTAAATCCTTTAATTGGACTAAAATTAATTCTTAAACATAATTAAAATTCAATTTAGTCGATAATCAAATTGGCCTATTAAAAATTTAATTATGTCATTGGACTTAATTTTTATGCAAATTCATCCAATAATCATTTAATTTGACCTTGAATTTGCATTATTTCTCTATTTTTTGGCATAATATGGTACAATTAGGCCTTGCATTTCCTCCAAAATTATAGTTGTATTCCCTGGCTTGTTTTCTCCACGTTGCCAGCCTTTATTTTTTTTTTTAATATTAAAAAAAATAAATTTTAGGAAATAACTCAGAATTGAGTTATGACAATCACCACCTAAATAATATAGTACTATTAAGAGGTTTCTGCTTTTACAAGAGCTTGTTGATTAGTACTTAAAAATGCATTTTTATCAAGGTTTTATATCATCATTTTGCACTTGAAGTATCAATAACTCCTTAACTAAAGCATGTTTTATAATAACGTATCTAATAATATAAGATACCTTTAAT
>Ga0325410_1006963_pt1 | contig 12394 bp, 9 predicted proteins | sample PopdelMetagenome_16_FD_206182 | JGI IMG/M metagenome (GOLD analysis project Ga0325410, IMG submission 206182) | Populus deltoides microbial communities from Bellville, Georgia, United States - Xylem-PdIQD-R3 | ecosystem: Host-associated > Plants > Phyllosphere > Stem > Wood/Secondary xylem... | reverse complement strand
GGTTGCATTCTCAAGATTCAAACTTCAATTATACAGGAAATGACCTCTTAAGATCTTCTGATGGCATCAAATTATGGTGTAATAAGAAATCTTAGGTAGTCTTCTTGTTGTTTGCTGTAGTAGATCAATTTTTTTTTTTTATCTCTTGTATTTCTTTTTGGCTATTCGCTTTATGAGCTTCTCAATATACTCTCGATGATTATAAAAAAAAAAAAAACAATATCCTAAAGGTTGAAATAAGATTTTTTTAAGAAACATAAAATAAATGAGTTTAAATAAAAAGAAACTAAAATCTAAAAAATACAATATATTGTGTACTCAACAGATAAGGGTTTTTCTTGAATTAAAAACGAATTTAGTTTTTATTTTTTGAAAAAAACCTTAAATTATGTAGGGACTACTTAAAAATTTTAAGTTACATCAGGATTTGTTTGTGTTGAAAATTTAGAAACACTTTAAATTTGGTATTAGATTATAAAGACAAAGCACAATAAAATGGCAAACAGATAAGAAATAATTTAAGATAAGAACACACTTCTCACAGTTATGGTTTCCGATAATAATTTATGAATTCAAAGCTTTACAGTTCAGAATAAAATCTTACCATGATCACAATGCATGGCTGCCGCGTGTAGTGCGCTTCTGCCATGAGAACCACAATATTCCACTGACTTGCAATTACTCAAGATTTCGTCGATCACTTTTTTTCTATTTTCTTCATGTCTTTTAAACTTCCCATAAAACCTTACATTGGCAGCAATATAATCATAATTAGATATATGTGATTTTTATTAACATTTTAAGTCCAATAGAAGAGAATTAAAAACCATTAAATTTTGCTATTTTTTATTGTTCTTAAAAAAAATTAGGGAGATAAGTGAACTTATTCATATTGAATTAATATGTCTCGAGTTCAAGAACATACATAGCATAAAAAAATAACCAGGTAAAATCCTATTATTATAGAAGCATTGCTTTTCTATTATCTTTTATGATAATTTTAAAAACAGATTTACTTAAACATTATAAAGCTGAACAAATTAAAATTAATCATGCAACAATTACATTTATATAATCTTAAAACGATAGTATTCTAGATTGATAAATAGATTAGTAAAAAATTGATTAATCTAGTATATATTAAAAGAAAAAAAAGATGTTGGTCACATATAGTATCGAATCGGTATCAAACTCTGTTTGAGACTGAAAAAAATGTTCACAAACCTCATATTGGCAGCAATATAAAGTGGAGTTTCTCGATGAACATTGGCGGAATATGAAAACTCAGGGTCCTCTTTTATCAATATTTCCACCACTTGGGCTTGGATATTTCGAGCTGCCACATGCAACGCTGTATCTTTCTCTTCATTCGTCATCCTCAACATCTTCTTTTCTTCTGCTGGCCCGTTCTCAGGATCTATAGCTAAATTTTTTGCGCGCTCAATCAGGACTTTCACTGCATTGGAATGCCCATATCTTGCCGCAAAATGTAGTGGGGTTTCGCCTTTAGTATTGGCTTGCAATAGCAGTTGTGGACACATATCAATAATTTGGCCAACAAAATCAGTGGATTTCGATCCTCTACGTTGGTTTTCTAAGTAAACATGAAGAATTGTGTTTTTTTGTGGAGTCAATAGCTCAATGAGAGAAGTTGGAAGATCCTTAAATGGGTTGATGTTGCCTGCTTCTGCAGCTTTGTACAATTTTGGTTCCATGTAAGTGATGCTATTCATTTGTTGATCAGAGGAATTCATCTTGTATGACTGTTGTTCGTTGAAAATGGTTGTTGATAGAAGTAACTATTTTGGCTAGTTCCATTTACTAGCTAGGCTTGTAAGCCTATTTATACTAATTCATCAATATGAAAAAAATAGTAATAATAAAGCAGAGGAAGCTGCCTGAGTTCTGTGAGAGAATAGAATAAAAATGATTCTAGAAGTTTCACCAACAATTTAAATTTTTATATGTTCAAAAAAATGTAAAACAAAGTATAAAAATAAATTTAAATTTTTAAATTGAAATAGTTATTTAATATTTTCAAATAAGAGTAGTAAAAACAAATGTAACTTCTTGAATAGAGATGATTTCTTAAGAAGTTAAATTACATGCTTAGGAAATAATAGACTTGTGTTCTGTCTTTGCTCTTATTTTTGTCTAAGTGCATTCATACTTTCCACCGTGTGAACATGTGACAAAGGCTATGAGACAAGATAAAATTGGATGATCTATTACAATAAATTCAGAGGCAATCCAGCCAACTATATTCTTAAATTAAAAGTGGCAGAAAAATCTGCACCAAAAATTGATACTCATTAGTTATGACAACGATGCATACCAACCGTTCCTTTAGTTCTTGCATTGGATCCAAGTCTAAAATTTAAATTTGGCTGGCAACTGTTAATAGTAAGGGGAATATAATGTTTTTTGATATATTATTCATCAATGCAGCAGATATATATACAAGAGTCAGTTGCTAAACTTACGCTACTGTTACAAAAGATATATTCTATTTCTACATTTGAATTCTATGTTTAATAATAGCTAATAATCACTCCGTTATTATAGGAGAAGATTATTCCCAATCACATATTCTAACATCCCTCCTCAAGGTGGTGCATGGATGTCATTCATGCTCAGCTTGTCAAGACAACTTGTAAACACTTTGTTGGATACTGCTTTCGTAAGAACATCGCCATGTTAGAATTTTGACTTTACAAAAGGGAATTGGATAATTCCAGCTTCAAGCTTCTCTTTGATGAAATGTCTATCCACTTCTACATGCTTTGTTCTATCATGTTGAACAGGATTATGGGCAATCTCTATAGCTGATTTATTATCACAATAGAGATTCATTACAGTTCGTTAAGAGAACCCCAAATCTTTCATCAAGTTTTTTTAACCATAACAATTCACACACTCCAATGGCCATACCTCGATATTCAGTTTCAGCACTTGATCTCGACACCACAGATTGTTTTTTACTTCTCTAAGTCACAAGATTGCCACCTACATAGGTGAAATAACTAGATGTAGAACATCGGTCATTAGCTAAACTAGCCCAATCAGCATCAGTATACCCGTCAACACCTAAGTGTCCATGTTTGGAGAATAATAGTCCCTTGCCTGGTGAAGATTTTAAATACCGCAATATACGTTCCACAACATCCATGTGAGGTTGACATGGATTATGCATAAATTGACTTACAACACTCACGGCATAAGTAATGTCAGGTCGAGTGTGGGATAAATAGATTAATTTTCCCACAAGTCTCTGATATCTCCCTTTATCTGTACAACTAGCACTAGAACATTGAAAGAGTTTATGATTTTGCTCCATTGGATTATCAACTGGTTTACATCTAAGCATCCCTGTTTCAGACAACAAATCAAGAGTATATTTACGTTATGACATAAATATACCATGCTTGGAACGAGCTACCTCAATCTTGAGAAAATATTTAAGGTCTCCAAGATTTTTCATTTTAAATTCGGATGCCAAATGATGTTGTAAGCAATGAATTTCCTCAGCATCATCACCTGTCACTACCATATCATTAACATATATAATCAAGGCAGTGAGTTTACTCATTTTATGCTTTATAAACAAAGTATGATCTGAGTTACTCTGAGTATAACCAAAATTTTTCATGACTTGAGTAAATCTACCGAACCAAGCTCTAGGAGATTGTTTCAAGCCATACAAAGCCTTCCTGAGTTTGCAAACCTGAGTAGAACCTTCATATTCTGAAATTCCAGGAGGTGGATCCATATACACATCCTCTTTAAGATCTCCATGCAGGAATGCATTTTTGACATCGAATTGGAGTAAAGGCCAGTCTTTATTAGCTGCTAAAGACAGAAGAACTCGCACAGTATTGAGTTTAGCAACTGGAGCGAAAGTTTCTTGATAGTCAACTCCATAAGATTGTGTGTACCCTTTAGCAACCAGTCTCGCCTTGTATCTTTCAATAGTTCCATCTACATTATGTTTGACAGCAAAAACCCATCGACATCCAACAGTTTTTCTTCCTGTTGGGAGGGTAACAAGATCCCATGTAGCATTTTTTTTTAGAGCTTTCATTTCCTCCGTCATAGCTGTAGTCCAATGAGAATCTGCCAAAGCTTCCTGTAATGTACTAGGAATAGAGATAGAGGATAATTTACACACATAAGATGCATATGATGCAGACAACTTGTGAGAGGAGATATAATTACTTATTGGGTATTTTACTTTGGCTTTTGGATCAGGTTCATACTTAACAGGTGGAATCCCACGGGTAGATCGTGGTGGAAGTGCATGATGAGCAATGTCAGATGGCAAACAAATTTCAGAAGAATTGTTGGGTTGTACCTGTAGTGTTGGTATCGGCAAGGACTCTGGAGAGGAGTTGACCGGTGCACTAGGAGGTAATGTACTATCAAGAGGTTGGTGAGACTTTTCACAATGATCATTAGAGTCTTGTGAACAAGGATCAATAGCTGTAGATGTGTCCAGTGAACAAGAATCAATAACTGTAGGTGTTTCCATAGTGGAGGTGTCCTCATCCGATGGTTTACTAGTGGGTAGAGTTGCTAATTTTATATCAAAACACAAGACTTCTTCATGATTGGCAAGATGGTGAACATCTTCAAGACATGTAGGTGTTAAATCTGTAGGAGAGTAATAGAATTTTGACTCATCAAAGATAACATCCATAGAGGTATAGAATCGACGAGTGTCTGGATGATAACATTTATAACCTTTTTGAGTAGACCCATAACCAACAAAGACACATTTCAATGCTCTTGACTCAAGTTTGGTTCGATGTCGATGTGAAAGGTGTACATAAGTTACACATCCAAAGATACGAGGCATCAATTTAACCAAAGGCGGAAGCATGCAATGATTAGCAAGGACATCAAAAGGTCGTTGAAAGAATAAGGTACTGGAAGGTGTACGATTAATCACATAAACAGCTGTACTGAGAGCATCTCCCCATAAGAAAGTAGGCACACTACTTCCAATCATTAGTGATCGAATGACCTCAAGTAATTATCGGTTTTTCCGCTCAGCTACTCCATTTTGTTGTGGAGTCTCTGGACATGATGTTTGATGAATGATACCTTTTGAATGGAAAAAATCAGTTAACTCTCTCTTGAAGTATTCACCTCCATTATCTGAACGTACCACCTTAATAGTCCTGTCAAACTGAGTGAGTATCATTTGATAAAAGAGACGGAAAACTGTACAGACATCACTCTTATGTTTTAGTAAGTATACCCAGGTCATTCGAGTACAGTCATCCACAAAGGTAACAAACCATTTCATTCCATTAGCTGTGAAAACTGGGGAGGGACCCCATACATCTGAATGTACTAATGAGAATGGTGAAGCAACTTTATTAGAAGATAAAGGAAATATAGCACGATGACTTTTAGCCATAGCACATGTCTCACAAATGAAGTCTGAAAGTTTGCAGTTAGCAAATAAAGAAGGAAACAATCGTCTAATATATCCAAACGATGGATGACCGAGTCGTTTATGCCAAAGCCATATTTCTGCAATATTTGCCGATTGATTTTTACCCATCATATGTGCTAGACTATGGTAAACTTGTGATGATGTGCCACCCTCTAGATAGTACAATCCTCCTCGTTGCCTACCACTGCCAATCCTTTCCTTGGTATGTATGTTCTGAAAAATACAATAAGTAGGATAAAACAAAGCAACACAGTTAAGGGCCTTGGTTATTTGACTAATGGAAAGTAGATTACATGTAAGGGATGGAACATACAGTACATTAGAGAGAGAAAAGGTGGAGGATACAGGAACATTACCAACACCAGTAACAGGGGATGACACACCATTGGCATTAGTAATAGCTAAGATAGAATGTGAAGGGGATAAAAAACTAAAGTTTGAAGAATCACAAGTCATATGATCATTAGCACCTGTGTCAATTATCCATTCATTATTTTTAGTACAGGAAGGAGAGCTAAGTGCAGTACTAATCATACCAGTTTGTGCAATTAATCCTGCTGCAGATGACAGTGGTTGTTGTTGTAAGGATGTGTTGGCAAAAGTTTTCTTGCCTTTGGGATGCCACTCGAGATAACCATGAAGTTTGAAGCATGTATCAACAACATGATTATCACCATTACAGTGAGTACATTTGTGTGTCCCTTTCTTGTTGTCTTGTCGTGTAGAGATTCTTCTGGTAGCCATAGCAGTACCATCAGTAGATATTCCACCCATCATAGCATCTTGACGGTTTGCCTCAGCACAAACCATAGCATAAGTAACTTGAAGATTTGGAAAAGGTACAGTGGCAAGTACCCGTCCACAAACTCCATCCAGTGATGAGTCCAAACCAGCCAAGAAAATATAAACCCGTTGGGAATTAACCTTAGTGGTATATATCTCAATGTCAGCTTTGCAACTCATTGCACAGTCATCTATAGCATCAATCTCCTGCCATAATTTTTGTAATTTTCCCTAATAAGAAATAATAGAACCACCATTTTAGCGAACAGAGATTACCTCACAGTACAGTTGATATGATTTTGAGGCATCTTGACTGACTGAGTATGTTTGTTTAGCCATATCCCAAATTTCCTTTGCTGTTGGCAAGCGTAAAAAAATGGATCTGATGTCTTTGTTCATTGCATCAAGTAACCAAGATTTGATCAAGCAATTTCATCTTCCCATGCTTCATATTCTTTAGAGTTGGTGTCATTAGGTGCAGTTTTTGAACCTGAAATAAATCCCCAACGTTTCCGACCCTGAATTTTATTTTGACATTCAAAGCCCATTCCACATAATTGGTGCCACCAAGTTTTTTTGGCGTAAGCAATGAAGAGACATCTTGCATATGTAGTGCTGGTAAAGTGACTTTTGCATTCCCGGCAACAACACCATCATCGTTCGTAGGAGTAGTCATGATGAGTAAAAAGAATTATGATCAGAAAAGAACAAAAAAAATAGCCTCCAGTTCTTAAAACAGATGAAGGAAATTTGGAGACGACTCTTATACCATGTTAATAGTAAGGGGAATATAATGTTTTCTGATATATTATTCATCAATGCGGCAGATATATATACAAGAATCAGTTGCTAAACTTACGCTAATATTACAAAAGATATATTCTATTTCTATATTTGAATTTTATCTTTAATAATAGCTAATAATCACTCCGTTATTATAGGAGAAGATTATTCCCAATCACATATTCTAACAGCAACCTTCGTGTATTGCATATGGTCTTGAACATAAATATACTCATTATGATTGTCCTAGCTTCTCTTCCTCGAGGTCGATCTCTCTGCTACACTTGCATCATTTCTTTTTTTAAAAAAAAAAGTGATTGCATATGGTCTTGAACCTTTTTTTTTTTTGTAACTATATATTTTAATTTTGAAATGTTTCACATGTTGTTTTGGGTTGTATTATTACAGGTTACTATCTGGTAGGTGACTGCATTAACTAGCTCCTAGACAAAATTAATTTTAAAAAACATGGTTCACAACTAGATAAAGAGATTGTACGTGGTCCAACTATAACCATAAGAGAAACGAGTGAAGACAGAAAAGATGCGAGTGGGGTAGAGAAATTGACCTCGAGGAAGACAAGCTAGGACAATCATCATACGGAGTATGTTCATGTTGAAGAGACGAAGAAGGTCAAGCTATTTTCAGATTATTTTTTAGATGAGTACATCAAAATTATATTAATAATATTTGTGTTTTTTAAAAATTATTTTTAAAATCAGTATATCAAAATAATTTAAAAATATCAAAAATATATTAATTTAAATAAATAAAATTTAAATTCTTTTAAAAATGCTTTCCGAACATACTGTCAAACATCCTTTAAATATACTCATTATGATTGTCCTAGCTTCTCTTCCTCGAGGTCGATCTCTCTGCTACACTTGCATCATTTCTGTCCACTTGTTTTTCTTATGGTTAAAGCTGGACCACAATCTCCTTATCATCAAGGCAGATGCGTTAAACATGTTTTATTATTATTATTATTTTTTAGTTTGAAATTAAAGCGCTGAAAAATTGTTTTCTTTTATAAAGTGGTTTTTATTAAAAAAATAAATTCTTGAAAAATAAATTATTTTCTGATGTTTGGTAATGTAATAAAAAATAAATAAAAAAACACTTTTCAGTGTTTGGTTATGTTATAGAAAATGAACTGGAAAATAACTTATTAATGTTTTTTTTTCAAGTTTATTAAAATAATGAGGAACAAATCTTATAAATTAAAAATTTGAATGGGAATGAAATTGAAAAAAATCTAATTTCATAAATTATCTCAAATAAAATAAAAAAATAAAAAAAAATGATGATGAGATTAAAATAATAATAATTACAATTTCATAAATTATTTCAAATAAAATAAGTAACAATAAAAACAATAAGGACCAAATTTAATAGATAAAAAATTTCAATTAAAAAAATGATAAGAGAAAAGCAAATAACAATCATAAAAATGATAATGAAAGTTAATATAAAAATCAAATTAAATCAAATTTTAAAGGATGAAATTGAAAGAAAAAAAAGATTCAAACAAAATATATATCAATCAAAAGTTTGAGGACCAAATTTTATATAATCAGCAAATAATATGATATTTTAAAATTTTTCACAACTTCTGAAAAGTGTTTTCCTTCCAAAATAAAAGGAAAACACTTTCTTGAAAATCAAACTAAATTTTGTTTTTTACTAGAAAGTGTTTTACGTTGACTAACTTTTTTAATGGCAAATAAACATAGAAAAGTTTGGAATTCCAGACAAACAAACAGCCATTAAATTATATTCTCTAACAATAAAAAAAGAGATTCCTTTTGGTTTTATATATTTTTTAAAAGTATTTTAAAAAAAAATTTAAATTTATATGTATTTTAGTTTTTTTAATGGTTTTGATATATTAATTTTTTTTAAAAAAAATATTATTTTAATATATTAAAAAAAACATTTTAAAAAATACATAGATATCAAACATTCACCAAGTCTTATGCAATTTTATCTAGTAGCTAATAAATGCAGCCACTTACCTGACAGTAACTTGTAATATTACAACCTCGAAATTCGAAACACTTCAAAATTAAAATACCAACTAAAAATTAAACGCCAACTAAAACAAAATGGACAAACATGGTATAAGTTGGTGATAGTGTAGGCTAGCAAGAAGGGGTGGTTGATATTTCCTTTCTCTTGGCATTGGGGCAAATTTGATTGTGTTTCTTGTATCACCTTTGGCTTTGAATTTGTATCTTCTGGCTCAGAGTTATGCGATTAAGATCTGATTTTATGGATGCTGAAGGTTTTATTGGGCGTACTAATTAAGAATGCTATAATTTTATTTATCTATTTATTTTTTGGTTGTTGTAAAGTGCATTCATCACAGGGACATATGCAATTCTAGAACCTTCATTGGGGCTTGCCATCAGTGTATAAGATCATTACGTGATCTCATCTAAGTCCAAGGACTGGGTGTTAAGTTGGAAAATTGGCAAGATCGTCTCCAATATTGACCTTTTAATTGATGAGTGGGAAAACCTGAATTCATGTTATTACTGTCAAGAAACGTTTATTAACAATTGGGTTCATTAAATCATATATAATATAATATAATTTTTAGGGTATTCCAATTGGTTTTGACTGACATGCTGAAAAGATACCATATAATATAACATGATCCCCAGACAGCTAAGATGGAGCACTGCAATTTCTTGATATTACAATTAAAATGAACAAAACAACAATTTCATCAACATTTCCAGTACGCGGATCAAGAAATGCAGTAATTATTAAGCATTTTTCTCATCAGTACCCTACACTCCACCAATATACAAATTACTCTTACAAGTTTCACGTCACATGGTTAAAAGAGTCTTAAGAGAGATCCTGCTGTTAACTTAAGGATACTGTTTCTCACCATTGAAAAAAAAAAGGGTTCATTTGCAACCGAGATTCACAAGTGAAGCAATCGATCCTATATTTGCGTCTCAGGGAAGTTGCCAACAATATGTTTACAGGAGTGGGCGATAGGCCTCAAACTCGGATCCAAGGATGCCTAGCCTGCGCCAAGTAAACCAACGAAAAATTCGAGATGCCTGCTAGAAAATTGGAACCTATATTGAAATTCTTAAAATTGGCAAAAAAAATTTATGATAGACATAAATTAGAGAAAAAAATGTGACAACTAGATGCATAATATTAAAGTGACATATTATGTATGATATGATAATCAGTTTAATAACCTACGTTCAAATGTTAATCAAATTCCAAGAGTTTTAATTAAAAAAACAATTATATTATCAACAATTAAAAAGAAATTATTATGAGAATCAAATAAATAAATATCTCCAAATAACTAAGATAAATACTTAAAACTCATAAATTTGAATTGTAATATATATATATATATATATATATATATATATGGAGGATTTGGGGATTTATTGTGTTTTGCCAAAAAACAAGAAGAAAAAAGAGGACGGTTTGTTTTATTCAAATTCAAATAATTGCTGTATAAGTTGGATGATCAATTACAATAAATTCAGAGGCAATTCAGCCAACTATATTCTTAAATTCAAAGTGGCAGAAAAATCTGCACAAAAAAAATTGATACTTGCTGTATTAAAGCAACTTTCAAAGTCTTCCTAAAAAGACAGCTCCTATTTATGACATTAATGCACACCAACCGTTCCTTTAATTTTTCTTTTCCGCACAAAACAGTTCCTTTAGTTCTTGCATGGGATCCGAGTCTAAAATTTAAATTTGACTGACAACCTGTGAGGAAATTTTAATTTTTAAAAGATTGTCTGGGTTTATTTTTTTATGTTTTAAAAATATTTTTAAAAAATTAATTTTTTTTATTTTTTACATTAAATAAATATTTTTTATATTTTCAAATTATTTTAATATATTAATATTAAAAATAATTTTTAAAAAATCAAAAAATTTAACTTTAATACATTCCCAAATAAAAAACAAATATTAACTAACATAACCATACTCATTATGATTGTCCTACCTTGTCTTCCTCAAGTCAATTTCTCTGCCCCACTTGCATCTTTTATATCGTCACTAGCAGGACCACAATCTCCTTATATTCAATTTTTTAATTTTTTTAATTTGAAAATAAAATTATATTTAATTTTTTTGATAGACTAAAATTAAAATTAAATTTTTAAAAAAATAAAAAAATATTATTTTAATATTAAATAAAAAAATATTATTTTTATACATTTCTAAAAACATTACTTTAAAATTTTTTTTATCAAACTTCCAAACATGCTTTTAAAATCACACTATCTTTGCTAATTCTAATCATAGAAAAGAGATTATTTTTTGTTTTAATATATGAAAACAATATTTTTTATATTTTTTAATATTAAAAAAAAATTTTTATTATTATTATTATATATTTCAAAAAAAAATAATTTAAAAAAACAAATTATCACACTTCCAAACATACCTTTAAAACCACATTATCTTTGGTAATTCTAAACAAATCAAATTAGTGGTTTTTTTTAATGTTTTTCAATAGTTTTAATGTATTAATTTTAAAAATAAAAAAAAATTTCTTAAAATATTATTTTAATACATTTTTAAATAAAACTTATTTTAAAAAAATATCATACACTGTCATACATACACCAAGTCTAATGCAATTTTGTCTAGTAGCTAGTTAATGCAGGCATCTACCCGATAGAAACTTGTAGTAGCACAATTCTAAAATGACACATTAAAATCTTTTAAAATTAAAACATATTTATCTTTGGTAATTCAAACCATAGGAAAGAGATTGTTTTTGTTTTTATATATTTTTTACAAGTATTTTTTAAAAACAAATAAAATTAATGATTTTTAGTGTTTTTCAATGGTTTAAATGTATTAATTTTAAAAATATAAAAATATAAAAAATATTATTTTAATATATTTTAAAATAAAAATTATTTTAAAAAACTATCCTACACTATAACATCATGCATACAATTCGCATGCAATTTTGTCTACTAGCTAGTTAATGCAACCATCTACCCCTTGGGAACTTTTAGTAGCACAATTGTAAAATGACACGTTAAAATATTTCAAAATTAAAATATATTGTTTCAACTAAAAAAATAAATCTTCAAATAGAATAGAATTGATAACCCTGTATCTCTAGGCATTTGAGCAAATTTGATTCTAGTTAAAGAATGTTTTGTTTTATATAGCCAAATTTTTTAAAGATAAAAAAAATTATATTATATTATATTTTTATAAAATAAAATTTAAAAATATGTCTTAGAATGTATTTTTTTATTTTAATAAATAATTTATTAAAACCATAAGAACTAGATTAAATTTCAAAAAAATACCAAATTTTTTGCTTTCTTTTAATATTGAGATTACGAA
>Ga0325410_1006962_pt1 | contig 12394 bp, 1 predicted proteins | sample PopdelMetagenome_16_FD_206182 | JGI IMG/M metagenome (GOLD analysis project Ga0325410, IMG submission 206182) | Populus deltoides microbial communities from Bellville, Georgia, United States - Xylem-PdIQD-R3 | ecosystem: Host-associated > Plants > Phyllosphere > Stem > Wood/Secondary xylem... | reverse complement strand
CAACCAGACAAATGGTTGCCTACTACTGTACTCTACTCTACCTGTCTTAATTTTACTGCCATAATTTACTTGCTTACAGCAACACAAGCACGTGTCTACTAATGTAAGTAGTGAGAGCAAATGGTTGTTGTTAGCTGGCTGGCAGGAGTTTAGTAGGAAAGAAATATGCCTCCGATCTGTTGATGATTTTGCTGACGTCTTCAGATTTTTGCTTAATTGGGTTTGCCTAAGATGCCACTTGGGGTTTGAATCTAAATTATAATGGACGGCAACGGGTGTCAATGACTCATGTGTTATCTACTATATTTGTATTATATTCTTAGTCGTTCAGATGTTTAGATATATACTAGTTTAATCTGTTAAATTTGAGATTCATGTTATGAAATTAAAAGAAAAAAATTAATGTCTTTTAGTTATAGTTAATTATAATATTTAAAGAAGAAATTGGAAGAAAAAAACTAATAAAAAAAAGAAAAAAAAATCTGAATTAACTGGGTTAACCCACCAAATCAGGTTAACCCGTCAAATCTGGGATTCGTATCATGAGAGTGTGATAACTAAACAGGAAAAAATTAACATTAATAAACTAAAGTGAACAAAAAAGAGATTAATTAAAAAGAAAAAAAGGAAAAAAAACCTACAGCAAGAAAAAAACTAATGAAGAAAAAGAAAAAAAATCTGAATTAATTGGGTTAACCAGTCAAACCAGGTTAATCCATCAAACTTGGGATCTGTGTCATGAAAGTTTGATAACTAAATAGAAAAAAATTAATATTATAAATTTTTAAAAAATAATAATTAAAAAGGAAAAAAACAAAAAACAAAAAAAAAACAAAAATACTAAACAAAAAAATATTAATTTAAAAAAACAAAGAAAAAAAAACCTACATGAAGAAAAAAACTAATGAAGAAAAAGAAAAAAATCTGAATTAACTGAGTTAACCCGTTAAATCTGAAATTCATGTCATGAAAGTTTGATAATTAAATAGGAAAAAAAAAATTACGGGTTAACCTAGAATTGGCTAGTTTAACCCGTCAAACCCGGAATCCGTGTCATGAAAGTTTGATAACTAAATAGAAAAAATTTAACATTAACAAACTAAATTAAACAAAAAAAATAATTAAAAAGAAAACCAAAAAAAAATCTGGGTTAATCCGTCAAACCCGGAACCCGTGTCATGAAAGTTTGATAACTAAATAGAAAAAAAATTAACATTAATAAAAAGAACTTAAACAAAAAAAATATTCATTAAAAAACACAACACAAAGAAAAAAAACAGTTTAAAAAAACAAAGAAAAAAGCAAAAGAAAAAAGAAAAAAAATTGCTTTAAAAAAAACAAAGCAAAACGCAAAAAAAAAAAAACAAAGACAACACAACGTTTCACTGTGGACTGCACTCGAAAAAATTAATTAAAAAGAAAAACCAGAAAAAAATCTGGGTTAACCCGTCAAACCCGGAATCTATGGGATGAAAGTTTGATAACTAAATAGAAAAAAATTTAACATTAAAAAAAAATTAAACAAAAAAATATTCATTAAAAAAAAGCTTAAAAAAACAAAGAAAAAAGCAGAAAAGAAAAAAAATAGCTTAAAAAGAGCAAAAACTGCTCAGCGTTTTACTAAAAAACAAAGAAAGAAAAGCCTACATGAAGAAAAAAACTAATGAAGAAAAAGAAAAAAAAATCTGAATTAATTGGGTTAACCCGTCAAATCTGAGATTCGTGTCATGAAAGTTTGATAACTGAATAGGAAAAAAAATACAGGTTAACCCAGAATTAACTGGGTTAACCCGTCAAAATCGGAATCTGTGTCATGAAAGTTTGATAACTAAATAGAAAAAATTTAACATTAACAAATTAAATCAAACAAAAAAATTATTTAAAAAGAAAAACCAGAAAAAAAATCTGAGTTAATCCGTCAAACCCGGAACCCGTGTCATGAAAGTTTGATAACTAAATAGAAAAAAAATTAACATTAACAAAAAAAAATAAACAAAATAAATATTCATTAAAAAAACAGCTTAAAAAAACAAAAAAAAAGAAAAGAAAAAAACTGCTTAAAAAAACAAAGCAAAACGCAAAAAAAAAGACAGCTCAGCGTTTCACTATGGACTGCACTCAAAAAAATTAATTAAAAAAAACCAAAAACAAATTCGGGTTAACCCGTCAAACCCGAAACCTGTGTCAAGAAAGTTTGAGAACTAAATAGAAAAATATTTATCATTAAACAAAAAAATATTCATTTCAAAAAGCTTAAAAAAACAAAGAAAAAAGCAAAAAAAAAAACAGCTTAAAAAAAAGAATAAAAAAAAGAAGAGAAAACTGCTCAGCGTTTTACTAAAAAAACAAAGAAAGAAAAAGCCTACATGAAGAAAAAAATTAAGAAAGAAAAAGAAAAAAAAATCTGAATTAACTGGGTTAACCCGTCAAATCTAGGATTTGTGTTATGAAAGTTTGATAACTGAATAGGAAAAAACAAATTATGGGTTAACCCGTCAAATCCGGAATCCGTGTCATGAAAGTTTTATAACTAAATAGAAAAAATTTAACATTAACAAATTAAATTAAACGAAAAAATTAATTAAAAAGAAAAACCATAAAAAAATTCAGGTTAACCCGTCAAACCCGGAATCTGTGTCATGAAAATTTGATAACTAAATAGAAAAAAATTTAACATTAACAAAAAAGATTAAACAAAAAAAATATTCATTAAAAAAACAAAGAAAAAAAACAACTTCAAAAAAAAAGAAAAAAGAAAAAAAGAAAAGAAAAAAAACTGCTTGAAAACAAACAAAGCAAAACAAAAAAAATATAGCTCAGCGTTTCACTGCAGATTGCATTCGAAAAAATTTATTAAAAAAACCAGGAAAAAAATCTAGTTTAACCTGTCAAACCCAAATCCTGTGTTATGAAAGTTTGATAACTAAATAGAAAAAAATTTATCATTAACAAAAAAAATATTCATTAAAAAAACAGCTTAAAAAAAAGTTAAAAAGAAAATGCTTAGCATTTTACTGTTGATTGTACTGTGCGGTCCACGATAAAACACTGAGTAGTTTTAGCTATTGTTATAATATAATTTTAATAATAATAATTATAATGTTCTCTGATGTATTTTTACCCTCTCCTCTTATCAATTGTGCGACAAAAACCAACAGTTATTTTCTTCTTTAAAAAAGTGAAATTGTTTATCAAGTTCTGAAAAGTCAGTCAATATCTTGTTAAATTTATTTCACGTAATATTTTATATTTGTGTCAGAAAAAAAAAAGAGATGGAAAGCTATAACCTGTTAAAAAAACATAAAAATATATGACAGGGATGCTGCCAATGAAAAAAAACTGGCCAAAATTGTAAGAATGAATTTTAAACGTAAACAGTGTAATCCACAGTGATTTTAAACACAATCTACAGTGATTCACTGATCTCTTTTAGGTTTTTTTAATTATATTCATGGCCCCACACCCACATGTCGAAACAAACTTTTTTTTTAACCTAAGAAAATTTAGAAGACAATTATGTTTAAAAAAAGGAAAAAAATTGATAATCAAGTTATATATCAATTAATTTAATAATATAATAAAAAATAGGTGATAACAACAACAAATAAACTAAAAAAAAACCTCGAGTAAAGCTGGGTTAACACATAAAATATGTGATCTGACATATGAGATTTAAATAACCTTATAGAAAAACAGTTCTAGCAAAAATCAATTGTAAAAAGGACATGAAAAAAAAATATTTAAGCTAACTCAACTCAATCTTTTAAACTTGTGACCCATAAGGTTAACAAAATCCTGATCATTAAAATGTTGAGAGATGAGATTGAAAAAAGAAAGTCCCAATAAAAAAGGATTGAAAACAAAATAAATAACAATTAAAAGAATAAGAACTAAATCTGATATAAAATAAAATGAACTAAAATATTGAGGGATGCAATTGAGAAAATGATTCAATTAAGAGAATGATATAAAATATTGAGAGATTCAATTGAAAAGATAATTTAATTAAAAGAATAATTTTAAAAAATCAAAATCAAAAGAATAAGAACCAAATTTGAAGGCTGAAAAAACCAAAGGAGGATTGAATTGAAAGAAAATCTCAATTATATGGATAATCTAAAATAAAACAGATAACAATAAAAAAAATTACGTTGAAAAATGTGCAAGGGTTAGCTTTTAAACTGAGAAAGAAAGAGAAAGAAAGGAAGAGAAAAAAAAAAATCACCGACATAAAACCCAACATATTTTTTTCACATGCATCGCTCAAGATTGGAGGTGATGTCATGGGGATTAAAATGTCATTATAAAAGTTAAAGTTTAGTTACTGGATAAGCTCGAGTCTGATTAAGAAAATAAATATAATTTATTATTCATATCTCATCTTAAATTTTAAATTTTACAGGAAGCTAAAAAATAGAAACAAAAACTCACTCTAAATTACAGAATTAAAAACTGAATTAGTCTCGTATTGTAAAACGAACCAAACGAGACTTGGAATAAATATTTATTTACATAATAATAACAAAAAATGGATGCATGGCGTGTTACTCGTGCGATAAAAAAAATGCAATAAAAAATTAAAAAAAATTAACAACAGCAAAACGGTTGACTAAAGGCTTTTTTCTTCTTCGATTATTTTTTAGTTTGTGAAAGTAACGTAATGTATTAGTCTTACATGATAACATTAATTAAATTATCAATGGTGTGTTAATCGTGTAAATTGTAATGTAAAATGGGAGGCCGGACCACGTGGCCATGTGGGTGGTTTCCGTTGTTGTTGAAATTAGTGGTTGGACTGAAACCGCTGCAAACAACCATTCATAATATATATATATAAAGACATGACGACAAAGGCATTTCTTTATTACCGAACCTCTCGCGGTCATGTCTTCTTTGGGTTAAAACGGCATTCATGGCGGTCGTATGTCTATCACTCCTTACATTTGGGACCATTTTACTCTCGGGCAATCCGACACCACCAACTTGGCGTGTGTTTGGTAATGTTGTCTAACATCCGTGGGAAAGATACGTTTGGTTTATAATAATGTAAATATATAAAAATATGGTGGTCAGACGATCATTATAGAGATCTGAAGTGTATATTAAGTAAATATGTAAAGTTGTAGAAAAAATTGGAAAAACAATCATAAATTAAACAAAAACAAGTATTCAAATTATACTTAAATAAAATTAGTTTAGATTACTTATTTATTGAAGTCTTAAAGATATCTAATCTGAAATTTTGTTGTTGTTAATAATTAATTATTTATTATTAAAGTTTTATTGCTCATTATTTGATGTAAAAGGACTTTCTTTAATAAATTTCTCGGGATTCCATTAACTCATTCTTTTTAGGTGCATACTTAAATAAGGTTTAATGAACTTAAATGAATAATAATCAACATCTCTCTACGAAGATTGAACTTAAGCTCTAGAGAAGAAAAAAAGAATGGAATGACGAGGCTTTAGAAAAACCTGTAAAAAAAAAAAAAAAAAAACTCAAGAAGATTATTGGATAATTTCTCACTCATCCAAGACATCTATTTATAGAACTTGAAAACCAAAACATTAATACTCATAATTCTAGAATCTTCACAATTCATGAATATTTTATTAATTATAATAAATGCTCATTGTTCAAGAATTAATATTTATAATTCATGAAAAGAATTCATGAATGTTTATAAATTCATGAAAGAATTCATAGTTCATGAATATCCAAAGCATTCATAGTTCATGAATTATGTATAATCTATGAAAGAATTCATAAATGTTCATAGTAATAACAATAATTTTTGTGACATAATTAATGGATTGCTTAATATAAAAAAAATATTTTAAGGATAAAATTTTTTATTAATCAAACAAGGACTAAATAACAAATGTTTTTTATTTTCCAAAACCAAGCCCAAACTCATGGTAAATATTTTCCTAACTCATGTTATTTTCCCAAAACCTTTACCAAACTGTCATTTAAAAAAAATATATCATGGTTTTAACTCCAAATATGAGTGGACTTCATATATAATTTTTTTAAATAAACCAGTTCTAATAGGTAATGTGGTGTAGAGTGCTTTTCAAAAGTTCTTTTAAATTGAAAATACATCAATATGATTGTTTTTCAGAGTTTTTTTTTTTACATCAACACATTAAAACATCGAAAATCTCCTAAAAAAACATAAATTTTATGTTTTTCATGCAAAAAGAAATTACAAAAACATTTTTAAAAGCAAAAGCTATAGTAGTACCAAACCAACATTGAATCAACTAGTTATTAACAAATAGGGTTTGCTTACTATTGTGTCGTATCTCAAATAGCGTTATTAAACCCGGTCTAACCCAATAGGTTAACCCGAGACTCGATCTACCCAGGGCCTTAACCTAATCAAACCTGGATGACACAACAAGTTAACCCATGTCCTATTCGATTTGGTTGACTCGATCAAAATCTGGTTTAATTAAAAATAATCAAAATAATATTGTTTTAATTTTAAAAATAAAATTTTAAAATGATATAATTTTGGATTGATTTAAATGAACTGCGATAACTTAGATCAAATTTAATAACTTTGATATCAATTTCAAGGAAAGAATATAATGCACAGTAGAACAATTCATGAACTTACAATAATAGTCAAAACATATGGATGGAATTATGGTGTAATTGAAGTCACGGTTTGAAAGTTCAAAATGGCTTTTGAATTTTAATAATTATTTTATAGAAATTATACTATTTTCTCTAAAAAATAGCCCCTTCTAATATTTTTTTTTAAAAAAAATCACCTCGCCTTTGCCAAAAATTATTTCACCCTTACCACAAAAAAAAATTGGTATGGTTTTTGTAAATTAATTTAAGTTATTTTTTTATTTGAAATTTAAAAAAATTACAAACATTGTTGGTTAAAAAAGATTTATACTTCGATCAAAAAGTCATTATAAAATTGAGGAATTTTTTTTAATGTCTAACTTCTTATTTATATTATTTTTTTCATAAAAAATCATTGTAATCGATTTTTACCTAATCTAATTCTAACTTAACTCATTTTTATTGTCAAATATTTATAAAAATAACTTTTTAACTTTGATTCCTGGTCAAAAGTCATTTTCTCTCATCTCAAACGTAATCTAATTATAATACAATAGAAGAGTACTCCCTTCCTTGTGTCACCCGATACCCTTTTGGCCTCCCATGCAATAATAATAACAATAATAATAAATAAATAAATAAATAAAAAATGCAAGCTTCGGATTTTATTTTTTCTCTTTAACAATTATGAATTGTAAATTGGGAGGATTTTATTTATTTATTTTCTTTCATGATTAAAAAGGGATTTTTTTTTTCACCCTCGATTCATTGCCCAAGTCCAAATAAGATTAAAAAAGGGAGATGGAGAAAGTGCAATAAAACAAGGGCACAAACTCTTCTGGACGCACAAGGATCAACATGTTTGCTGCAACACATTCAATACAAGAGATTAGTTCCTTTTTAGAGAACAAAAAAAATTAAGGATTTTTGTAAAAGCTGGTTGTATTCTAACCCGATCAAAATAATAATAATAATAATAATAATAATAATAATAATAATAATAATAATAGATAAATAAATAAATAAGCAAGCAAGCATTTAGAGGGGTAAAATTAAACAAAAGAAAGTTATAAGACATTAATTTATTGAGAAAGAAAGGATGAGGACAAATTTGAAACATGCTAAACAAAAGAGGTCAATGTGCAAATTTAAAAAATGAGATTATATAAATGCCCATCTTTTCTTTTTTTTGCCGATGGCTAGAAGCCATAAGAGAAGGAAAGGATTTGTGTGATTTTTAGTTGTTTCCTTGCAAATTATATATAAAGAGAAGTGTAATTAGAGTGATTAGCACTTATAAAAAAAGAATTAAGAGGGATGATTTAGTGCTTGGAACTTGTTTTAAAGAAATAAATCTAAAGCTAGGGTTTAAAAAGGAAGAAGGAAACTTGAATTTTTCTTGCATCCATTCCTTGAATCTTTATCCAAGTAAGTTGAAGAACATGTTTAGAATGATTAATTGTTATAATTTTATGTTTTGATGAAGAAATTAAATTGCTATGATTATGTGAATTTGAGGATTTATGGTGTTAATTATTCAAATGATGCAATTTATGATTGAACTATATTAGGAAGCATAAATTATTAATGGGTAAGTGTTTAATTTAGAAATGGAAGAAACAAACCCCTCCCCCCTTTTTTGTTATTGGTCTCGGCAAAAGGAGAAGTTTTCGGAGATTGAAGAATTTAATGCAATTGTTTAGGAATTGTGGGAATTTATTGGCTTATAAATGTTAATAAATGGAATGGTGAAGGATGTTACAAAAATAAAATATTCACCATTTTTCCTTGAAGGAATTTCGGCCATGACACATAAAAAGGAGAAAAAGAATTTTGACTTGGATTTTTGTTAATGTAAAAGAGTGATTCTAGATGAATCGGATGGATTGTTAGAGAATTAGAAAGTTAATTTCGATGAAAGGTTAAAAAGGAGAATTTTATTCTTCTTAACTTAAAATGAAATGAGATTTTTATCATTTGGTTATGAATAATAATTGACATGTTGATTTTTGTGCTGGTGCAAAAGAGGTCGCAGGACTTAATCAGCAACAGGGGACCACTTCACATCCACAAACACCAGGTAGGTGTTAAATACTCTATAATAAATTAATTGTTTAAGTTAATATTTTAGAAGAAATTTCCTTCGATTGTAATTTTAATGTAGAAATTGTGAAATAAAAAGAATGGAAATAATGCCTTGTTAAATAAATGGGCGTGCCGAAAGAATATTTCCTGGTTAATGGAATTAATGCCCTGTTAAATGGATGCATCGAAAGTTTATTTCCTGGTTAATGAAAATAATGTCCTGTTAAATAAATGAGCGTGCCCAAAAATTATTTCCTGGTTAATGGAAATAATGCCCTGTTAAATGGGCGTGTTGAAAGATTATTTCCTGGTTAATGGAAATAATACCATGTTGAAATGGGCACATTGGTTGAACTATTTCCTTTTCTTTCTTACCTGAACTTCAGATATAATGTACTAATTAATGGACAACTTGAGAAAGTCATATCCTGATTAATGAAAAAGATATCTAGTAAAGCATTGACAAAAATAAAATTTAAATTAAATTAATATATTAACGATAAGTACTTTATTTAATGAGCTAGTGCGTATATTATTGTGTATGCTTCAAATAACCCTTATTTAAATTGTGTATTATTAATAAGTATAAATTTTCTAGTTTCTACCAAATGTTCACATGTTATATAAATATGTTGTTATCTATATCTCACCCTCGAACTGGAAAGTAGAAGCATAGATAGAAATCCTTGTTAAAGTTAATTTTTGTATTGGAAATATTGATATTATGTTTTATATCACTTGTATGTTAAGAAATTTTAAAATGGTTAAATTATTCTTTTGCCGGGTATGTAATTAAGAATAATGTCTTTACTTTAATTGATAATATAGTTTTGTTGTATTTATATTTGAATGTGTTTGTGTCCTAAGAAATTAATGTTATTATAAATAAATTAGTTTTAAATATTATATATGAAATCATACAATGTTAACTATAAAAAAAATAAATGAAATCACAGGGGATATGGAAATTGATGTGTTTAGTAGAGTTGCGATGCATATTTATATTGGGATGAGTTTGTGGTTATTATTTACAGGTTTTGATTTTAAGTCGATAACTTGGTATTGAAAATATAAAGAAGACTCTGCCGAAATTTTTAGAAAATATTTACTTAAAGAGAGACCAATTAACTTTTTAAATAACCTTTTTTTTGGGGCTGGACAATTTTTGATATTCTTATAAAGTTTTTCAAATGATTAAGTTTGTCTATTCTATTTCTGAAAATGAAAAATTTAAAGAAAATATAATATTTTATTAACTTTTAATTACAAGTCCAAGACATAAGTCCAATTTACTATTTGTTTGGTAATATGGTATGTGATATTTTTTTTAAAAAAATTTTAATTAAAAATATATTAGAATGATATAATTTTTATATTTTTAATATCAATACATTAAATATATATATAAAAACATTTAAAAGCATCAGTTTAATGTTTTTTCAGGTGAAAAATAATTTTAAAAACACTTTAAAAAAATAAAAATTACCATATAATATCAAATGAGTTCTTAAAATACGAGTTCATTAATTATTAATATTATTTCGGTCGATTGAATATCGTGTTTAAGCTAGCAAACATGTCAATTGAAACTTAATTTTTTTAAAATGATTTCAATTATATACTCTTCATATTAATCTAGTGTATAAAAAAAATTAATAAATTCATTTAAAAATTTGCATTAAAGTTTAAATCTAGAAAATTAAAGAATATAATATATCTCTTCACAACTAATAAATCTAAAAAGAAAAAAGTTGATGATTGAATGCAATGCTATGCTATTATGGTTACTCTCTAATGGTGGAAAACCTGATTTTTTTTTTACTAAAATAAGGGTTATAATAAATTTAATGATGATAAATTTAGAAATTAACTATTATTAACTATTAAGCTAAAGCGTACTTTCACTATAGCAATTGACAGTGAAAATCTCACTTTGCCCTTTTGTTTTTTTTATGCAGAGAAAAGTGAGATTGTCTGTCTTCTAAGAAAATCTTACATGGTGTCAAGTGACATCATATTTAAATGCTTGGCATCAAAAATTTAATACGATATTTTTTTTTAGTAGATATATGGGTAAAATGCTAGAATCAATATAAAAGACCTTTATTGAAACAAAAAAACAAAAATTTTGCCCACGAAAAATGTTTTGACCATCAAATTATGAATTTGACCCCCAATAATTATTTATTTTTACCAATTTCATCATAGTAATTCTATTTTGATCATGAAATGAAGGTTTTCACTATTTTTAAATGGAAATTAGTTTTGACTAAAAAATGGTGATTTACCTCAGTTTTATCGGAACATTACTTTTTTTCAATTTTGACTAAAAAGTCAGTTTTGATAAGAAAAATGACGGGTTTGGCAACCTCGGTTTGACCAAGAAAATATGGTCTTGGTCAATTTTGATAAGAAAGTCGGTTCTAATAGAAAAATAATGGGTTCGACCTTGGCAATTTCAGTTTGACATGAAAATATAATTTTAGCCCATTAAGATAATAAAGGGCATGGGAAAACCATGCCTTTTATTATCTATTGCACTGTGGATTATAATAGTAATTCATAATGTTTTACTTCTTTTTATTATTAATTTTTTTTATGATTTTTTTAAAAATTTTTTTGTTGATCTCACCTTTCAATATTGGTTTGGTTGAGAATTTAGTTTTGTAATTTGTTTCTTTTTATTTTGTCTTTCTATAGGATTGACTTGGTTTGCGGGTTTGTCAAAGTAACCAAGGTTGCCATGATTTATTAGTTTAATGGGGTGTTTTTTTTATTCTCTATTTTTCTCTCATGTATTCTCGAAAAAATAGTTTCAGAGGAAAAATATGTTATTAAACTTTATAAAGTCCATGAATCTATTTACAGGTTTGACTGTTTGACATGGTTCACAGGTCTAACAAGTTTAATCTTTTTTTTATTATTTTTGTTTTTATTATATCCTTTGATGTTGGGTTAATTTAGAATTCAGTTTTGTAATTGATTTTGTTTTGTTTTCCATGGTATTAGGTTGGTGTGAGATTTTGCGATCATTTAATTTTATTATCAGATAATTAAATAAAACATGGTGTTGAAAAAAAAAACATGGTATAATCTTAGTAGAATCCATAACCTGGTTTGCACTGGTTACCCGATTCATAGATTTAACAAGTTTACTCACCGACCAAATATGTTTTTTTTCTTTAATTTATTATTTTTGATTCCGTCCTTCAATATTGTATTGGTTAAGAAATATAATGCATGATGTATTTTCGTTTGCTTTCAATAAGATTATTATTATTTTAAATAAGTGTATTTTTAGGTTGACGCTTAATTTTGGTTAGCATCTATTTTTATTATATAATTAAATAAAAATAGTTTATAAAAAATATTATTAAACCCAATAGAGTTCATGACTCAAATCATGAGGGGACCGAGGTAAATCTAATTTATCATTGTCTTAAATTTTTTTAAAAAAGTTATCATTTTGAAGTTTTTTAAAGTTAAATCATGTTTTTACTAATTATCAAGATTGCTTTTGGACTTATAAAATCGATCAATTGAAGTTGGATTAGATTTCACACAGTTTAATTAAAAACTTGAGTTAACAAAGAGCTTAAAGAATCTTACACTGCAATATTATGAACTGCAACACACACATTTCTATTCATTTGTTGTAACATTTATACAGTCTTGCGAGCTTGACATTTGAATTCAAATGTGTGTAACGGAAGGTTATTTACA
>Ga0325410_1006961_pt1 | contig 12395 bp, 8 predicted proteins | sample PopdelMetagenome_16_FD_206182 | JGI IMG/M metagenome (GOLD analysis project Ga0325410, IMG submission 206182) | Populus deltoides microbial communities from Bellville, Georgia, United States - Xylem-PdIQD-R3 | ecosystem: Host-associated > Plants > Phyllosphere > Stem > Wood/Secondary xylem... | reverse complement strand
AATTTCTCATATCAAAATATATATTAATCATATTTTTTTATTTTTAAAAAATTAATTTTAACATAAACACATTAAAATAATTCAAAACATGCAAAACATATTAAATTTTAATAAAAATAAAAATAAAAATAAATTTAAATTTTTTAGAAACCCAGTTTACACCACCTTAATTTATTATGAAGATGTTATAAAGCATAACAGTATTCTTCAGATATTTTTGTTTTTCAAACATATCAAGTGTATGTATACATGTATTTCTATGGTTTATATATATATATATATACATTTTTTTTTTTGGATTCGAGGAAACCTTACCCCTCTAGAAAGCGTATTTTGTGGGCTCAGGTGATGGAATAAAACCCCGGCTATCCCAGGCTCTTACAAGAGATGCACGCCCTGACTCGAACTCGAGACCTGCTGTGCAGATCTTGAACCCTTTGTTATCATGCTACGCCCCTTGGGGACTATATATACACACTATTGTTTAACCATAAATTACTTACATTAAATTTAATTAAAAAATATTATGAACATTAAAATCATACAAAATAAAAAAAATAATTGGTGGAATATAAACATCGTAAATGACACATCAATACTTTTTTTATATCAAACTTTTTAACAAATATCAATTGTACCTCCATAATTAACAGTAATTTTTTTTTTTTCCTGAAAAGCAAGGCAAGTATATATAATAACACTACTTTCCACTACCACGACAACTGCCGACACTAAAAATCTTTAGTAGAAAGATACTCGAATTAATTTGATCAAAACTTAATTATTTAACTATTAATTTTATTATTTTATAAAAAAATAATCAAAACTCAAGGTTATGATTAAGTTTTGATCAGTTTAACTAATTTTTCTTTTTTTAACTTAAACAAGTTTAAATCTAGAATAAATGAGATTCTAGGGGGATAGGTCAGTCGGTTTGGGTTTTAAAACAACGAAAAATAAAATAAAAAAAGTTGGGATTCTAATAGCTAAGGAGATCCACGGGCTTTCATAGGGATCGTTTCATTACTAATTAGGTTTTAAGGTTTCGTGAACCCAAGCCCATAGTTTCAACAAAAGAACCTTAAATCTGCTTGGTCCTCACCAGAAGTGTCCAATATCATCCAGGGGGACCCTAGACTAGTCCCCATATATAAAACAAGTCACAATTAGACCCTAAAACTATAATGTTAACCAGTTGAGTCCCTTTAATTTCCCATAATCCTCAATCGGATCCTTCAGTCAATAAATTTGCTTGTGAATTTTCTCAATCCAGTCACCAACCAATGCAAAAAATTGGACATATTTTTTTGAAGAAGGATCAAACTTAGGGTTATTCGTCGGTACATAGGGAGGGACCTATATGAAAACAAAAAGAGTTAAGGAATTTAATGGAGAGAAAATTAATTATTTGGGGACTAAGTTGGAGGTCATCCCCATCATCCATCTCTTCCCCCTCACAAAAAAATCTATAGCCATAAACCCTACACCAAAAATCTTCATTTCCTTGCCAAAACCTTAAAACCCTAAAAAATGTCTTTCTCTAAACCCACGACTTTCCTAGCCCACCTCAAAACCCTAACCACCAAAACTCCTCTCCACCACCGCCACGCGTCACCATCCCACACCATCTCCGTCCGCTTCCTCTCCTTCTCCTCCCCAGAAGAAGCCGCCGCAGAACGCCGCCGCCGCAAACGCCGTCTACGCATTGAACCCCCACTCTCTTCCCTCAACAGAAACCAACAACAAACCCAACAAATCCCTAAACCCATCCAAAACCCTAATGCCCCAAAACTCCCTGAACCCATTTCATCTCTTACTGGCAACCGCTTGAATCTTCACAACAAGATTCTAACCCTAATTCGTGAAAATGATCTTGAAGAAGCTGCACTTTATACCCGCCATTCGGTTTATTCAAACTGTAAGCCCACAATTTACACTGTTAATGCTGTGCTTAATGCGCAATTACGCCAATCAAAGTACTCTGATTTGCTTTCTTTGCATAGGTTTATCACTCAGGCTGGCATTGCTGCAAATGTGATCACTCATAATCTATTGTTTCAAACGTATTTAGATTGTAGAAAGCCGGACACGGCACTAGAATATTATAAACAGATGGTTAATGAGGCCCCTTTGAGCCCTTCACCAACGACTTATAGGATTATGATTAAAGGGTTGGTAGATAATGGGAAGTTAGAGAACGCTTTGGAGTTGAAAGATGAAATGATTGCGATTAAAGGTTTTTCACCAGATCCGGTTATTTATCATTATTTGATGGTGGGTTGTGTGCGGAGTGGGGATTCAGATTCGGTTTTTAGGCTTTACGAGGAGCTGAAGGAGAAGATGGGAGGTGAGGTTGTGGGGAATGGAGTTGTCGTTTATGGGGGGTTGATGAAAGGGTATTTTGTGAGAGGGATGAAGAAGGAGGCGATGGAGTGTTATGGTGAGTTTTTGAGGGAGAATTTGAGGGGCAAGTGGAGTGCGGTTGCGAATAATTCAGTGCTTGATGCATTGTGTAAGAATGGTGAATTTGATGAAGCATTGAAGTTGTTTGAGAGCATGTTAAGAGAGCATAACCCGCCAAAGAGTTTGGTTGTGGATTTGGGAAGTTTTAATGTTATGGTTGATGGGTATTGTTTGGAAGGGAGGTATAAGGATGCCATTGAAGTTTTATTGAAAATGGGTGATTATAGGTGCAATCCAGATACTTTGTCATTTAATAATTTGATTGATCAGCTGTGCAGCAATGGAATGCTGGTTGAAGCTGAGACAGTTTATGGAGAGATGGATGGAAAGGGGGTTAAACCAGATGAGTATACTTATGTTCTATTGATGGATACTTGCATTAAAGAAAATAGAATCGATGATGGGGCGGCTTACTTTAGGAAAATGGTTGAATCAGGGTCGAGGCCGAACTTGGCAGTTTATAATAGATTGGTTGATGAGTTGGTTAAAGTGGGGAAGATTGATGAAGCAAAATCATTTTATGATATGATGGTGAAGAAACTCAAGATGGATGATGAGAGCTACAAGTTTATGATGAAGACAATGAGTGATGTCGGGAAATTGGATGAGGTGCTTAAAATGGCTGAAGGAATAATTGATGACGAGGAAGCTGAGTTTAGTGAGGAGCTGCAGGAGTTTGTTAAGGGAGAATTGAGAAAGGATGGGAGAGAAGAAGAGTTAACAAAGCTTTTGGAAGAGAAAGAGAGGCAGAAAGCTGAGGCCAAGGCCAAAGAGGTTGAGGCAGCTGAGGCTTCCAAGAGAAGTGCAAAAGCTGTCATCAACTCTCTAATTTCACCCATTGGAAAAAAGGAAGCTGAGACAGAGTCCGGAGCTAATGAGAATGCCATTGAGGCGTCCTTGGCTAACAAAGGGCAAGCTGAGAAAGGAGAAAGCGTTGAGGAAGCTACTATTGCAGAGTTTTCTCCCACGCATGTAAACACAGAGGAGGGAGTAAATAAAGGTGATGATTCAGATGAGACTGAAGCTACTATTGCAGAGTCTTCTCCCACTGATGCAAACACAGAGGGGGGAGTGATTAAAGGTGATGATTCAGATGAGACTGAGGCTCAAAGTGATGGTGCAACTGGGCAGCAGGTTGCTCCTTGAAATGGTAAAACTTTTGCGCTTCATCTCACGCACATGAAATAGTTTTGAAGTGTTAGGCTGATCTATTCTTATGTAATTAAACATGTTGGGAAATAACGATGATTTATTTGCCTATCCTTATTGTACTGTCTGCTGTTTCTCAGAGTTTGTAGAGCTGATCCATGTTTGGTCGATTTCTCTTTGATCTTTGTGCACAATGAGCGCGTGATTCTTGTTTTTTTTTCCTTGCTAAACGCAATGAACTTTTAACATCCATCATTTTTTGATACAAATCTCGTAATATTGGGGCTATCGGTTAACAGTTATCTTTGATCAGGAATTCTTAAGATGGATGTGTTAAATCTATGGTCCTCGAATCCCAGTACACAGGACGCTCTATAGGAGTAGATTCTTTTAGCTTGCTGAATGATTCAATAAAACAACTTTGTGGTAGCAATTAAAATACGGATTTACTTGGATTGCTGTCTTTGCCGACATGACATGACATGACATATTCCTCTACAAATGGTGAAGCATTATCCATACGGGAACTGAACAAATAGCGATGATTCTGTCTCTAATTAGATTTGCCTGGTACCGCATTTGATGTAAATGCGGCTCTGCTCTATTACTTTGTTCATATGTTTATTTGGTTAACTAGACCTTGAACACCAAATGGGTAATGAGCAGGAGTTCCAGTAATTCATGCATGCAAACTCTTTGAATCAAATTGATAGTATTCATAACGTAGATCAGCAATCACACAAGTAGCGGGCTAAGTTATCACTAAGTATATGTTGTTAAACATATCTGCATCTATGAGATTTTGAGTAAACAATGAGCATCATCACAATGGAGAACTATAAAATTCAGCATGACAAATATGAAATACCAACAGCATTTATATCATGTGAGCAAAGAAAATCATTGTAGAAAAAAAATAGTGCAGTGGCTTGGAAGCAAGCTAGCTTGATCTCAAAAGCCCCTCAATAGGCCTAATTTGTTAGCAGAACGGCTTGTTCTGCCTGTCAATTGTCGTGGTCATTCTCTTCTACTAGACTGAGCTTTTGTGTTACAGATTCCACCACACTTCTTCAGACCTCCTCCTTATACTTTTCTGAAAATATGATAAGCTCATTTTCACTTTTACAATTTCAATGTCTTGCTGATTTAAGAACCAAGGATTGTGTATTCACCTCTTAGGTTGCGGTATTAAAATGGACAGTCCTATATATATTATCTTAGCAGTGTAGTCTAAGATACACAGCAAAGATCCTGTAATTGGCTTCATCCAGTCTAGCTTGAAAGCCTACCTTTTGTACTATCAAGCAAAAGTTGATGGAAGAACAGCTGTTTATTATACAAATTTATAAAAAACTGTAGAGTTTCATTAATTCCATCCATTACAAGATACAAGAAAAGGATGGAAGAAGTAGGTACAACACACAACAGTCTCAAACACACAAACCGTGTAAATGTCTTCAAAATCACTTCGCCTTTAGCTACAAAGGTTAGGTATGCACACTCCTGTTTCTGGACTTTGTTGTTCCTTCCATATCCTCCCGGTAACTCTAAGCTTCAGCTCCTTCCTATCCCCACCAGAGAAGAAAAGTGCCATATTTCGTTGAATTATGAGACCGTCATGACTATCCCTGACCTTCCGGTGGCTATCTCGGACACTTCGCGGGGTACCCTCCCATATAAGTTTCCTGCCATTTCCTCCGACCTCAAGGCTATAGCTATAATTCCGAGCCTCAGCCTCATCACCCATGAAACGGAGGAATGCCATATAAACAGGGGCCATGCCAAGCTGGAAAGCTTCAAAGTGAAGGCAGAAGTATTGACCAAAACAATGGAAGACCTGAACAAAAAAAAAAAAAACAAGGACAAGCCATCCAATCAGGTACAGAACAGCAAATAAAGAACGTGCCGAATCCATTAGTGAATATTGAACCATAAACTCTATAATAAATATGCAGGTCATGGCTTAATCCAGAAATAGGCAAGTCAAGGTTGCTCGGTCATCTTAGGGGCTGGTAGTCTAGAGAGACAGACTCACATGAACGCATGCCAGAAAATAAAAGGAAGTGAATGCCTCTCATATAGGCTACACAATTACACAAATTGAGTAACCAGATGCAATCAAGCCTGGCCAATGTGCTTATGAATAGATCAAAATTAACAGAACTTCTAGCGGAATAGTTTAAGGGATGAAAATCAAAACATGATTGATTTGGAAATGTCTTTACCACCTAGGTTAACAGTTAGTAATGAAATTTCAAATGGCATCCACTATACAGATTGAAAGATTTCATTTTCCAAGGGAGGCCTAGGATATTTAATAACGCCACCATGTCATGTTATCCATATCACGTTGACAGGTGACAGCCATATATACTTCCTTCCTTTCTTTACTTCTGATAGTTGGGAATCCAGGAGTCAATGCCAAATTGCGTGCAGAAGAAAAAGCCTGCAAACTAATTTATTTCACCTAGTGTCGACAAATCTGTCTAGGTGCTATGATCTGAACATGGTTGGTTGACAGCCAGTGTAAAACTAGTGAAATCTTATATGGCAGGATCTGAATATGGTTTGGGCTACAGTTTAGTTGAGTGGAAATAAGTTGGCTTCATGTCTAACATGTCAGCATCCCATAGTTAGAGAAATATTCTATAACCTATTTAACCATGACTTGTGAAATTGTTCGAGCAAACCCAGTTTAAAAAATGTAAAAAACAATTCTAGAATTACCGTCAACATCCAAGTGGCATTCTCCACTTCGCGGGGATTAGACTTCACATAGCGATGGTTGAAAGTGCATCCTATGTGCATGTCCACCTTGTGATCATCCCTTAGATGTGCAACCAGGAAAGGGATGTCCCCAACAACAGAGCATTCTGATCCAGCATAGGGGCAATTATATGGTCTGAAGTTGCAAATTGCCTCGTGCTTGAGCTTGCTGTAATATGGAAAAATCTCTGGGCACCCCAAGTTGTAATATTTGCAAGGCAGTTCTAGTGACTCAGCCACCTTTTCTAGGGCTAAACATCTAATGTCTCCAAGCTCCTGCCTACATGTGGGGCAGCGATTTTGTACCCTTGTTTTACAGGTGGAACATAGCGTGTGCCCATTGTGACACTGCAAGGACGACACGGTTAAAATCCATATATTAATGTAGGTTTGTAGGCATAGTTTAGCAAAACACAGCCATGTTAGCATTCCCCTCCAAGATTAACAAGAGAAAGTTCAGTGTAGAGGCAAGCATACTAAGCAAGACCAAGAAATAAATAAGAAGAATCAGATAAAAAGTTGACAGTCAATGATGAAATGCAGCAGGCCAATATTAGGCTGCATACTTCAATATCTCTACCTATATAGCACTGATATACGTCTTATTACCCACTTAATTTGCAGCTTGGCATGAGCCATCATTAATTCAAAAAATCAAAGTATTATTCCAGAAAATACTCTCAACATAAAAGAATCACATATGAAGTCAGAAAAAAGAAGTGTCGCTTGATCTCCACATAAGATAACTGAAACGAAATTCTCTTCAATTCCAAAGCAGATATAGTACTTGACAGCTTATGTTGCAATTGATAAGAACCATTAAAGGACAATAAGAAAGCAACAATCTTAACATAGGGAAGTTCAGATATCACTCGAGGCAAAAGAATTAACTTCTGGAAAATGGATCAAGGATCTCACAGAATGGAATCACCTCAGCTTCAGGAATGCTCAAAGAGGATCTCATAGCATTGCAATTTGCAACCCTTGCAAAAGCGTCACTAGAGTGCCATCCGTTCAAGTCAAATTCCCTCACACACTCAAATTCAGCACTAATCCACTGAAATCAACTCACCAAAAACCCAAAATTGTTCTCACTAAAACAGCCCAAAAACATATCCAATTCAACCATCATCAACTCTAAAACAACACATCATCACTATGCGCCTGAAATCACCAATGTCCTTAAACCCAATTATCAAATCCAATAAGATCTAACATACACCTATCAAACATCAAAAACATAATAAAAAAAAAAGACAGCAAGCAGACACGACCAGATAAACACAAACCATAAAGTACACATCTTCACAACAAATTAAACACACAAAGAACAAACCTGATGAATTGGTGGATACATAGAATTGGTACAAACAGGACATTCTAGGAGCTCATGAACACTAGTTGCAGGAGCAATAACTGTAGGACCCCCAACAACATTGGCATTACCATTGCTGTTGTTGTTTACATTGTGAGGCTTTGGTGATGCAAATTGATGAAGGTGATGATGTTGTAAATTATGGTGATGGATCTCATCCTCATCAAGTCCATCTGATGATGACACACATTCAATATTATCAAAATCCATTGAAGTACAAATTTTTACAAAAATAAAAAGAACCCAACAAGCCTAAAATGGCAAAAACTCAATATTTAGACACGAACCCAATTGAAAAAGATTGGATTTTCAATAATGGGTCTTTGGTATCTTTCTTTCTTGTATCTAAAGTTTCAAGCTTTTTTCTGTTTTCTTGAGAAAGTTTTGAGTGAGAGAGAGAGAAATAGAGGCTTGTTTGGTTCCTCAGAATCTCTCTCTCTCTCCAAAAAAAAAAAACATTCTTTTCTTGGCTTGTTGTCTCTATCTTTTCTGTTCTCTCTCACTTCCAAGGTTTGTAAGGACAGAGAGAGAGGAGGATGACCGTTGGATTTAAAATGGGACAGTTGGATTTGAGATCAACGGTTGTTAGAGGTTTAATGCTTGTTAATTTTTTTTAATTACAGTGATTTTGTTGATAAATTGAAAACGACGTTACTTAACAACATTTTAAGCATATTTTCAATAGGAAAGTTATCCCAAATACATAAAATCCATTTTTTTGGAGAATAACCAGAAGAAAATAACTGTTTAAACAGCTAATTTTTTTCACACTGCAATTAGCTGATTCTGTTTTCCAAACCTATTTTTTCCATAGAGTAAAAATTACTTTTATGGGTAGTAATTTTCATCACTATTAAAAATGATTGTTGAGGAGACGAGGAAGCAATCCATGTTTGTATCTAATGCAAAGAAGAGTTGATCACATCACCTACCATTCTACCAAATCATGACAATTATAGAAGCTTTCTTTTTAGATGATTAGGTTAAAGATTCAGAAGTAGTCCCATTTTCTATTTCCATCCTGTAAGTAATTTTTTTTTCCCTTCAAATTTTGGTTTCAAATTGTTGAAATTACACCATGGATCCTGAAGTGCTAAACAGCCTAAATCAACACCCTGATTCGACATATCTACCTTCCTGTCTACATGAATTTGGCATCCTCATGATATGTTCAGTTTATCAGAATCAAATGCTAACTTTCCAGGCAACAAATTTCCATGACATTCAACAAAATGAATTTTATCAATTTAGCAACAAGTTTTAGAATAAAATAATGCTAACTTTTCAAAAAAAGATAATTCATGAAGTTATTAAAACCCATCAAACTTATAACTTGCTTCAAAGAATTGATAAGAAATAACTCGTTAAAATCTAGTTTTATATTTTTTAAATAGTTTTTTTAAAATAATATTATTTTAAATTAATTCAGGTTAACCTGTGTAATTTATAATCTGGATTGAACTAAGTTTAATAAATTTAATTTATTGGATCATTGAAACATGAATCAAATTTTCAACAAGAGATTTCGGTAGATTTTTTTCTCAATAAAAGTAGCATTATTGTTCAAAATGTAACTTCCATATACAATGAAGGAAGGAGTGGAAGAGAAGCGAGACATGACATGATACTGTCAAATTGAGTAAGCAAACAAATGTAAAGGCAGCAAAGACAACGAAGGCATGATGCTTAATAAGGGCACATGATTGGTTTTGTTCTTTAAACAGTGGGTTTTTCTTTTTCTTCCCTTTCCGAACTTTTAACAATAATTATTTGGAGCCTATGTAAGGATGTTCTACTTTCTTCCTTGCAATAGCTTTGGACTCAGCAATAAGTAGACCTACTTTCTAGTTTCTTCCAACTTTCACTTTCCTTTTACAGGTTTTGACTCAATAATGCTTGATTTATAAGAGGATAAAAGGATGACAAGCTAAGAAGATGTCACCTAGTCACAGTGTTCAAGCATCAAAAGTTGTTAAAGAGGCAGGTAGTCCCACATGTGGGTTACCTGTTGTCCAGTGGAGCAGCTCTGCCCTATTAAAGGTCATAGAGCCCGAGTGTTGATGAAATTATGTAAGCGTTCTTCCTATTGTATGGAGTCCAAGACTCCAAGGTGCTAAAAGGCACCCCAAAATTGCAGGACCAGGGACACAAGATTTGCTGAGAACTTTAGCCAAATCCTATTACAAGTTCTGTGACTGCAGATAGTGCTGGACTTGGGCAAGCAAAATAAAAACAGCTGAAAGTGCCAAAGCAATAATTTAATTCTCGCAGAAAATTCATGCTGAAAAATGGGATGGAAGAACTTGATTGTCTTTGGCTGACTGATGTAGAATACAGCAGTGATATAAAAAAATCTGAACTCTGGTTGGGAAACTGTAGTTTTTGAGCAATTGTAACGTGTATACAGAACTTTGGATTATTAAATTAATGTGAGCTTCTTATGTACAGGTATGTGACGTGAGGAGGCTACAAACAACATTCACCAGTAAATTACATGCTGGCAACTATCTTAGGAAGCTCTGATTCCACCTCTGGTTCTCCATCAGAACCCTCCACAGTTGCCTACATAAACATCAATTGATTAGACATGAGAACTTTGGAGACAAGGATCATCAATAAAGATTTTTTTTATAAAGATGCATCCAAAGATTAATACACACCTCAGATGACTTTAATTTGTTTTTTGAAAGATAGTGATCCAACGCACCCCTGCCGTACAGGATTTTGGCTCCGGCTCCACGTTCCTTAGGTCCAATAGCGTCTTCATCAACTACAACAGCATCTATAATATCAGCCCCCCTTCTTACATCAGGAATCTGCACAATTTAGGAGGTAGAATTGCATTATCTAACTGTTTTCTGAAATACAGAGAATAGATGCATTTCCAGTCAATAAACATCACAATCAAGTTGAAACCAAAAGAGTCCCAGAGCCCTGCTTCTGTTTCTCACAGGACACATTTGGGAAGATTAGGCCCAAGGTCTGGGATATAAATAAAAACGGAGAAAAATCTTAGAAACAATTGACAACAACCAATGCAAAATCCTATCTCAGAACATTAAATCAAATTACACTATGAACATTGAAGGACCGGTTAGTTGTAATGAACCCTAAAGGTCCACCTCATGGTAAAATACTATTCAAGGAAGATAATGGTTGTCAGTCATATATGAGGTACTTCTTCTTTGTAGCTCTTTCTTTTTCCATTTTCCCTCAAGAAAGTTATACCTACCCCACCCTGTGGATGGACTCCCTTCCAGTCAAATGCAAAGTTAAAGGCATTTTAACCTGGACCACCTCTGGGCCATTGGCACATGGACGAATCCAATAAATTCAGTTTACAAAGGGTCAATACTAAAAGAAGAAGTTTGGAACTAGAAGAGACTTATATATGATGCTTTAATTATTAGCGAGCGTCCATCTTTCAAATATACCGGGACAGGCTTCTTCTCATAATATAAACTTTCCATCAGAATCAGGGATTGCCCAAAAAAACAGAGAGGGGAGGGATGTCATACCTCATACATGGAATCCATCAAGATGTTCTCTAATATGGACCGCAAGGCCCGAGCCCCAGTATTTTTGGTTATTGCTTTTATAGCAATTGATCTCAAAGCATGTTCTGTAACATGTAGCTTGACCTGAGGGGGGGAGGGAGAATTGGATGGCTTTAAAATTAAACATGTTTACTGTCCAAGAGAATAAGCAACAAATTCATTAAGAGTACAATGTTTATCCAAGAAAACATCTAAAAGAGCGTGTGGCTTGGAAAAACGCTTACACCATTCATTTGGAACAACTTCCTGTATTGCTTCCCGAGGGCATTCTTTGGTTCTGTCAGAACCTATAGAACATTATTTCCAGTTAGGGAGTGACAAAGAAGTCCAAATAAACAATAAGGTTATAAACAATGAGGAAATTCTTCACGAGCATATGTAGACCAAGCGCATCAATTACTTTGTTTCCACCAAACCACCGTAAATGTGGAAAATGGAAAAGGGCAAGTCTAAGCTTATTATCCATGATATCAAACAATTTTCAAACCTCTCCATGATTCCAACAGAAACCTAGCATCATTAAAGAGAACAAACATGTGTTGATTTATTAGACAGGGAACATTTCGACAATATATACCTGGACAAGTTGATCCTCAGTGAGAGCTGATAAACTGACGAGGATAGGAAATCTTCCAACAAATTCAGGTATCAAACCATATGAAACAAGATCACTGCTTTCAGCCTGGCAAAGATTTCAGTTCAAATAATATGCAAGTATCTAAAAGCAGTTAGTAGCAAAGACAAACAGTGGCAGCTGCATAAAAGTCAAAGGGGGGCCATCAAAGATGTTGCTAATTGAAGACCAGTTTTCACTTACAGTCTCCAATAAAGATGATGTCATGGCAGCACTCGTAACACCACCTGTCCTCATGTTTGCACGTACTGGTGCACCAAACCCAATCGATGAATCTTGGCGCCTGCAAGGATGTCATAAATATTTACTTACATTTCCCTTTTCGAAAAAAGGATTCATATTTTACCACATGAAGAGAGAGAGAGGGCGAGAGGATGTATGTATGTAAAACCTTTCAGAAATGGTCTTCTCCAAATCAATAAAGGCACCCCCACGTATGAAAAGAATATCC
>Ga0325410_1006958_pt1 | contig 12396 bp, 3 predicted proteins | sample PopdelMetagenome_16_FD_206182 | JGI IMG/M metagenome (GOLD analysis project Ga0325410, IMG submission 206182) | Populus deltoides microbial communities from Bellville, Georgia, United States - Xylem-PdIQD-R3 | ecosystem: Host-associated > Plants > Phyllosphere > Stem > Wood/Secondary xylem... | reverse complement strand
GAAGAACAGTAATTAATTGCATTTTAAAGAAGGAAGTTAGTAATTTCCTTTATAATACTGTTAAATATTTGTGTTCTATTTAATTATTTTCCCTGGCCGGCATCATTCCCGACTTAATTATTAATTAAATGGTACTGATTCTTCTAGCAAAGTTAGCAAAGTTAGCAAAGATTCCATTCTTGATCATCTAAAATTTTACACATGCAGATTTAACGTTTAGTCATTATTTGTATGGTCTTACATATCAACCCTAAATAGTACGAAGGTAGGATTGTAGAATAAGTTTTTTTTTATTTTTTTTTTGAAAATATATAGTGTTTAGTATTGTGGTGCAATTATTTTTTAAAATATTTTTAAAATTTTATTTTTATCATTGCGTCAAAAAAATTTAAAAATAAAAAAAAATTAATTTAAAAAAAATAAAAAGAGATTAAAGATGCTTTTTCACTGCAAAAAAGCAAAACTGTGTTTTCTTTCTGTATATTTAGAGTGTGTTTGGCAGTGTGGAGGTTGCGGGTGCTTTTCAAATAACTTTTCGTGCCAAAATACATGCCAATGATATTTTTTTATTTTTTAAAAATTATTTTTGACATCAGCATATCAAAACAATCCAAAACGTACAAATCATATTAAATTTTAACAAAAAAAATTAATTTTTTTGGGAACACGGGTTGACCCGCGTTTCTAAAGGCTTCCTTAATATAATGAATACAGTATTCACCTACGGAAAACTAATAGTGATAAATTATACCTTTCGAGGTAGGAATATTTGGGAAAAGGATTATGTTAACTATAGGTATCAATTAACTTGAGGGGTTGGGACTAATGGTTAAATGAGTGTGTTTCCTCGAACTAGGTATTTAATAAGAAATAATTTTTTATTATAGATTTTCTAATTTATTATAGTATGAGAATAGATTGCCTAGCTAGTTTTTATGAATCTTATAGTCTTAATATGAATTTTTTATTTTTAGCTAAATCAGAGAAATAAATTTAATTTTAATATGTAATTAAAGAGAGTACCTAAAAATAACAACAACTACAACACTTTAAAAAAGGCATGCATGCTCCTAGGCTGGTGGCTATTAGCGCAGCATTCAATTTGTGGCCTGCGATTGTTGCTTCTGGTTTATCTTGAACATCTTCCTAAATAATTGCTAATATTTTTTTAAAAAAACCAATTCTAGCTCAACTAGAACGTACAAAGTAGCTGAGAGATATTTCTTGCTACAGTTCTCCAAGATCAAACTCAAAATCTTTCTTGACTTCTGCATTTCTATTTGTTTTCTGTAGTCGCTAAACATTTCAAAATTCCTCAGCGTAGATTGGAGAAGACGGAGAACCAGGAAAAACAAGACACGGAGGGGACAAACATTGGCCAAAATCAATGAGTTTTAGACTGATCATGTGTGATTATATGTAATCATTATCTATCCTTAGGCCCATGTAAATTAATCATCTGATATGTTTATAAATGAGAAGCAACACATGAATTGCAGTGCCCTCTTGAATTGGCATCAAAGAAAAGGAGACCCTGACAGGGAGCTAGAAATTATATTAATGAAGAGTAACATGCCAAGTATCAAGAAGTCATTGGAGGGTCAGACTATCTTTTCCATGGCATGCACGAGGGGCTGGGCTTAAAGTGACGAGGAAAGAAAAGAAAAAAACAGAAGAAGAAGAGTTCGAGCCACCTGGAAAACAGCTTCCGGGAGCGTAGCTCAAAACAGCAAATGTCCTGATTAAAACATTTGCAGACTAGTTGGCTGGTGTGTAACCAACGTTAGGACTCACTAATGAACATCTTGTCCTATAAAAATGGAAAATTAATACCCTTTGAGAGATCAGAGAGAGGAGAGAGAGGGAGGGAGTAGAGAAGATGAATTACCAACAACAAAGGAGCAAGCTCTCCATCCGCCTCTCTTGGATCTAAGAACAGGATTTCCTTTGAGATCCACAGTCCCATCTTGTGTGCAATCATCAAGCCCGTTTTCCATAGCCAGCTCTTCGGCCTAATAAAGTTCGACAACTCTCTTTTTTTTCGAGCTTACTTATGCTAGTTCTAGCAGCTACCACTATATATTGGAGTGTCCATCTGATAAAAACCCTCTTATACCATTAATTTACCATCATGCCATTTTTTATTCTTTTCATTGATTTTATTATTATTGCAAAACGCTTACTAGATCCATCACCCGTGTTCCATCTCCTTAATAAAATGACAGCCATGTCCTCACAGTAATTTCTTCTTTGCTTTATTCGTGCATAGTTTCCAGTAGAGTTATTTATACCCGACCCATCCTTATGATTAGCTTGCTACGGTGTGTCACTATCTTAGGGTATGTATGGCATTTCATCCCAACCGATCAGAATATCCAATCAGGATCGTGTAAAGTTTCTAGGTAAGAGATTGAGTTTTAGATAATGTATGGATCATGGTTTACCCCACTCAAAACTGATCCAAAATAAATAAATAATCTTAAATTTTAAAAAATTATATATGTACTAAGCTAATTGTATACTAATTACTTGTAAATTATAGCATTTAGGTTCAGATTTTCGGTTCAGGTTATAGATACCCGATGGGTACTCAAAACCTAATCAGGTAGGGTTTAGGTATCAAAAATTCATATCCAGTAGGGTTTGAGTCAAAAATTCATATCCGGTATGGTTTGAGTCGGGTCTGGATAGGTACTTTGGGTCCCAGTTCACATATGAATGATACTAATGAGATTGAGTTTATCCCATGGGCTTGTGAGCTAAGCTGGTATCTGGGGATATTTGGTTAATCTCCTAATTTTGGCAATCCAATCCATTTGTCCTTGGCGAGGTGGCTGGTGGATCATGTTTGATACCAGCAAAAGGTTTTTTTTTTATGTATTTGAGGATTCTCCGATAGTTAAATGAGTATTATTTGAGAGATAAAAAATAGTCATAATTTAAAAGAAAAACCCTAAAATACACATGCTATTTTTTTTATAGGGAAAAAACTAAATCCCTTATAAAGGATAACCCCCTTTTTTATAGTTCATTCCTCCCTCTTTATTGAAGAGAAGGGTTAAAGTATCAACAAAATATCTCTAACGTTTCAGGATAAAATATCAATGACTTATCAGGATAAAATATCTCTGACTTGTCAAGATAAATACCTCTCATGTTAAAAAAACAGCTCATTTGACCTATATATGTCTAGGCTCAACGCTTGGCTGAGCCTAGAGATGATGGGTTATTACCTTCTATTTGATCATTCTTTTGAAGAGAAGATCACACACAAAAAAATGAATGTTGATCCATTAATAGACCTCTAAATCTTTAGGTTTTATACGCAAAGATTTTGAAGAGTCACTGTTTGCAACAAATGAGACCCTTTTTACCTTCCCTATAAGATCTTACGTACCCCACATAAGACTGTTGGGATCTTCAAACCCAAGTGGCTTGTCCTTACTAGAAGAAGGTGTCTCTCGGGAAATAAAATGGTGGTTGGCTTTCAATGTAGTAATTGAATGGATTTTTTAAATATGTGATGACATGAAAGGTTATTTATCCTATAATGGGAATGAAAACTTTGTTTCTTTATAACCCTAGAGTTCCTGCTTGTGACTTCTCTTTTACTTTCACTTTCTATAATTTTTTGAAAATTTTCTCCTGCAACAAAACCCCAAATCATCTCTTCTTCAATTCAAGAAAGACCCACTTTAGACATTTCCCCTTCTAAAAACTTTTTGCCTTTCTTTCAAATAAAACAAATGGACCACATGAACATTAGATCCATCTCTAAAAAAAATGCTCTTATCCCCGATGAGAAGTTCATGTTCTAACTAAAGCTTGAAAGAAGTAGTAGGGGACAAAGATCTATCAGAATGGGTCGTAGGACAAGAGAGGGTGCTACATTAGCATCATTATCTAACGTGGAAAGGAGAAAACCTTATCGTAAAAGTCTTTCTCCTTCCTCTACCAAAGATACCCAGGAAATGAGGTTTCATATGAGTTCCTCTCCTATCCCAGTTTGAGACATTCAAAAGGGATAAAAGCTTCCTTAAACTCTTAAGAACAGCATCCCTAGCAACGCAAGTGCTGTGGATGTAGAATTTATGGTCCACTACCAATCTGGAGAGTATGTGGTGTAAATGCTTGACCTTACTAAGCGTATTAGTAAGCAGACCCTGTGCTCCACTCGAGGTTATTTTAAAATTATCATCCTTATCTGTATGTATTTAATGGGGCATTCCTTCCCTCTTCAAGGTTTCGCAAGGAAAGTGTTCAATTACTGTCAGCTGGGTCTAGACCAGCTGCACCTCAATGGATGGACAATCCTGTCCTCATTTGAAAAATTTTGTAAGATCATTAGGCTTGAGCCTACTGTCAACATTTTCAGAAGTTGTTATCAATTTATTGCTGGCATCGATGATGACAATGACATATGGCGGTTCGTCACCTTTTCCAACATAAACAATGGTGCCATAAAGAACACGTTGGTTGGGAAGCCAATGCATGTCAAGAAGTTGAGGGGGAGATGGTTAGTTGTAAGATTTATTGGGACACTTAATCCCAGAGAAGGACTAAAACCCATATAAAGTTGTTCCCATTACTGAAGGGCCCCTCATAAAGTAAATAGCAAGCCTCGTCAGAGCTCGAACGAGGAGAAGAATTATGTTATGCTGGAGTCAACTTCAACTATGTATAAAGTCAATAAAATGGTCTATGGATATTACCAAGTTGTTTTACAAGTTAGGTTGATGGTCCTTTTTCTTTTGCCTTGCTTTTAGCCTTAGTTTTGTTTTTATCTTTGTAGGACTGATCGCTGAAAGAGAAGGAAAAGCTTCAGCAAGGCGTGTTGGCGAGAGTTTACCCTAAGGTCTCTATCTCCTGTAGTTGGTGGAGGCAACGGTGGAAAGGTGATGGGGTATGTTAGTAAACTCTTCGCTCCCGACAGTTCTGTCTCTAAGAGGATAATGGTGAGGGCCATAACCCTTGTAAAATTTAGGGGACGTGATTTTCTCTCAGCTAGGAAAAAGGTAAACCAGACTCCTTCTACTATGATTATAAGTGTCATCATTCGTTTTAAGAGGAAGAAAGTCTTTACTCCGATGACAACATATGCTCCAGCCTCACTAATAAAGGCTCATACGATGGTATTTTTTCTAGCTCGGCTTACTAGGGAAGTAGCAGCTGGGACTTCCACTAGGGTTAGCCTTAAAGAGTTCATGGATGTCTTTGCCCAGATGGTTCTTGGCCGCTCTCCATTTGATTTTTATGTCTTGGCAGAAGAAGAAAGGAATCTCATGAAGACTCTGGTTGGAGAAAAAAAAGCCTCAGGAAGGTTGGTCTCGAGATGGTGAGAATGCTGAAGAGGGTCATCAGTACCATCTCATCAGACATTTTTGCAATATTTGATGAAAGGTTCCACCTTCATCTGGCTTTAACTAGCCAAATGGTTTTTAATGTTAGGATTTTTCTTGATTTTTTATATGCAATTCATTTATCTTAATATTTATTTTCACGAGGCTGAAATCCTTGTGTGGAAATCTTATCAGGGTTCAACGCCAACACTTGGTAAAACATTTTTGGGTCCAACGTCTATACTTAGTTAAGAATTTCTAGGTTCAATGCTTATACTTAATAAGATATTTTTGGCGTTGGGTGGCAAATCTTTTAAGCTTAACAGTGTTTAGGAGGGTATTACCTTCTTGGAACATAGAAGAGGTGTAATTTACAAGCGTCTTCTTATTAGCTCAAATGTATCCATTGTGGATTGTTAAGAAGCCTTCAGGTGGATAGTTACATTGAGAAGCTTTAAATTTAATCTACAAGGGAGCTTACAGCTATTGTTCCTAGGATGACAAAGTGTCTTCACTGAGATAAGGTTTATCCTATCCTTGGAGAATTGTGTGATTACATCAAATAGACCATGAGGGAGACTGTATTTGTCCCTATTGCTGAGGCAGTGTCCATCTTATCATTTGAGAGATATGCGATCGCACTAGAGAGATCATGTTAATTCCTTCCAAGGCAAACTGTGTCGCAACATTAAAAAGACGTTCATTCCTTTCAAAGTAAGTGTGTTATCATACTAGGAAGAGTAAATTCATCCTATCCTCAAAAGGTTGAGAGATTTGTACCCTAGAGAGGTCGTATTTGTCCTTGTTGCTGAGGTAGTATCCATCTTATCCTTGAAGAGTTGTGCAATCATACTAGAGAGATCGTATCCATTCTAGGGTAAACTATGTCGAGTTCCTCTATCGTGATTTATAATAATAGCAAGTGATGCAAATGAAAATGTTATGAGATGTCTTTGTTTCAAATAACAAACCCCCCATCACTTCTTACAATGAGTTTCAAATCTGAAATAACTGAAAATGAATTTCAAAGTACTTTACATTGTTAGAAAGCTTATATATGGAACAAGATAATGTATGGTTTAATCCTATATTGTTTTTCAATGATACCATTCTCTTAATAATTAAGTTATCATATTTTTATATTAATCAATATGTGCTCACATTTAAAAACCATGAGAATTAAGATAACTGCATTGATTTGCACAATGAGGAATAACATTAAGATTCAAAATATTGACATTCAATATAATTAAGAAAGCATTAAGATATAAATAATATCTTAATATAACGTGAGCTTGTATAAGTTTCAGTTCAAATAGTTTTTACTTGAGAATGTATGCTAAATAATTATATAAATTATATTTCAAGATGTCACCTAAAGATTTAAAATGTTAAATGAGGTCTCAATATATTATTTATATGATTCTCTAATAACGAGTTAATTTTATTTAGATAGAACATTATAATTAGCAAAATTAAATATTTTTATTAAATTTATATTTTAAATTAAAATGAATCATGGGACGAAAAAACTTCAGAAATTAAAAAAAATATATTCATTTGAAAAAAAAAAAAAACCCGTACCATCGAAATTGAAGAAACACCCAACAATGCTGGTGGCAATGACTAGTTTGTATTGTGGAGTTTTGTTTTATATGGCAATGAATATAATGCAAAAGATTGTTTATTGTATGATAGAAAATAAATTCCTTTTCCTTCAAATAAAATATAACACACATTTCTAATAAGCAAAAGGCTGTCTCACTATTTTTTTTCAACTGTTCATTCTCCAAAAAAAATTACAATTATTAAATAAAAAAGTACACCTATATATATATATATATATATATATATATATTTCTTAAGTTATAGAAGTAAATTGATTTTTTTATTATTGTTGTTTTGTTTTGATTTGAGAAGGGAGGAGTCCGAATTCATTCATCAAGGTTTAAGACACCTGCCTTAACCTAGTTAACCTGCTACAGGAACGACAAGCCAATAAACGACATGGGAGCTTCAACTTAGTCGAGAGTTTAGGACATTTCCTTTACACTTGTAGTAAAAGAGAAGGGAGCAAAAGTCTTAGGGTTTCTACCCTTCATCGACGACTAAGTAATGTAATGGACTCTCGAATTTCAGGAAAGGAAACCTCTTTTTTCTTCATTTGGAGTCCTTGTAGACTTTACTTACAAATATAAAAAAAAATCATTTTGTGTTCTCACTTTCCAGTCGTCAATCTTGTTGTCGTCTCAAACCTGATCTCCAGTTCATCCACAATATCAACATTAAGGATCCCAAGAAACTGACAAAACAACAATCTTCCTTCACACCTTCAATTCATCTCTGTTGAAAATTAATCCTTTCATCCATTCTATTTAGTCTATTACTTGACCTTAAGAGTAAGTAATTCCTTACCTAGGTAGTAACCTACAACAATTTCTAATTAAAAAAGTAAGAAGAAGAAATATATATATATATATATATATAAACAGATGGTTGAAAAAGAGTTGAGAAAAAAAAAAAGAAGCAAATAAAATAGCTTTGAAAGAATATAATTGACCAGCAGTATAATATGATATGTTTGAATGGGATTTTATCTGGTTGGATTAGAAGCGTATAAAATCCAGTATAGTTTGACTAGAGTTAGATGCAGAGGCGGGTGAAGGATTCGTCCAATCGGGTTCCACTCGCTTTTTTAACTCGTTTTTATTTTATTTTATGAAATTATAATTTTATTTTATAATATAGTATGTGAATTTTTATGATTTCACACATGAATTTAAAGTTTAGACTCTATTTTATAGTTTTATACTCCATGAATGAAAATATAGTTTGTTTTTTTAAGTTCAGATTTATTTTAAATTGGGTAGGTGAAGAAATTAAATCCTACATTCAACCTGATTTGATGGAGATGGGAATATATTTAAATATCCATGATCATATAGTAAAATTTGATTCCAACCTGATGGCTTGTAAGTCCTAAATATCATCTTCACTCTTTTGTCTCTGGGTTCGGTCAACCGTGTGTTTGCGGCTCTTCTCTAGGTGGCCTGAGTAGGACCCATTCTCCATTACTTTGCTGCCATAATTCCTGAAGAAATACTAATATTATGATACAACTAGGCTAGCTCCTCGTTATGTGGGCGTAATGCTTGCGTTTTCCACAGCTTTGCCGTCAAAGGTTGTGAATTCTGATTTGGTGGGTGTTTTGTTTTTTAATTGAAATAGAATATTTTAGTTTTGAAATGTTTTGACATGTTATTTTGAGATTGTATTGTTCATATATATATATATATAATTAATTTAAATTCAAGATAAATTACTTATAAATTATGCAATATAAATATAATGCCAAACAAATATAATTTTAAAATTTAAAATATTTCTAAATAGTCAAGATTAAATAGATCTTTAACTTAAAGCAATTCAACTTAAACAAAATATCAAAATATTATGAAAGTAAAATTTTTTAACACAAATATTTTAAATATAAAGTTAGGTTAATGTTATCAAGGCTAATGGAATTTAAAGCATCCTTTGTTTTGCTCAAATTCCTATAAAGTATAAACATGAAAAAAAAAACATGAATATAAACCATATATATTAGTGATAAATCTAATTTTAAAAAATTAATATCATTGTTAATGAAAATAGTAATAATAATTTTCAATATTATTATTAATATCATTGTTATTGAAAATTGTAATGAAAAAGAACTTTTTATAATTGGGTGATTTAATTAATTAAATTGAACAAGGTTCAATTTGATTCAATGACTTTTCAAGAGCGGAACGGAACATGTGGAATGAAACAGGAACGTTCCGGGTGGAATTTAGCTGAAAAATCCGGAACGGACCGAGATTTAAAATGAAATGAAATTTGTTCCGTTTTGTTTCGTTTTTTGAATTGATATGGAACGTTTCGGCCATTCCGGGCAAAGCGGAACGGAATTGACAACCTTGTTGCCGTCTATCTTTTCTCATGAAATCCTAAATTTAAACGGTCAAACCTTCCACGAGGACGAGTTTAAAAATAGGCAATGACAATATAAAATATTTATGGTTTGTATTGTGAAAATAGCAAAATCATTATCTTTAATTATGTTTAGAAATCACTATGTCGGAGCATAATATAAATCATATCTTTGATAATTTACCTAACAACTTAAACTATTGGATTGAGATAGTTTTTTATTATGATATCAGAGCCTTAATGACTAAATGGTCACGAGTTCAAATCTAATCTTTTTTATTTATTTGATAAAAAATTAAACACAAGTTAGTATGGATATGTATAAGTTTCAAACCTAAAAAACTTTCACTTGAGTAAGTGTGTTAGAGAATAATATAAATCATATATTAAAATCTTATCTAATAACTTAAATTATTGGGTTAAGATGATTCTTTAACAGGCTCCGACCATCTCACGAAACCTTGACTAATCTTAGCACCATCCACACCATCTTCGATGAGCACTTCCCTTCTAGTAAAACTTGACAAATTCACCATCTACCAGTGAGGAAGAAGAGAATATAGATTCTGTAATGTATCGAACCTCAAAAAGAATGAGAAATCTTTGATCTATCGAAAACGAGAAAGGAGGGAATTAGAATAAAGGGTTGGAGTTCTCGCTAGAAGAAAATTGACTTCCATTGCATTCATATTTGACGTTTTGCTCTATGACTAGAGGAATATCTCACCAAACTTCTAGATGAACTAGTGGACAATTGCCGTCAAATGAAGGCACTGCAGAGAGGACATTTAGGTCACAATCCTCTTGGTTACGTTGTTATTAAGTCACATTAAACTAAAACATATTAGTATTTAATTATACATACATTCATGTTTCACGGAAGATTCACACAATAAAATGATAATTTTACTCTTATAAAACAAAATCAAATAATTTTAGCTCTTAAAAACAAAATACTCACCTAACCTGTCTCTAAGAACTTTATCGGAATTTCAATTTAATTTGAAAATTAAAATGCCTAGATTATCCTTGAAATATAATTTTCTTAGGCTCAAGTCCAAGGTTTTTTTTGTTATTTAATCTTGATTTTTTTTTTATCATTATCAAATAAAGGTAAGAGAAATTCAGTACTTTTAAAATGTAAAACATTACTAAAAAAATAAAAAATTATTAGCACATGTGTGATATATGTCAACATGTGAAAGGGGCCAACGCTTTTCAAGTGGCGGGTGCGATGCCAATAAAAAATAACCAACCTCCATGTTAGTTGAAGTGTTGAGTTGCAACAAATCCTATGAAGCGGTGCATGTATGGTGTTTCGTGGTGGTTCGGTTATGATTGAATCCCCCCTTCTTTTCTCTACTCTTATCAAGAATCGTGCTAAATTAGCCAAAATCAGAAGTTGTCCTCTAATTGTTTTTTATTTTAATTCTAGTTCTTATTCTTTTGATTATTTTTTTATTTTTTTTATTGATTTTTTTTTCAATTTCACCTTTTAGCATTTAATCATATTTGATTTTTATATTAAATTTGATTCTTATGCTTTTAATTATTATTTCAAAAAAATTGTAAAAAATAAAAAAATAAATAGAAAGAGAAAGAAATTTAGCCCGCCAATCAAGTTGCTTGGGCTCGGTCCAAGTAACCTGGGCACGTGTTATATGGGCTTGCCCCAAAAACTCTCTCTCTCTCTCTCTGAGCTACATGTATTTTTATTTTTTATTCTTGTATTATCATGTTGTTTTATCTTTCACCTCAATTTCTAAATGCTTGCAAATTAGAGTACATCTTTGGACCTCAGGCTCTCGAACAAAATTTAAGAGAAAGGGAGAGAGGGGCTGAACATTTTCCTCTAATTTTTTTATAGAAAAAATGCTGTCCATTTTGGTGAATTACTGTGAGTGAGCTCTTCAATCTCTCCTGATTCTGAGCTGTTAATTAATGATGGCCCTGGTTGTGTAAAACATGTATTAACTTAAACCATTTTGCAGGTATTAGGTTGTTTCATTCACGACAAATTTCAATGTTCTGAGCTCCTCTTCCTCTCCATTCTTTGAACTCAAGAAGCATCCCTACTGTAATTAACATTTGTAACTGTATATTGATTGTTGTTACTCAATTTTAGACCCCACGTACTGGAGACGATGTATACCTCTTTTGAACAGAGTGTAGGAGTTTAACTCATATTTGCCAAAAAATTGATAAAAGCACAGAAAGAAATATTTTGTCATCAGGTTCTCTTTTTATACTCTTTTTATACTTCCCCTTTACTACCAAAATCATCAGGTTCTCTTAGGTTGATCAAGAGTCTTCATAATGCTAAATTCGTTCTTTTTTTATCTGGTCTTTAAGGTTGAATAAATCCCTCAGAATTTGCACTAAAAAATAGTTCTGCTGCTGTCGTAATTTTTGTTCCAACTTAGGCTCTGATTCTGACCCAGTTTCGTATGATATCTGACCATCCTAGGTATATTCTATAACTCATTACATGTTAAAAAACTGACATACACCTTTATTAGGTCCTAGGGATCATTATTCTTAGAGCAGATTCTCAGTCAGATTTGGATGCTCAGTATTGTCAGATCAAGAATCTTTTTGACCAACTAGATTATTATCAGTTTCTGTTATGTAAAAAGATTTTATCTCACTTCAACTCCCTCTTCAAAGTTGTAATCCTAGACGTGTAGATGAATTTGGGCTTTTGAATCACTTGATTTCGATATCAGAGGCCTAAGATGTTCCCGTTTGAATATCTAACGTGAAGGCAGAGAATTCTACCGCGAGAAGGATATTGACCCGAGTCTGCACTAAAGAAACTCTATTTTTGGCCTAGTTTTTGTGATTTTCGTTCTAAGTTCATACTCTCAGTCATATCAGGATTCTCGGCATTCGTCAGTTTTTGAGTTAGACCCGAAGATTCATTTTGACCAACTAGATTACTGCCAGTTTCTGTTCTGGAAAAAGATTTTATCTCACTTTGACTTCTTCATCAAAGTTTTAGTCCTAGACGCGTAGATGAATTTGGACTTTTGAATCACTTGATTTCGATATCAGAAGCTCAAGATATTCCCATTTGAATATCTAA
>Ga0325410_1006953_pt1 | contig 12397 bp, 9 predicted proteins | sample PopdelMetagenome_16_FD_206182 | JGI IMG/M metagenome (GOLD analysis project Ga0325410, IMG submission 206182) | Populus deltoides microbial communities from Bellville, Georgia, United States - Xylem-PdIQD-R3 | ecosystem: Host-associated > Plants > Phyllosphere > Stem > Wood/Secondary xylem... | reverse complement strand
AGTTATGTTTTCTTGATTAATCAACTTATCTAGTTCTTAAGGCTGCCATTAAATTAAATTACTAGTGCGGACATTGTGGTTGTTTAATGGTTAGGGTTATTTCTACGGCGGATCCGTTAACTAACCAATGTTAAGAAGAGATAAATATTCAGAATATAAATTGATGTTTCATTTCCATGATCAGCTCTGATTTCTGTAGGTGGATGTGTGCTTGTGACCAAGGTTTGTTCTCTTGATAATTTTCTGATTTTATTAAATTTCGTTTGATAGTTTTCTGTTTTCTTTTGCTTTAGCCTAGATAACGTCCAAAGCCCCCCAAATTGCATATCATCTAGCATAAAAATCTGACTTGAACTTCCTCATGGGATCGACCCCTTGCTTGCTCTATACTATCTTGTGTGTTGTGTTTGAAGTTAGGGTAATTAATTTGTGCGACCGCGACATCGCAACATCATAGTACAACATGCCAAACATTTGGGCACATATTAATTTTTTGGTATTCTAAGCCAAGGGGTTTCATCATGGATTTTGTAGCATACAAGTTCTCTTTCAGCCTATTTTCATCATGCTTTTCACCCATTTGATAATACTGAAAACTGGCCTCACTTAACCCATGATATGACTTGATGGTAAATGCTCGGGCAATGATCGATAATTTACTATGATTTTGCACTCATCCCATAATGGTTCATCGGCATTTTTATTTGTTTTTTTCATTTACATATGAATCATCACCTGAATAACCATGATTTATTCTTGTTGCATCCATCACCATAATCCTATAACAATTACTATTATCATCTACAATTTTATTTATATTTCTATAACTAGATGTTGAGCGAATGATCCTGTCTAACATGGTCTCATAAGAAACATAGGGTTCTTCGATTGCAAACCAACATAATTATTTCTCTACGAACCTTTTTTTTATAGAAAAAGCATCATCACAACTTCTGATTGGTGGAACTTTTTTATTTTTACACTTCACATATGAACATCTAATTCTACCTCCATTAATATTCTTCATATTTGACAGTAAAAAATTAATAAAATCCTCAAACCCTTTACAATAATATTCCTTATACAACCCTTATGAAAAATCCCGATACATCCAATAATGATTATTCATTACTTATGAAACCTATCTAGAATATTGATGATAATGTTTATTAATAATGTAACCATCAATTAAAAATGAATTCACAATCCAATAGACTACTATCATTTGTGAAAAATTCAATGTTGCATCAAAATGTGAACTAAATAAATCAAATTAACAAGTAATTAGTGCCCAACTAACTATTTATCATTTGTTTAATTCAAATTTACTCAATCTAAATTAATATCATTTAATTGTTATCAATTTCATAAAAATTCAATTTTCTCAACATTTCAAACTCAATAATAAAATTGAAAAAAATGTGGTTGGTACCCATTAAATAACTCATCATTTATTCTAGTAAAACATGCCTAAATTACAAAATTGAAATTAATTTCATCAAATTAAAAAGAAATTTAATTTTTCACAAATCCCAAATAAACCCTAACATACAAATTATACCGTAATACAACAAAATTCTCTATGAAAAGGCTATAAAACACTTAAATATACAAGTAAATTAAAAATATTATACAAAATATCAATAAATTAAACTAAAACATAAATAGATAAGTTTATGATGCAACCGTATTATTCAATAATTTTACCCATATTTACCTAGTGTTTTGCCTATGTTTTATATATAAAATACCTTGATATTATTTGTTTTATGTTTTGAAGGTACTTTTGGATGTAATATTTAAAAAGAAGTAATTCGAATATAACATTCAGACCATATTCCAACCTGTGTTGAATATTGACATATTTGACATTCAATCAATATTTTACATAGAACTTGAGTTCTAGATGTCAAAATAAAGTGATTCCAGTTGCATTAAAAAGCTAACATCCATATCTTTCTATACATGTCTGGCAAGAAAAAAAAAAGAGCATGGAAATTATAGCCTTCAAAGACAAATCTCGTATTTTTCCAATTTTAACCTTCGGCTATGCCAACTTGAATATCTTGAGTTAGAGAAGTCCATTTGAAGCATAATCAATTTTTTTGAATTCTTGACTCAAATACCTATCAACCTACCAAATGTTAGCAGAAAAAAAGATCATATGAGAGAGATATGATTTTTCTAAAACAACCTATAAAGTCCATTTGATGCAAACTCAATTTTTTTAGATTTCTAACTCAAAGACCTATTAACCTACTAAATGTCAGCAGAAAAAAAAAGCTCATATGAGAGAGATATAATTTTTCTAAGATAACCCATAAATTCTACTAGCAAACAAGTTTTGTAAAGAAACAAGTTCAACTTACTTCTCAAACATCCAAACCAATATGTCAATTATTTCTTCATATGCAAAAAGGTCTTTATTTGGGCAAATTAACTTCACTGAGTCCAAAGTTAAAGCTTGAAGATTTTATGCAAGACTATTTTTTCTTCTTTATAGTAAAGAGTTATTGTACTACTTAAATATAGATTGTCTACTTTGAAAAGGACTCCTATATGTTTTTTGAGGATACAAAAGGACTAGTAGTAATGTGGGAAGCAGGGTTTTCCATCATATAAAAAGAAAGAGAAAGAGAAAAAGAAAAAGAGGGTGGCGACCAGAAAGAAGAAAGAAACTCTTGCCTTTTTTCCTATACCCAAAATTATGTTTTCATCTTTTCTCTTCCTTAGTTTTTTGATAGTCATGCAAGGCTAACTTATTTTTCTTGGCTGAAAGGATACAAAAGTCTTCAAATTTCAAAAACTATAAGATCTATTTTATCTTTTCTTTTTATTTTATACGATGAGTATGAATGTTTTCCTACGCTTATTTTCTATGATTGTTAAAGCGAACTCTAAGTTATTATTCTAATCAATCTATTGCTAAGTTTTCTATTAAAACCAGAGTTGTGATATTGAACTTGTGAAGCGACTAAGTTTAATAAATATGGCAGATCTATATTGTTAATCTTAGGAAAAAAATTCAAGTAAATCGAACATAGACTGCAAATAGTTATATTGTCTAGATTTATCAACCTATCTTGTTCTTGAGGCTGCCATTGAATTAAATTATTAAAGTAGATGTTGTGGTTGTTTAATGGTTTGAGTTAGTTATAATGTGGATTGGTCAATTGACTAATATGAAGGAAAGATAAATTGACGTATCATTTCAATGATAAATTTTGATTTCTGTTAGTGGATTTTTAGTTGAGACCAAGGTTTTTCTCTGAATAAATTTTGATTTATTTAATTTAGTTTGATTACTTTGTTTCGTTTACCCTAACATAGTTTAGATAATCTCAAACCCCCCCAACTTTGAATCATTTAGCATAAAGACCTGAACTAGATCTTCATCATGGGATTAACCCCTTGACTGCTCTATACTATCTCATTTGTTTAAGTTAGGGTAATTAATTTATGTGGCCACAATATCGCAACAATTTACTTACTTGGTGTAGGGAATATTTAGTAAAAAAATGAACCAAGATAGTGATGTTAACACTACTGAGTTTTGGAGGTCACCAAATTTGTGAGGATAAGGCCCAAACTTATGGTAAAATAAAGGGGACTATTGTTTTCTACTGATGCAGAATTGTCCTTTAGATTGGCAATTTGTGGTTTGAAGAAAAGTTTGCAACTTGACCCAATAAGAAACTTGTCTTGGAGAACCAAAGTTATATGTAATTGGTTACCCTCACTCTATATGTATAACAAGATGCGATCAAGAAGTATAGATCACAATGAAGTTGATTAATCATTTGAAGAGTTTGAAAGTTCAATTTAGAATTTAATATGAGAATCACTCAACAATACAAAGAGAAACAAAGCACACAAATATGGCAACTTAGAAAGTTTTATAAATTGAAAAATAATGTTAATAATTGGTTTATATAGTAGAAAGCTAACCTTAATTTGACTTAATAGACCCAAACTTGATAAAAAAGCTTAACACTTTTAAAGCCCAAAATAACATAAATAATAAAAAAAACCTAACCCAAATAAATCCTTAAATGCTACAGCATCTAAAATAAACTAAAAGATTAATAAATACTAGCCCAAGTTATTGAAACAAGACCAAAGTCAAATTTCATAATCTGTTGACAAAATCAAACCCCAATATAAAACGAAAGGTTATCCTTTTTATTGACGAATTAGAAGGTCTATAATATATCATTAGAAAGTTGTGGATGCTTCTTTTCCAATACAACTAGAATCACATCAAAATTCATTACGCAGCTCCAGTTATGGACAAAATAATAGTTAAAGGTCATACTTGACATGTTTTGAATCTTCTTATTCCAATATTTCTGTAATGTTTGGATGCTCCCCTATAAGATCTTCTTGAACATGAATCAAATTAATCAAGGCTTGTTCTTCATTCTTTGATATCCTCTCGAAGTTCACCTTAGCCCATATATCTTGAAGATGTGGATGTCTCTTAAAAAAGTCTACCTCAGCCCATATTTCTTGAAGAAGTCCATTGTGACTGGACCCAATTGAACCTTTAATAGATCTCTTGGTGTTAAAGATAGGATCACATCATTTCCTTTCTTTTTGAAAAGATTCAAACTCGAATCATCACCTATATCAAACAAAGAAAGGTCAAATACATTAAATATAGTACCAACACCATATTTAACTGGTAATTCTATTTTGTAGGTGTTATTATTGATATTCTTAATGATTTGAAATGGTCCATCTCCTCTCAGTATCAACTTAAATCTCCTTTGAGCAAGAAATATCTCTTTCCTTATATGCACCCAAACTCAATCTCTTTGTTCAAATACCATCAGTTTCCTTTTCTTATTGGCTTTAAATGCATATTACTCATTCATCTTTTTAATATGTTTTCATACCTTGGTATGCAAATCTTTGACAACATGTGCTTTTCTATTCCCATCAAAACTAACTCTTTCATCAACAGGTGAAGGAAATAAATCCAATGGAGTTAAAGGATTAAAACCATACACAAGTGTAAACACCCAATGAAAAAAAGAAGTAAAGCCAAAAATGACTCCATCGTCGCTGTTGATTTCTAAGCAGCAACGACACAATTTTTGGCTGCTGATTTTTGAATCAGCAGTGATAGTTTTTGCTGCTGATTTCTGAATCGGCAGCGACACTGTAAAACCCAACAAAAATTATGTTAGACCAATCTATCCTAAGGGAGAATTAGAATAGAAACCAATCTAAGAAAACCCAAAAGGGGGATAAAAGACAACCCTTCTCCAGTACCCAAACACCCTGGCTTATTTAAGAGGGGGTATAAATATAAGGAGAGAGAGAGGGGGGTGACTCTCCCAAGACCAGCTACAACAGCTACATGCTCTTACCCCCTTTCCTCTTTCCCAAAGATAGTTGAACAAACCCCTTCTGCATGTGCCTTCTTTAAGAATGAGAGAGAGAAGGGAGAGCTTAAGAGGAGGTTGAATAGCTGCAGACATGGAAGGAGTAAGGGTCTAGAACCAGTGGGGAGAAACCAATAGAAGGGGGAGAAACCGAGAGAAAAAAAAAAGAAAAAGGGAAATCGAGAAAAGAAAAAAAGATATACTATTAAACTTTCTCTAAATCTACTTAGATTCGTAAGGTATGGGTCTTGTAACCTCCTTCCTCTTGTTCTTGTGACCTTGAAACCAAAAGGATGAAGAAAAACCATAAGGGAATGCCTATAATTTTTACACCAGCTATAAAGGAAACCTAAACTAAAAGGAGGGACAAAAATGGGGCTGAATGGAGCCTAAATTCCAAAACATTTAACAAAGAAAAATGAATAGATTGAATGGACAAAACTTGGTAAAAGGTTGGCCATAACTGAGGGTCTGAATAGAATGTATTATGTGATGAAATGTATGTAGATATTCATGCTTGAAAATTGTATTATTCTACTGGATTCTAGGAACAAATTGTATGCTAGAACCGAAATGCATGTAAATGTTCATGCTTGAAATTGTATGATTATGCTGGATTCTAAGAACAAATTGTGTGCTGAAACCGAAATGATGTTGATGTCCTTGCTTGAATTTTGAGATGGAAATAGGTGTAACATGATTTTGTGACCATTTATGTGATAACAAAGTGAAATAGAATCGTTATATGTTGTAGAATTATTATCGCTTGTTTTGATGTTTTTGTTGTTTGATGATGAATGGAGTGTGATTCGGTGAATTCTATATCCACCTTGGGTGAGAAACATTGGTAGAGGGAAGCCTAGCGTAAGCCTTATGCTTGGTCGAAAGGAAGAAATGAAACTAGAAACAATTCCATCGACATTGCTGATTTCTGAATCGACAGCAACAGGGGTTGCGTTGATGATTTCTGAGTTGGCATCGACTCGATTTTCATCAATAATTTCGGTGTCAGTAGCGAATTAGTTTTTGCTGCCGAATTATGGTGTCAGCAGCGAATTAGTGTTTGCTTCTGAATTATGGTGTCAATTTTCACTGCAAAATTATAGTGTCAGCAGTGAATCGGTTTTTGCTGACGATTATGTGTTCCAGCGAATCAGTTTGTTGACGAATTTGCGTCACCAACAAACCAGTTTTGCTAACGATTCTAGGTTCCAGCAAATATGTGTCACTAATGAACCAGTTTTTGCTAACTAATTTCTACAGTAGATTTACGTATCTGAATTGGTCCACTGATTAAAATGATTACATTGTGTAATATGTGGAACACTTGAATGCGAACATGTGGATTCTTAAAATATGTATGGTGACGATTCATGTGATTTCAGAATGCAAATGTGTTGCTTTGTGAAACATTGATGTGTTAGGCGGTGCAACTAGGATTACATCTTCGATCGGGCAAGGACACCTCATACGAGGAACAGGTAGGATGTTTCTACTTTTTTTTTGTATAACATTAATATTCTGAAATAACTTGTTTGAGGATGATATATTATTGTGTTGTGATGAATGTTAAACCAACTATGAAATATTGATTGAGTTGTTGACAAATATCAAATAGATTATGAAATGTTGATTGAGTTGTGGACAAAATTGAGTTGTTGACGAATAATAAATCAATTATGAAATGTTGATTGAGTTATTGATGAATGTTAAACAGACTATAAAATGTTGATTGAGTTGTTGATGAATATTAAACAAATTATGAAATGTTGATTGAGTTATTGATTAGCTTCGGCTAATAGCATCCAAGATGGATGACCGGGTTATGTTCAATGATTAGCTTCGGTTAATGACATCCAATATGGGTGACCGGGTTGTGTTCAATGATTAGCTTCGGCTAATGGCATCTGAGATGGGTGATCGGGTTATGTTTGATGATTAGTTTTGGCTAATGACATTCGATATGGATGATCGGGTAGCGATTGATGATTAGCTTCAGCGCATCCGAGATGAATGGCTAGGTTGTGTTTGATGATTAACTTCGGTTAATAACATCTGAGATTGATGACCTGGTTATGAAGCTTCTGCTAATGGCATCCAAGATGGATGATCGAGTTGTGTTTGATGATTAGCTTCGGCTAATGGTATCCGATATGGATGGCCAAGTTTATAATGATGATTAACTTCGGCTAATGTCATCCGAGATGGATGACCGGGTTGTGTTTGATGATTAGCTTTGGCTAATGACATCCGAGATGGATGATCGGGTTGTGATTGATGATTAGATTTGCCTAATGAAATCTGATATGGATGGCTGAGTTGATAATAATGATTAGCTTCGGATAATGTCATCCAAGATGGATGACTGAGTTATGTTTGATGATTAGCTTTGGCTAATGGCATCCGAGATGGTTCTCAACATTTAAGTTAAAGTTCTATTTACCATCTCTGTTTTGTCATCTGTTCGTGGATGACAAGTAGTAGAAAATAATCTTTAGTTCCTAATTCACCCCATAAAACTTTCCAAAAGTAGCTTAAAAATTAAACATATTTATCAGACTACTCATTAGAACACCATGTAATCAAACTATTTTTCTAAAGAAAAGATCTGTTATATTTATTGTGTCATCAATTTTATGACATGATATGAAATGTACTATTTTAAAAAACCTATCCACAACAAAAAAATATTGAATCTCTATCATTTTTAAACCTATGTAACCCTAAAACAAGATCCATGGATATATCAATCTAAGGTTCCTTAGGTCCCGGTAAAGGTGTGCATGTTATGCATGACTTTAGACTTGGCTTATTTACATACTATGCATCTATCACATATTCTTTGAACATCTCTTTTTATGTTAGGCTAGAAAAAAATACGCATGTAACATATGCAAAATCTTAGCTACCCTAAAATGTCCCCTTAAACCACCCCATCAGCTTCCTTCACAAGCAAATCACATAATGAACATTTAAGCACACATAATCTCTTATCTTTAAATAAAAATCCATCATGCCTAAAATACTTTTCAAAGGCTAAATGATCACATTGTCTATATACTTGACCAAAGTTATCATCATCCACATATAATTATTTCACATGTTCAAATTCTAAAAGTCTAGTGTTCAAGGTATTAAGAAGAACATACCTTCAAGACAATGCATCCATAATGATGTTTTCCTTACCTTCTTGATCTTGATGGCATATGGAAATGTCTCAATGAATTCAATCCACTTTGAATGTCACATATTCAATTTACCTTGGCTCTTTAAGTGTTTGAAAGATTAATGGTCCTTACATATCACAAATTCCTTAGGCTAAAGATAATGCTGCCAAGTCTCTAAAGTTTTCATCAATGCATACAACTCTTTATCATATATTGGATAATTAAGAGTTGTTCCATTAAGTTTCTCACTGAAATACGTTACGGGTCATTTTCAAGCATTAAAATTGCTCCAATACCTATACTTGAGGCGTCACACTCAATCTCAAAAGTTTTTGTAAAGTTAGATAAAGCAAGCAATATGGCCAAAATCAACCTTTAATTTAACAAGTTGAAAGCCTTTTCTTGATCATCATCCCATTTAAATCTTATTGTTTTCTTTAAAATTTCAGTCAATGGTGTAACTAGAGTACTAAAATCTTTGACAAATCTTTTATAAAAACTAGTTAGACCATGAAAACTTCTTACCTCAATTACCATCTTAGGTGTAGGCTATTCTTAAATATCCTTGATCTTTACATCATTTATCCTTTTTGCACTAACAACATAACCTCAGAACACAATTTGTTTTATGCAAATATCATAGTTTTTTAGATTAACATCTAATCTTTCTTTTCTAAGTATTTCAAGAACTTGTCTTAAATCAGTAATATGCTCATCTAATCATTTTCTATAAATCAAGATATTATCAAAATAAACAACAAAAAATTTTCCAATGAAAGATCTTAACATATGATTCATTAACCTCATGAATGTACTATGAGCATCATTAACCATTCATACAATTCATATTTAGTTTTGAATTATGTCTTTTATTCATCTTCTTTCTTCATTCTAATTTGATGATAACCACTTTTCAAATCAATTTTAGAAAACACAGATGAATTATGCAATTTATCAAGCATATCATATAATCTAGGGATATGATATCTATGATTTACCGTAATGTTATTAATGGCTCTATGTTGCGATGTCGCGATCGCACAAATTAATTACCCTAGCTTCAAACACAACACACAAGATAGTATAGAGCAAGCAAGGGGTCGATCCCACGAGGAAGATTCAAGTCAGATTTTTATGCTAGATGATATGCAATTTGGGGGGGTTTGGATGTTATCTAGGCTAAAGCAAAAGAAAACAGAAAACTATCAAACTAAATTTAATAAAATCAGAAAATTATCAAGAGAACAAACCTTGGTCACAAGCACACATCCACCTACAGAAATCAGAACTGATCATGGATATTTTGCATCAATTGGACTTCTATATCTCCAGATATTCAAGTTGGAATGGCCTAAGATCAACACTGGCAGATTGTGAGATTTGACTTTGAAGGCTGCGATTTCCATGCTCTTCCTTATTTTATTTTCTTGCCTTAGATTTCCAGAAAGGTATGGATGTTAACTTTTTAATGCCACTAGAATCACTTCATTTCAACCTCTAGAGCTCACGCTCTGCACAAAACATCGACTGAAGGTCAAATCTGCCAATTATCTCCAATTTACTCCTTTTTGCATCTTTCATCCAAAAGTGCCTTCAAAACATAAAACAAAGAATATCAAGGCATTTTATATATAAAACATAGGCAAAACACTAGTTAAATGTGGGTGAAACTATTGAATAATATGGTTGCATCAAATACCCCCACACTTAGCTCTTGCTTGTCCTCGAGAAAGGATAGGTAAAATCAAATTGAAGTTAAATTAAATAAAATCACTATGACTAATCTTCTAATCTCCCATCAATATCCAAGAATATATGCATTATAAATAAGAACACAATTAAGAAGGATAAAGAGTATAAATTTTCATGAATTTATTTACATGCAAACTTCAAAATTCAATTAATCATCAAGATTTAAATGAAATCTATACCATGCCAAAGTGATAGGTCCTCTCATTGATATACACTCCAACACTCACGTGTTTAGGGCTTATGTGTTTAAATCTCTCAAATTCAATTAATGAATATGTTCTACCATAAGCTTGCTCTTCAATCTCATCTCCATTAATAACATATTACAAACAATGCATGAATCAAAAGGTCTTATTTTCTGGTTGTAATGGGGCTAAGGTAAAGGTGAGGTAAAAGAGAGTAAAAGAAAAGGTTCAAACCAAAGAAAGTAGAGCATTCTGAAAAATGATATTTCAAACAAGATATTCCATCAAAGCACATAAATTTTCCATCTTTAATCACCAATGCTTAACTTCTTTTGATTTCAAGCTTTTTCAATATAAAATCTTAAGAACATAAAGGAACACTTTTTTCTTTTTCTTTTTCTTTTTTCTTTTCTTTTTCTTTCCTTTTTTTTTTACCTTTGGCAACTTTGCCCATCTTTTCATCAAACATCACTTCTTCTTTCTTTTCACATAATTTCCAACCATAATTCCATGAGATATCATAAGTATATGCTCTACTAATCCTTGGCCAGGGGAAAAGGAAAACATATAAAAAGTTAAGGCTTATACATGGATAAAGCAAAGAAAAGATAAACAAGCTCAAAAGGGGCTCACTAAGGATAATATGCTTTAGGTTGGCTTTTTGGCTCAAGTGGTTAAAATTCCTAATGCCTTTATCATCTTCATGTATATATGTAATATGAATGTAATCTCTACAAGATATGAAGCAAGTTCTAAAGATACATATCATTGAAAAAAGGCACAATAAAAGAATATAATGTTGAAGGCTCAAAAGCTTGCATTGGTATAACACTATAAAGTCAACATGGCATATTCTCAAAGTCAATCCCTAAACCAATTAAACCTTAAAACTTGCATGCACACTCCTTCATTTGATTTATATCTTCATCTATCTCAACTAATTCTCATACATAATACTCATATTCTCAAAAACCAATGGAAGTTCAAAAGATCAAACATAATTTTTTTTTTTTGAAAAATAACAAAGAAAACCAAAATTAGAAAACCAACATTCTCCCAATACCCCCACACTTAAAACACAACATTGTCCTCAATGTTGAAATAAAAGAAAAGGAATATTGGAGAATGACAAAAATAAATAATATGCGAAAAATAAAAGATAAGGGAAAGGAAAGCAAATATGTTTTTTTTTTCTTTTTGTGCTGGGTTGCCTCCTAGTAAGCGCTTTTGTTTTATGTCATTGGCTCGACATGTTGCATGCTCATTCTTCATAGATTGGTTCAGCTAACTCCACAGAAGCGGTGAGTTCTGCCATCCAACCTTCATAGAAAGGTTTCAAGCGATGCCCATTGACCTTGAGTACTTTATTGGTTTCTAAACTTGTAATTTCAATTGTAATCATTCAGTCATGGAGACTCTTAGTCTTTTCTTTGTAAATCCTTACATTCTCGTAAGCATCATTTTGTATTTCTTCCAATGTAATTCCAATCTTTTTAGGCACCAAAAGGATAGACGCCACCCATTCACTGTTCGTGATGAGGTAAATGACTCCTGCATCATGGAGGACAATTTGCAAAGCTTGCAAATCCAATTCTGAGTCATGCACATTTCGAGGAACACATACATGCCTCTCCATCTTTTCTATCTTGGTAAAATTATAGCCATAGCTCAAAGCTACGCTTAATTCATCCTCATAATCAAAATCACAAACTTGTTGCACACACTTATCAACTTGGTCATAACATGTGATAGAATAAACATTGCTATAAGGACATGTCATTGCATCATGAAAATTGAATTCAATTTTTTCATCTCCTACCTCCATAGACAAGGTATCCTTACCACAATCAATCTTTGTGTTGGCAGTTTTCAAGAATGGTCTCCCAAACAATATAGGAGTGCT
>Ga0325410_1006952_pt1 | contig 12399 bp, 14 predicted proteins | sample PopdelMetagenome_16_FD_206182 | JGI IMG/M metagenome (GOLD analysis project Ga0325410, IMG submission 206182) | Populus deltoides microbial communities from Bellville, Georgia, United States - Xylem-PdIQD-R3 | ecosystem: Host-associated > Plants > Phyllosphere > Stem > Wood/Secondary xylem... | reverse complement strand
AAAAAAAAAGAAAAATAATATTTATCTTTCAGTGATGTACAAAGAAAAGAATTAATTTAAAAATTAAAAATTCACTCATTAAACAACCCAATTTTAAATAAAAAAATCCACAATTAATTCTTTTAATATAAAAATTTATTTTTCTTTACTTTATCTTCAAGTTATAAGTTATAAAATGAATTATAGAGATTTATTCTTAAAATTTAATAATTAATTTTGATTTACTTTACCTTCTAACTAATTTTTTTTTTTTATCTATAAATAGGCCCACATATAAAAAGGAGAGATTTTCGTATAGAATTTCACGAGGGGAAGAGATTTTAAAAGAAAAAGAATTTTAGAAAAAAATTAATTAAAAAAAAATCACACACACCCATACTCTCCCACCCACAAAGACACTCACACCAAAAATAATAATAATAAAAAAACACAATAAAGTTTATCCGGTCTTCTAAAAATTAGAGGGGAGAAAAAACCTGGAAAATAGATTAAATCAAGAAATTTTAAAAAATAATAATAAAAAAACCAAATTGGAAATAAAAATCAATTAAACCGATTAAAATTTTAAAAAAACCGACCGGTTTGGTTTTAGTTTTATAAGCCTGAAACTGAAAAAACCAAACCGAACCGAATCCAAACCGAAAAAATCGAGCCAAATCGAACCAAGCCAAAAAACCAAGACAAACCGGTTTGAACTGGTTTTTGTTCTAAAAGAACCGAACTAAATCGAACTGAAATCGATCGATTTGAATCAGTTTTGGTTTCTTAAAAAAATTGATTTGGTTATTTTTTTGATAAAAACTGAATCAAACCGAAAATAATAACAGCTACCAGAAACAATCAAAATTCGTGACCAAAGAGAATCAACATAATTAACCCTTCTCCCCCATCCTCCATGGAAGGAGCACCGTGACCCTCAAGCCAAAATAGCCCAAAATAATTAACTCTTCTCTACATCAGCGGTTTACTCTCTAAAAAAAAATAAAAAAAATGGAATCAACATAATTAACCCTTTTCTCCTAGACTCCATTCCTCCGAAAAAAAAAAGGGCTCTAGGCTTTTTCTTTTGGATCCGACGTTGATGATAATTAACTCTCACTACAGGCCACACTAGAAGAGGCTAGATCTTCATTCTCACAGCTGCAAGAGCAACAACATAGCACCGTGACTTCTTCTTCTCTAGTAATAGCATTCCAGTCGTTGTTCCTCAACTGTTCGTGGTTTCCATTGAAGCATCACAGTCTAGAAGAGCAGCTTTGCACCAGCATAGTACCGTGAAACCCATCAAACTGCAACAGCGACCTTCTCTTCTGCACACGGCAGCTTTAGCAAGAAGAATTTCTTCTCAGTCATGTGTTAAAAGAGAGTAACCTTTATGAAGAATAAGTTTTGGGAGAAGTAATCTTATTGAATTGAAAACCAAGAGTTGGCTATATATATAGCCTTACAAGTACGTAAAACTGAAATAAAACAACCCATATCAAAGCAAATTTTATGAATGTGGTTACAAACTAAAAAATAGATCAAGATAACATACACTCGCTAATGAGGGATTTAACAAATCATTAATTAAAAATAACTGACAACTTAACATTTTTCCTTAAACTGATTGTTGCTTAGCAATTAGTTTATATCTGGTTCTAGAAACACTCTCATCAATCCTCTCAGCTTCAAAAATGAATCTAGTTTTAGTGGCTTAGTCATCCCATCTGCTATTTGATCTTGAGTACCACAATGAATCATCTTTATAGTGCCAGCTCACGGAGAAAATGAAAGCAAATATCTATGTGTTTACTGCGCCCATGCATTACTGGATTTTTGGAAAGCTTAATTGTTGAATTGTTATCACAGTAAACAATAGTAGACTTACTTTGAATATGTCTGAGCTTTTCCAGAATTCTTCTTAGCCATACTGCTTGACAAGCACAAGAGGATGCTGCAATGAATTCAGCTTTGGTGGTGGATAAAGTCACCACTGGTTGTTTCCTTGAAGACCACGACATAGCTCTTGAACTTATTTTAAAAACATAACCTGATCTGCTTTTCATGTCCTCTAAATCCCCAGCATAGTCACTCTCTGTGCAGGCTGTTAATTCCTTATCTTCTTCATTTTTATAAAACACACCATAGTCTGTTGTACCTTTCATATCTTAAGATTCTTTTAGCAGCCTACAAGTGAAGCTTGGTAGGATTTGCCATAAGACTCATGACAAACATCACATCTGGTCGAGTAGCAGTTAAGTACATTAAACTTCCAACAACTTGTTTGTAGAAAGTATTGTTAACCTTCACTCAATCTTCATCTTTTGAAAGCTTACATCCAGGAACAATGGGATTATGGACTGGATTGCTTCTGTCCATTTTAAACCTCTTCAATACCTCCAGTGCATACTTCTTTTGATTAATAAATATTCCATCTGCCTTTTGGACCACCTCAATACCAAGAAAAAATCTCATCTTCCTAAGGTCAGTCATGTCAAATTCACGCATCATAGAACTTTTAAACTTAACAAACATAGACTCATCATTCCCTGTGAATATAAGATCATCAACATATAGACTTATAATCAGAATTTTACCTCCTGCCTTGTTTTTTATGAACAAAGTATGTTCATATTGACATCTTTCAAATCCTTCCTTCATAAAATAAGACTTTATACGACTATACCAAGCTCGTGAAGCTTGTTTAAGTCCATATAAACCTTTTTCAACTTGTACACCATCTGCTCACAACCCTTTTTCACATATCCACAAGGCTGTTCCGTAAAGACTTCCTCATTCAATTCACCATGTAAGAATGCAGATTTTACATCTAACTGGTAAATACTCCATTTCTTTTGAGCTGCAAGTGCAACCACCAAACGAATTGTATCTAATCGTGCCACAGGTGCAAATACTTCAGTGTAGTCTATTCCATGCTGCTAAGCATAACCTTTGGCTACTAGTTGTGCCTTGTGTTTATCGATTTCTCCATGCTCATTGAGCTTAGTTTTATACACCCATTTTACTTCTATCACTTTTCCTCTAGCCAGTAACTTCATCAACTGCCATGTATTATTCTTCTCGATTGCCTCTATTTCTGAATCCATAGCTTTTCTCCACATTTCATATTTCACTACATCTTCATAATAAAACGGATCATCAGTGAACAAAGTAGCAAAGTTTGTTTTTTCTTCATCATCAGAAAGACCTTCTCCACTGACATAATCTCTCATCCAAACTAGAGGTGTCTTGTGTCTTCCTGCATCGAAGTTGGGTGAGTTTTCTTCAATTAATTCATTTGAAGAAAAATCCTCTATTCCTTCATCTGTAGGAGCAGCAGCACTGTCTTCGTCATTCCCTTCATCTGTAGGATTAGCAGCATTGCTAGCAGCACTGTTTTCTTCATTAACATCAATTATGGTTGTTTTGTCTTCATTATCACCCCATTCAAAGCCAGCGTTAATTGCTCCTTCATGACTCTTATCCCAATCCCAACTCTTATCTTCTTCAAATACAACGCTTTGTTCACTATGATCCTTTGAGACATGGGATCATATAACCTATATGCCTTTGATTTTACACTAACTCCAAGTAACACATAACCCCTGCTTTTATCATCTAACTTTGTTCTGTTATTATTAAAGACATGAACATGAGAAAGACATCCAAAAACCTTAAAATACTCAACTAAAGGTTTAACTCCACTCCATGCTTCTTCTGGAGTCTTATCTTTTACTGCAAAAGTTGGACTCCGATTTAGAATATGTATAGCCCAATTGACTGCTTCAGGCCAGAACATCTTTGGCACTTTCTTTTCTGACAGCATGCTACGAATCATATTCATAATGGTTCTGTTCTTTCTTTCCACAACTCCGTTCTGTTGTGGAGTAAATGCAACTGTCAACTGTCTACGTATGCCATTTTCATGACAAAAGTTGGTGAACTTGTTTGATGTGAATTCAGCTTCACGATCGGTACGTAGACCAATTATGTTTGAACCTGTTGCCTTTTCAACCAAACTCTTAAAGTTTTTGAAACTGACAAAAGCTTCTGATTTTTCAGTCAAGAAGTAGACTCATACCTTGCGACTAAAATCATCAATAAAGGTAATCATATACCTTTTCTTACTGTTTAAGATAGGTTTGATCGGCCCGCAAATATCGGCATGCACCAGTTGAAGAATATGAGAAGCTCTCCATGTGCTCTTCTATGGAAATGAATCTCTATGTTGTTTACCCACCAAACAATCTCTGCACAGCTTTGTAGGAGTCTTCAATTGTGGTAAACCATGTACCATATCCTTGTGTTGAAGTTTTTTTAAATATGTGAACCCCAAATGTCCATATCGGCAATGCCAAAGTTGCGTTGAATCTTTTGTGATTGTATTGAAATAGGTGGACTCTTGTGGCTAAGATGCAGCAAGCAACATAAACATTCTGTTTGAAGACATCATAGTCTCTATGATCAAGCCACGTTTATGATGATAGATCTTTAGCTTTTCACGTTGAATGAAAATAGAAAGTCCTCTTCCGCTCGTCTTCTTCCGATGGCCTTTTAACAGTCAAACAGCGTCGTTTAAAAAAAAAGAACCGCTCGTCTTCTTCCGCTCACCAAGCCAGAGAAACAGACGTCCCTGCCATCACTGCTCCTGCAATAACGGTCCTGGGGTCTTCATTGCCAAGAAAAATGCATGCCATTCTCCAACTATAAAAGCAGGAGAAGGGATGCGCACAGGAGGAAAAAAAGAAAAAGAAAAGGAGCGGACAGGAGACGAACGAAGGGGGAAAAAAAAAGAAGCCATGCACGGCAGGGAGAGAGACTAAAACCCGGGGAAAACTGAGAGAAGGGGAGACCCAGAAAGGGGGGAAAGAAACGAAAAAAAATCACAGAACCAGGGGAAAAGGGGAAGAGAAAGACAGGGGTGACTGGAAACAGAGAGAAAAAAAAACCGGGGGGAGAGGCCAATAACCAAAAACCGAAGAAAAGCAGAGGAGGCCACGGAGAAAGGGAGAGCAGAGGAAACACAGAAGAAAGACCAAGGAAAGCAGTAGACAAGAGTCACCACCGGCCTCACCACTGTTTTCGTCCCCTCCAGAAGCAGCAGCTTCAGAGCTTCATCTTCAGCAGCCATTGCACCAGAAACAGGGCACTCCAGGAGAGAAATACAGGGACGAACCGGGGAAGAAAAGGAGGAAGAGAAGGAAGAAGAGAGGAAGAACAAGAGGTGGCAGCACTGTTCGTCCAGCGCAGTGCACCATCGTCTCCGGTTACGCCTTGCTGCACCAGGTAAGTCTTCTCTCGTCTCTCCCCTTCTGCATTATAATTCACTTGCTACAGTAGCAAGTGAATTATAATTAACTCACTACCCAACCGGGTCACTAGCTGCGGCCAGTGACCAGACCAGGGATGTTGGGTCTACCCAACCATGTAGGTTGGATCAGACCCAACCCCCAAAACAAAAAAAATCAAAAATAAAAACTAAAAAAAAATAGAAAGTATAGAAATAAAAATAAAAAAATGAAAAATGAAAAATAGAAAAATATGTGTATGCATGAATAAAAATAATATAAATTTACTGGTTTATTCACCAACACTAGAGTCGGGGATAAAATACTGGTTTAAATTTATATTATTTTTATTCATTATATTTTATTTTATTTAGCAAAAAAATAAAAAAAAACATATATGCATGCATGAAAAATAAAATTTATTTTATTGGTTTATTCACTGATGCCAGAGTCAGGAATAAAAACACTGATTTAATTTTTTTTATTTAACTACATAAGAAATAAAAAAAATATGTGAATGCGCAATAAAATGAATTTAGTTTATTTTTTTATTCACTAGCGTTAGAGTCAGGAATAAAAAATATTAATCTAAATTTATTTTATATCTACGTAATAGTTACCAATGCCAAAGTTGGAATTATCCGTAGTTGAATATTCACTGACGCCAGAGTCAGGAATATTGCGAATAAACCATTAGAGCGTAAACCAATAAAATTTAGCAATTTAAGACAAAAACAGTAATGCAGTTTGCCTTAGGCAGAACGTTTAAGAGGTGCTAATATTTTCCCTTTTACGTAACCAGTCCCGAACCATAAAATCTATTGACCAGTTAGGGTTTCTAGTGACCATAATACTAGGTGGCGACTCCTCAAACAAGACATTTTTCCCTAAAAGAACTAGATGCTAGAAATCTATTCTTTTTCCATAATCAAGAGAATTTTTTAGGGCCGTCGCGATGTCGGGTGCGACAAAGATCAGAGAAAATTTTCTTTTTCCCACACATGTGATTACTACATCCTGAATCAAGAAACCACACTCTCTCTCGGTTAGCATTTTGACAATTTACATCGGTCATTAGCAACATCTCCTCATCAACTTTCACATAGTTAGCCTCCTTCTTTAGCTTAGGACATTCATATTGAAAATGTCCTAGCTTATGACAGTAATAACACTCCACAGTGGCCTTGTCAATGTTTTGTCTCCCTCGTCCTCTTCCTCTTCCTCTTCCTCTAAAGCTTCCACGGCCTCGACCCCTTCCTCTAGATGGACTTTCATGAATAGCTTGCAAAGCTTGTTCTTCTTTAATATGAGAGCTCATACGTTGTTCATGCACAAGCAAGCTGCTTTGCAACTCATCATTGATGAGAGTATCCATATCCTTAGATTCCTTAATAGAACACACCACGTAGTCAAATTTGAGAGTTAAGGATCTCAAAATTTTCTCAATGATAGCAACATCTCCCAAGGTCTCACCATTTGCCTTCATTTTACTGGCTATGGTAAGGGTTCGAGCAAAATATTCATTCACAGTTTCTCCTGCCTTCATGTGAAGAACTTCAAACTCCTTCCAGAGAGCCTGTAGTTGTGCATGTTTGACTCGTATGGTACCTTGATATTTCTGCTTCAATGAGTCCCAAATATTCTTTGCTGTTCTTTGTTCAGAATGGTCTCCATAATGGAGCGATCAATTGCTTGAAAAAGGTAATTATTTGCCTTCAAGTCCTTTAATGTCTGATCTTCAATGGCCTTCTGTTGTTCGTTTATGAGCACTACTCCTGTGGCTGTTGTAGGAACACTATGTTCCACCAAGTTCCAAAACTCCTTCGATCTTAGAAAGTTCTCCATGAGCATAGCCCAATGTTCATAATACCCATCAAAATTTGGAATCGTTCATTGTACAAAGCTGCTGCTTGCTGACGCCATGTTCTCACTGTGACACACTTTAAAAGACTGCTGCTTCTTGTATTTCAATCAGGTCTAGTGATAGGCTCTGATACCAAATGTTAAAACAGAGTAACCTTTATGAAGAATAAGTAAGTTTTGGGATAAGTAATTTTATTGAATTGAAAACCAAGAGTTGGCTATATTTATAGCCTTAGAAGTAACATAAAACTGAAATAAAACAACCCACATCAAAGCAAACTTTATGAATGTGGTTACAAGCTAATAACTAGATCAACATAACATGCATTTCCTAATCAATAGGGATTTAACAAAACATTAATTAGAAATAACTGACAACTTAACATCATGGTGGTTTACCGAGAGCATTCTTTAAGGATTTTCTTCAACCCTCATCTCATCTTCAACTGTTCCGGCAGCAGAGAATGATCTTCCAATAGCAGCCATGACAACTCCTCCTTCCAGCGATGTTACCTTTTCTACACCTCCAGCAGAATCATACCATTGCTAAGCAAATAATATAATTAGCTTCAGTCGAGCAGAAGCTCCCATCGCTAGCATGGGGTCAGTTTCAGTCCAGTAGAAATTTCCATCACTAGCAGATGGTTGCATCTCTTCTCCGTCCAGTAGCAACTGTAAGATCTTCATCTTCTCAGTCCGAAACAACCTCCATTAGCTTCAACCACCAGCTCCTCAACATCACAGCAACCCCTTCCAGCAGTTGATCCAACAACACCAACACCAGCACCTTGTTGGAAACAAATAGCCGAAACAAAAAAAAAGAAGATTGAAACTGAAAAATGGTAGAGCTGCAGCTCACTAGAGATGATTTTATTATACTTTTATTCTACTTTCATAAATAGAGGAGAGAGGACCTATATAACAAGAGCTGAATTAATAAAATCTAGAAAAACTTAAACTTCCACGATCTAGGAAAAACCAAGAGAACAAGAGCCATAAAAGCTAATAATAAAAGACATTAAAAATTAAAAATTATATTTAATACTTCCTTTTAATTTGTAATCTTTAAAAACTCTTGAATTGCTGAAACTTCTCAACTGGAACAATTTTATTGAGGATGTTTGCAGGTGGATCATTTATGTTAATAAACTCCAGTTGTATCTCCTTCTTGTTTACCATGTCTTTAATGTAATGATGTCTTAACTCTATATGTTTTGATCTTACATGAAAAATTAAATTCTCGGTCATTGAAATTACTAACATATTATCACATAATATTGTGCATGGTAGGATCAAGGATATTTTGCTACAAATCAGAAAGGATTCTTCTCATCCATATTGATTGACAAACGACTTCATTTGCTGCAATATATTTTGCCTCTGCAAAAGATAAAGCTATAGAGCTTTGCTTCCTTGAACACTAAGAAATTGTATTTGTTCCAAGACAAAACACGTAACCAAATGTACTTTTTCTATCATTATAGCTTCCTGCCCAATCACTGTCAGTATAAACAATCAACCTGTTTTCATCTTGTTTTTTATACAAGAGTCCATGATTCTTGGTTCCTTGAAGATATCGCAAGATCCTCTTTATTGTTGCAAAATGAAGTTTGTTAGGATTCTCTATAAATATAGAGATAATGCTAACAGAAAAGAGTATATCAAGTCTTGAATTTGTGAGGTAGATTAAAGATCCAACAAGGCTTCTGAAATGCTTTGAATTTATCTTAGCTGCACCATCATTCTGTTGTAATTTATTATTTGCTATCATTGGAGGTGTTACTAGCTTACACTCTAACATGTTAAACTTCTTTAAGAGATCTATAACATACTTTTGTTGTGAAATAAAGATTTTTCCTAGAGATTGCTTCACTTAAATGCCAAGCAAAAATCTCATCAACCCAAGATTTGTCATTTCAAATTCTCTCATCACAGTATCCTTGAAATCTGCAACCATATCTTTACTTGTTCCTGCATAAATAAAATCATCAACATAAAGACAAACCATTGGAAAATCTTCTCTCTTCTTCTTTACATAAAGTGATGGTTCGAATTGACTTCTTCCAAATCCATTCTGATGAAAATAGAGATCAATTTTATGGTTCAACACTTTTGAGCTTGTTTTAATCCATAAAGGGTTTTATAAAGTCTGTAAACTTTATCTTCTTCTCTTTTTAATTCATATCCTAGAGGCTGCTAGACATAGACTTCTTCTTGCAATTCGCCGTTAAGAAATGATAACTTAGCATCAAGCTGAAAAACCTGCAATTGAAGTTGTGCATATAAGGCAAGAACTATTTTGATAGTTTCCATTCTTGTAATAGGTGCAAAGGTTCTGAAAAATCAACTTTAGGCTGCTGAGAGTAGCCTTTAGCAACAATTCTAACCTTATGCTTCTGAATGTTGCCATATTCATTGTATTTGACCTTAAACACTCATTTTAATCCCGCTACCTTCTTTTCTTTTGAAAGATCAACTAACTTCCACATTTGATTCTTTTCGATACTTATCATCTCCTTATTCATAGCTTTCCTCCATTCTTCCTTCTTACTGTTTCTTCAAAATTCTGAGGTTCTCTTGAAAATAAGGTAACATGACATGAATTGTTAATGTCAGTTAAAGAATGAACTCTTCTTGGAGGAGATTATGAGACTGATTCATCAAGAGAACTTGATGAGCTTCCTTCAGCAAAATTAAACTACTTCTAACTTGAGAATTGAAAACATCAAGCTGTTTTGAAGCTTGAAATAACTTCAGTATTGTTGATTCTAGATTGACTGAATCTTCCTATTTCCAAGCAGCAGATTCATTAAAAAATAACATCTCTGGACAGAAGTAGCTGATCCTTTTTAGGATTGAAAAGTCGAAAGCCTTTTAATTCATCACTATAGCCAATGAAAATAAGTTTCTCCCCTTTCTCATCAAACTTGCCTCTGTTTTGGGAAGGAATAAGAGCATAAACAATACTGTAAAATACTTTAAGATGACTAACATCAACTTTTTATTTATACCATACTTCAAATGTAGTTTGATTTCTGACTGCCTTTGTTGGAGATCTATTGAGAATATACGCTGCAGTATTGACAGCTTCTGCCTAAAAATTATTAGGAAGTCATTTCCCCTTTAACATGTTTTTTGCCATTTCTTCAATAGTTCTATTCTTTCTCTCTACAACTCTATTCCGCTAAAGAGTATGTCGGGCTGTAAGTTGCCTTTGAATGCCATGCTCTTTGCAATAATCAAGAAAAGCTTGTAAATAAACTCTTCTCCACAGTCTATTATTCTATTATCAGGGTCTTCATTCGACACCCACTTTACTTTTCTACAAGAGCTTTGAATTACAGAAAGATAGAGAAGGCTTCTGATTTTTATCAAGAAAATAAATCCTAATCATTCTCGAGTAATCATCAACAAAAAGTAAAGAATATCTCTTGTTACTCATATATGAAATTTGAGTAGGACCACAAATGTCTGCATGAACTAATTCCAATGGTGTTTTGGCTCTCCAAGCAGTCTTTGGAAAGGGAAAACGATGTATTTTTCCATACACATATCTTTCATAAATCCCAACTTGGTTCTGAATTGAAGGCAAACCAGAAACCGACCTCTTCTTCTTTAATAGCTGCAAGCCATTGTAATTCAGATGCCCATATCTTAAATACAATGTTGAGAATCATCAAGATGCTCACTTCTCATTGTAACATTATAAAGGGATTTCATGTTAAAAGGAAAGTTATTATTAGAACTTATCTTGACTATAGTTGTTCTCTTATTTGTCTTATTATAGATCTCACATTATGCATCGTCAAAAACCAGTTTATAACCTCTTCTCATCATTTTTCCCACACTTAATAGATTCTGACCAATGCTAGAAGAGTAAAACACATCATGAATGCATTTTTTATTACCTTCATTTGAGTGGATTGCAACATCATATCATCCTTTGATCTCCACCCTTTTGTTGTCACCAAGTTCAACATGAGAAGAAAACTCTTCATCAAGAGTTTCAAAGTTTGAGCGAGCACTAGTGATATGATGACTACAACCACTATCAATATACTAGATTTCTTCTCATTTATGTTCTGCATTCATACAGGAATAGAACAAATGATCTTCTTCTTTTGAAAAATTTGTTCTATTGTTCTCTCCAGTGCCATCTACCTTATCTTTGTGCCAGCAATTTCTGTCAGAATAAGTGGAATTTTTCCATGTGGTACACTTGAAGAGACAATCTCGAGTTCCATGACCAATCCTCTTGCAGATAGAGCAATATGAATTGTTGTCTACTCTTGGTTGAAAATTCGCTCTTCTTCTTCCTCTGCTTCTACCTTTACCGCTGCTGCAATTCTGACTTTCACTTGTTGTTCTATATGTGTCTTTTAAAAAATTCAAAACCAGTTCAAACCGGCCAGTTTCGGTTCGGTTGGGTTCGATTTTTTAGGACAAAACCAGTTCAAACTGGTTTTGCTCAATTTTTTTCTGGGTTTTTTTTCTGTTTGGGTTCGGTTCGGTTTTTTCAGTTTTAAGTTTATAAAATCAAAACCAAACCGAATCGATTAGTTTTTTTAAAATTTTAATCGGTTTTTTTTATTTACCCTTCACTCCTACTAATATTGTGTAGGGAGAGAGAATTCATTAGATGGTAACAGTAACAGTCCAGCCACAATAATATCAATAAGAATTTAATTGCATGTCTTTTTAGCTTTGGACGTGCAGCTTGCAGCAATAACTTGTAGGTGGTTCTAACATGATGCGATGATAATAATTATGCATTAAATGCATAGCACACTTGGCTAGGTTCTTGGTCTTTGAACAACATTGAAGGAGCTGCTAGTACTTATTAGGTGGAATTGGACGTGTTTTTAGGTCTGGATAGTTGATTTGAGAGTTTTGGTTCCTCATCACTCTTATTTCTTCTCTTGAAGTATTCAGTTGTGGACGTGTTTTTTTTTTTTTTTTTTTTTTGCTATTGTTCTGGTTTGATTTAGTGTTTAGACTCCTTTTAGTTGCCCTCTACTTGCTTTTCTACCATTTTCATGTCCTGTTTTATTGTTTTTTTAATTAGGCATAGTACTGTTGTTCTTGAGTTTGGTAATATTGTCGTGCTTCCATGTCATTTCTTTACATTAAAGGGTGTAGTTGGGTTCATTTATATTTTTTATTAGTTTTCTTTCATGCCTCTCTTTTAGGTCTACTTATATATATATATATATATATATATATATATATATATATATATATATATATATATATAGAAACACACAAA
>Ga0325410_1006947_pt1 | contig 12405 bp, 9 predicted proteins | sample PopdelMetagenome_16_FD_206182 | JGI IMG/M metagenome (GOLD analysis project Ga0325410, IMG submission 206182) | Populus deltoides microbial communities from Bellville, Georgia, United States - Xylem-PdIQD-R3 | ecosystem: Host-associated > Plants > Phyllosphere > Stem > Wood/Secondary xylem... | reverse complement strand
ATGGGCTATAAAACTTCGAAGAAACTCAATTGAAGCTAATAAATTTATGAATAGATGAAACTGAGCAATTTCAGTTTATGGCATGTGGAAGGGGAAAATTCATTTTTAAATTAAGGACTACGAAATGAACATATCATCCAAGTCTTGCCATGGTGATCATGGCAATGATAATTATGCAAGATCTGCCCATAATGAATTCAGAGTTGAAGCTCTGCATCGAGTAGCCTACAGGGCTAATAAACTCAGGACATGGTCTCCGAAGGTAGCTGATCATAAATAAAAAAAAACGATGTACAGAAGTACTGTGAGCATTTCGGTGCCCATCCGAATTACTATTTCCTGGAATTGAATAATCCAACAAAGCTACTGCTCATGAATACCAAGATTTGCTAGTTGCAGATATTTTGAAGTCCCTACTTGGTGCCCCCAAAACAAAGCAAAGGCTTCGGATGCTTCTCCTCCACCCAGAAATGAAAATACAATTCCCATACGGGATCGAGCGGAATTGGAGTTTATAAGCCTTGATTCCCTTTACAGGCTAATAATAGAAAGGGTAGCGTTCTATACCTTTATACAGGAAGCTGGATATGGAATTAAGAAGCCCTCAGAAGTGTGAAGCACTATCTAACATAAGTAGGCTTAAATAGGAAATGAGACTGATGAATTCATTCCTTCATTAAAAATAAAGAAAAAAAAGAATCAGCGTATGATCAAATCAAAATAATAGCACAAGGAATTGAAGAGGAATTAAATGCCCTATGTTCTCTAAGATCGCAAGAAGAAACTGTTGCTTCTTCAGTTTCCTAACCAATCAGCAACCTATGCTCCGGTCTTCAGGCCATCCAAACTCCTCCAAAAATGTCAACACAACTCCATTTGACCAACCAAAACCAGTCTGCATTACCACAAGAGCTTAAAATCAGTACAAATGTATGTAAAACAAGTATGCAATCTTTCCATACTTGTTTTCGAGTTTCATAAAGTACCTGGGGTATGTATTCTCCACCACCTCCGAATGCTCCACACTTTCGCACATCATATTTTTCATGCATGGCGCCCGTTTTCTTGTATCCAATGTAGTTGGTTTTGATCCACCTCACAGCTATGTCTTCTGCCAATGACCTTGCTTCTTTTAATCCAGATCTCAGCAAACCTTCAACTATCATGTGTTGAAGTGGAGCCCAGCCATTTGGAAAGTCCCTGTTTTTACAACTTCTATCAGGTCGTACAATATTTGCATAAAGACGGTTCTCCATATATTTGTAAGAGGTTGGTAGACACAAAATTATGCCACAAAGGCTTCTAGGAGTCGGGCTTTGTAACAACAATTTATACGTTAATGAGTTCCAGATAACGGAAAAGGTAAAAACAGATTGCTAACCATTGCTGTCCCGAATTTATTAAAGAAGTGGCAATTCCAGCAGCATGAACCAGGCCTGAACTTTGAAAACTTCTCATGACATTCTCCACCAAAGCAGCATCTTCACATTTGTGATCAAAATCAAGAGCATTTTCAGTATTCGACTTATAAAAGGAGAGACAATATAGCTTGCATTTTCAGGGTTCTAGGTAGTTTAGCATCTGATAAATTGGGGAACGGGAGCATCACTAGTTTTACATCATTTACCCGTCGTCTGTCCTTTAGAATCAATTCTGATGACCTGCTAAAGGTTTTAAACTATCAGAACTATCTGCATGACATCTTGCTTATTCCAACTGTTATGAATAACTTGTCCCACTTTTAGACTTATACGTGTTTCTGTTTTCCATTTAAATCAGGAGCTTTAAGAGCATCAATAGGGTATCGATTGTGGTATATGAAAAGTAAACTGAACTTATTAAGCAATACACTTTCAGCTTTATACACTTGGAATGAAAAAGGTGAATTCTATATCTCCAAGTAAGAGTGATCAAGTTAACTTCAATGGTAATTCTCTTTATCATGCTCATCATTTGTGCAGATACTTGAAACTGGACATGGAGAGTCATAAACCTGAATGGAACAAATCTATCCACAAAGGAATAAAGTTCGAAGCATATGCGTTCTGATTTTGGTTGCAAGCCTGCCATGTTTCAGATTCCTGAGAGTATGAAATCAACAGAAATCAGGAAAAATCAGAGAAATATATAATTATCAGATACTGGCTCTTAAAGCACATGCACGAGGACAAAACCTTGCATATAGTGCCATTAGTGAGTCTGTAATCGAGCCACTGTCCCTTCTCGGCATCCCAGAAAACAGAATTGATTGCATTTTTTCTTGCTTCAGCAACTTCCATGAAACTCTCCATTGTGCTTTTGTTTCCGAGGACTTTCGCCAAAAAGGCAATATCTAGTTCCATCTAGAAAGGTAGATACATTGATTAGGTGAAAACAACTACTACCTTCAGATTTTCTTAGTAAGGTAATTGAATAATACCTTGAGTATGTAAACATTTAAATCCACAGGTAAAATTGATGTTGTAGACAACGTAGTGAATTCTGAAGTATTCCTGTCACAAGCCAAATAAAGAATAGCAAATTCATTTTCCATTTCTTCTAAACTTCAACAATTACAACATTCTAATCACTGGCATTATAACTAAAGAAGACCGGTGACATTAAATAATTTCTTTGTTATTTCTCAACATTGACATTATACTAAATAATTTAATGCATGCAAATTTTGTTAATGTGCAACATTACCTCATCCATCTTGTACTAAAATCCCATCCGGATTCAGCAGCTGAAGCCACATCACGGTAAAATTGTTGTTTCTCAGAATTTCCAATGAACTTGGAGGCAGATTCCTTATCCTGTTAGAGCAAATAAGTAAACGCATCGCAAATCTTAAGTTTGTCCAACATAATTTAAATGGAACAAAGTCAAATAATTCTAAGGTACTTAGCCAGAGGCAAGAACGCACTATTGTAGAAGATTCGGGCCTGGGTTTGTTCCAAATTGCATAATACCGACTTAAGTTGTGATTGAAACCTTGAGCATCCTGGATGGTGACCTTATGTATCTCTACAACAAGAACAGTAATGTTTACAGAAGCTCAAATAACAAAAGAAAGAAATAAAAAAAAAAAAAGTAGGAAATCAAGAGGGTACCAGAGTTCCAAAAGGCATGTTCTTTTAGCAATGCAGGAAGAGCCTTTCTAACCAATTCCACATCACAAGTCCTCTTATATATCTCATAAACCATTGCACTCAGCAGGGGAGGTTGGCTGAAAAAAGTATGGAAACTATAGTTTAATTTCAATGATTAAGCACACGAGCACAACTCATTTCAAGCAACTCACAACTAGATTCAAAAAAGAAGGCAAGGTTCTTTGAGCTTGAAAGTCTTTAATTTATCATAAGAACAAAAAAAGTAATGGAAATGAAACAGGACAAGCAGCAAAGGGAAAGAGATTAGTTCAATGATGGAAACCACCCAATTCTTATGCAATTTATCAACGAAGAAGAAGAAGAATAAGAACAAAAAGGAAAAGAAAGAAAAGATGTAGATTTCAATGTGGAAAATTTGGCAGGTAAAATATAGACAAGCACTCAAACAATTCTTACACAAAGAAAGAGGTAACAAGAACAGAGAACAATAGGTAAAGGCAACAACTTAAAAAATGCAGCAAACATACCTCCTGTTGGTGTAATAGGCCCTTGCACCATTAAGAACATAACCATATGTATCCACAAGGAAAATGAGATTGGTCACAATTGCTTTTGCAGTCTCATACATTTTACTTGCCAACAAGCCCCTGCATGATAAGTTCCCCGATTATTATTCTCACCATAATTTGGATGCACCTAACCAAAATTTTGTTGTCCAAGAGTAATGTTATCTATCCCGAGTAAGTTCCCCGATAACTCAAACTAAGAGGATGACATTATTCGTGTGAAACTCATTCAAGATGGATATTTGGATAAAAGAAAACATAACTAACAAGTGACACTATTCTCAGCTTTGCATAAAATTATTGACTAACTTATGAAAATAGTTCAATGAAGAGATGTAAATGCTTCTAACTAAACAACCATCCAAAGCTATATAGCAGACAGCAATAATGACAAAGGAAAACAAGACAAGACAAGCACAAAAAAAAACAAAAAAAAAAAAAACGAAGTGCAAAAACAGTAACTTACCGAATTACCCAATAAGAATCCCAATAATAAACCTCTCTAAAACGTGAACCAGGCACAACCACTGCCTCGGGCAAGGGAAGTAAAGTGTGTAATTCAGAGTGTTCAAGGACCCCATCAGAGACTTTTCTACTCAAATTCTTCCATAAAGCATGGACCTCAAGAGCCCATGACCTCACTTCTGGGTTCTTCACCTTAGGCAAGAACCCTTCTGGTTCAGGAACAAAATCCACTGGATCATAGTAAACAAGATCATCCCCTGCATCATCAAAGAAGGTTGCGATAAACACCTTCAAATCTTTAACTGAAACAGTCCCGTTTTCACCGCTTCTTGGTAGCTCATCAAAAGCTTTCTCTGTCTTTGATAGATTGAATTTTAATGACAAATCAACGTAAAGTTTTGGGTCAAAGTCTTCCTCTCCAAAAGTCCCGAGGGCAGTTTCTTGGACTCGTTCAAGAAAGGTAACTAAAGGTGTCGTTGCTACTACAGGACCTCTTACACTGCATTTCGGAGACAAACTTGTTGCAAGTGTCATTGTTGCTAGAGACAACAAGGAGAGAGAGAAAAGATTACGGTTTTGTTGAGCCATGTCTGAAGGGTCGGCCACAAGAAAGGTGTTCATGGCGGTGGTGGTTGCTCTTATATATATGTATGAAGAGGGAAAGAGGGAAGCAGGGATTTTCAAAGCTGCCGGCTATTGGAATATCTTATTGTTTTTGGGGCTTGATATGCTGTTGATGAAAAAACTTGGGCTAAGAAAATGTAGACTCGTACATTGGTTTGGTGCTAAATAAAAGACTTTCAATTATAAAGAGGGTTTTTTTTTCAAGTAAATGTATAATTAGTAGGATTTTCCATAATCAAGCCACATGGTGTAATGAGAAAGATTCTACAAGCATGGATTTGTGACTTTCCAACTCTTTTATTATTATTATTATGAAAAAAGCTTTCCAACTTGATTATGTTTTTCGTTATGATTTTTCTGAAATCAACATCTTTGTCATGTTCAAATTATTATCTGATTAAAATTTATAATTATAATTAGTACCTTAATTTAATTATAATCCGATGAGATTTATTTACTTTTATTTTTTTGCTTGTTTATATTATCACTTTATACAGCAGCCGTGTGAATATGGGAATGCTGCTTTTCAAATGCACTTGACCAATCATGTGATGCCACAAATTTATATTTGACCAATTTGTTTAGGTTGATTCGGCTAACTAGAGAAGATAAGAACGTGGACATGATGTTGATTTTCCAATCAGGACATGCACCAAAAACCGTGGTTGCCTTTAATAATTCCAGGCAGAGAAGAGGGCAAAGGGTATTTACAGAGACAAGCAACAAGTAGGCAGCCTATAGTTGCCGATTTTAAAATTCTAGTTTTTAATATTCTGGTATATTCCGGTGACCTCATATTTTCCATGGTACATCCTTTCAGGTGGAATCTTAGGCATCATCTGTATCATATCTCACTTTATCAGTTTTCAGGTTAAGTCTATAATGCACAAGGGCTTCACCATTTTTCTGCAACTCTCTCGGGAAGTAAAGCTTGATGTTAAGATACTTAGTTTTTCCATGAAATATTGGATTGTGAGAGATTGTGATTGCTACCTAGTTATCAACTAGAATATTTGTGTTATCCTTCTGCTCCATATGTAGATTACAAAGAATTTTTTTCAATTATAAAACTTGATTTATTGCTAATGCTGTTGTAATGAATTCTGCTTTTGCTGTAGATTATGCTACAATCCCCTGTTTCTTTAAACACTATGAGAAAACTCCTAAACCTAGACTAAAACAATATTATAAAGTACTTCTCATGTTATTAATAAATCCAGTATAATCACTATCTGAAAATCTATATAGCTTGAAGCTTTGACACTTCTCAAACTTACACCATAGTTAACACTCCCTTTGATATACCTTAATATTCTTTTTGTTTCTTTTAAATGCATTTCACTAACAAAATGCATAAATCAAAATAAAAGTATTACAAAAAATAGAATATCAGACCATATTGTAGTAACATACATTATGCAACTAATTAAGTTTCTAAAGTGTCCTTCAGCAACCTTTTCAGTACAATTTTCCTTGCTCAACTTCTCCTTATAATTCATTGGCGTATTTGTTGCTTTGCATTCTTTTTTATTTTTAGCATTAATTGCTTTGCTGATGTTAGTTGAATATGTTGTGTATTCCTCCTCGGTTGGGAAAAATCGAAGTTTTTATCTTTTATTTTAGCTTGTAAAATTTCTATCTAACATCATCGTGGCGGCATTGATCTTTAAAGATCACTTTGAATTCATTTTCAATTAGCTGACCCACACTCAACAAATTTTGATCAATATCAAGTATATAAAAGATATCTGAAATATTTTTATACCTAAGTTTGTTGATATTGCAATAGTTTGTTTTTCTCTTTGCTAGAATATGGTCATTGTTCCCTATTTGAACCTTCATAATTCGAGTAGGCTGTAAGGTTTTGAAAAGAGTTCATTTAAAAGTCATGTGGTTTGTATAATTATTTTCAATCAACTAACATTCTAGGGAGCGCTTTGTTGAAAATAGGTTGTTACAAACATCTAATCTTTATTATTTTTGTTTCACCTAACATGGTGTCTACCTTTAAAAATTAAATGTTATTTGCAAAAGGAACAGATTTCTAGTATCTTATTTTTAGAAAATATCTTTTTTAAGAGTCATCACCTAGTATTATGGTTACTAAAAATCCTAACTGGTCATTAGAGATTTTGTTATGCGGGACTAGTTACATAAAATAAAAGATATTATCATTTATTAAGCGTCCTACCTGAAATACACTACATTGTTGGTTTTGTCTTAAATTACTAAGAGTTTGTTTTGTCTTGTTTTTTATGATCTGCTTATAATATTCCTGACTCTAACGCCAATGAATATTCAACTACGGATACTTCCAACTTTGACGTTGGTAAATATTACGTAGCCAAAAAAACATATAGTATTTCTGACTCTGACGCCAGCGAATAAACCAGTAAAATGAATTGAAAGCAAAACATATATATATATATATATATATATATATATATATATATATATAATGTAAGATTTTCACTGCACAAAACTGATAGTTTTCTCCATCGAAAACAACAGAAGGAGCAATTTGAAAAAAAACTAGATTCAACTTCCATCACATGTCTCTTAAGAAGAAAGCTCTGATCCAAATGATTGCTTTTTTTTTTAAGAAAAGAAAGAGGCAGAAGAAATTAAAAGATCGCAGAAATAAGAATACTGATATGGGGCAGACAAGGGATCATTGATTGCATTTATTTGATAACCATGCTTATTATTAAATAGTAGCAAAAGAAAATTGAAATGCTTACTAATAGCCATAAATCATGCTATCATCTGCTACCAGACTAGCAACTCCCAGAGACTAGGACACTTTTATTTGCTGGAAACATAAAAATCTAAAGCTAACAGAAAATAAAGGTAACATGGACTTATAGAAGTCCTGAAGCAATCTTCAACAAACATAAAGAAAAAATACTGATTGTGTTTTATGGGGTCTATCAGCATATGATCAAATCAAAATAATAGCACAAGGAACTGAAGAGGAAAAAATGCCCATTAGTCTCTAAGATCACAACAAGAAACTGTTGAATCAAAAATTCAAATCTTCAGTTTCCTAACCAATCAGCAACCTATGCTCAGGTCTTCAGGCCATCCAAACTCCTCCAAAAATGTCAATACAACTCCATTTGACCAACCAAAACCAGTCTGCATTACCACAAAATCTTAAAATCAGTACAAATGCATGTAAAACATGCATGAAATCTTTCCATACTTGTTTTTGAGTTTTATACAGTACCTGCGGTTTGTAAAATCCACCTCCTCCAAATTCTCCACACTTTTGCACATTGTATTTTTCATGCATTGCACCCGTTTTCTTGTATCCAATGTAGTTGGTTTTGATCCACCTCACAGCTATGTCTTCTGCCAATGACCTTGCTTCTTTTAATCCAGATCTCAGCAAACCTTCAACTATCATGTGTTGAAGTGGAGCCCAGCCATTTGGAAAGTCCCTGTTTTTACAACTTCTATCAGGTCGTACAATATTTGCATAAAGACGGTTCTCCATATATTTGTAAGAGGTTGGTAGACACAAAATTATGCCACAAAGGCTTCTAGGAGTCGGGCTTTGTAACAACAATTTTTACGTTAATGAGTTCCAGATAACGGAAAAGGTAAAAATAGATTTCTAACCATTGGTGTCCTGAATTTATTAAAGAAGTGGCAATTCCAGCAGCATGAACCAGGCCTGAACTTTGAAAACTTCTCATGACATTCTCCACCAGAGCAGCATCTTCACATTTGTGATCAAAATCAAGAGCATTTTCAGTATTCTACTTGTGAAAGAAGAGACAATATAGCTTAATATATTTCCATATGGAAAAAGTTATCTCATGAATCATAGGCCATCATGATCTAAACTTAGCTTTTTTAATACTCAAATGGTTATCTGCAGACCTTATAAAAATTTCAATAATAAGGTGAATCATATCATACTAACTTCTTGACAAATAAAGCGAGCATATGGTGTTCACTTGTTTTACATCATTTACCATGTGGTCTGTCCTTGAGAATCAATTCTGATGACCTGCAGAAGGTCTAAAATATCAGAACTATCCGCATGACAGCTTGCTTATTCTAACTGTTCTTGCCCCACTTTTAGTCTTGTACAAGTTTCTGTTTTCCATTTAAATCATGAACTTTAAGAACATCAATAGGCTATCAAATGTGGTATTTCTTTAACAATACACTTTCAGCTTATACACTTTGAATTCAAAAGGTGAATTCTCTATCTCCAATTAAGAGTGATTAAGTTAAGTTTAATGGTAATTCTCTTTATCATGCTCATCATTTGTGCAGATACTTGAAACTGGACATAGAGAATCGTAAACCTGCATGGAACAAATCTATCCACAAAGGAATAAAATTCGAAGCATATGCATTCTGATTTTGGTTACAAGCTTGCCATGTTTCAGATTCCTGAAAGTGTGAAATCAACAAAAATCAGGATGAGAACAGAGAAATATATAATTATCAGATAATGGCTATTAAAGCACAAGCATGAGGACAAAACCTTGCATATAGTGCCATTAGTGAGTCTGTAATCGAGCCACTGTCCCATCTCGTCATTCCAGAAAACAGAATTGATTGCGTTTTTTCTTGCTTCGGCAGCTTCCAAGAAACTCTCCACTGTGCTTTTGTTCCCAAGGACATTCGCAAAAAAAGCAATATCTAGTTCCATCTGGAAAGATAGATACAGTGATTTGGTGAAAACAACTACTAACTTTAGATTTTCTTAATAAGGTAATTGAATCATACCTTGAGTATGTAAACATTTAAATCAACTGGTAAAATTGATGTCGTGGACATCGTACTGAATTCTGAAGTATTCCTGCCACGAGTCATATAAAGGATAGCAACTTCATTTTTTCCAGTTCTACTAGACTTCAACAATTATAACATTCTAATCATTGGCATTGTACTAAATAATATTGTTAAGGTGCTACATTACCTCATCCATCTTGTACTAAAATCCCATCCGGATTCAGCAGCTGAAGCCACATCACGGTAAAACTGTTGTTTCTCAGAATTACCCAAGAACTTGGAAGCAGATTCCTTATCCTGTTAGAGCAAATAAGTTCATGTATCGCAAATCATAAGTTTCTCCAATATAACTTAAATGGAACAGAATCAAATAACGCTCAGGTAACTTAGCCAGAAGCAAGAACGCACTTTTCTAGAACGTTCGGGCCTGGGTTTGTTCCACATTGCATAATACCGACTTAAGTTGTGATTGCAACCTTGAGCATCCTGGATGGTGACCTTATGTATCTCTACAACAAGAACAGTAATGTTTACAAAAGCTCAAATAACAAAAGAAAGAAATGAAAAAAAAAGTAGGAAATCAAGAGGGTACCAGAGTTCCAAAAGGCATGTTCTTTTAGCAATGCAGGAAGAGACTTTCTAACCAATTCCACATCATAAGTCCTCTTATATATCTCATAAACCATTGCACTCAGGAGGGGAGGTTGGCTGAAAAAGTATGGAAACTTATAGTTTAATTCCAATGATTAAGCACACGAGCACAACTCATTTCAAGCAACTCACAATTAGTTTCAAAAAAGAAGGCAAGGGTCTATGAGCTTAAAAGTCTTTAATTCATTATAAAAACAAAAAATAATAATGGAAATGAAACAGGACAAGCAGCAAAGGAAAAGAGATTAGTTCAATGATGGAAACCACCCAATTCTTATGCAATTTATCAAAGAAGAAATGGAAAAGAAAGAAAAGATGTAGATTTTCAATGAGTAAAATACAGACAAGCACTCAAACAATTATTACACAAAGAAAGAGGTAAAAAAAACAGAAAACAATTGGAAAAAGACATCTTAAAAAATGCAACAGACATACCTCCTGTTGGTATAATAGGCCCTTCCACCATTAAGAACATAGCCGTATGTATCCACATGGAAAATGAGATTGGTCACGATTGCTTTTGCAGTCTCATACATTTTACTTGCCAACAAGCCCCTGCATGATAAGCACTCTATCTATATTATTCTCACCATAATTGGATGCACCTAACCAAAATTTATTGTCCAAGAGTAATGTTATCTATCCCGAGTAAGTTCCCCAATAACTCAAAGGCAAACACTAAGAGGATGACATTATTCGTGTGTAGCTCATTCAGCATGGATATTTGGATAAAAATACATAACTAACAAGTGACACCATTATCAGCTTTGCATAAAATTATTGACTAACTTATGAAATGTAGTTCAATGAAGAGAAGTAAATGCTTCTAACCAAACAACCATCCAAAGCTGTATAGCAGACAGCAATAATGACAAAGGAAAACAAAATAAGACAAGCACAAAAAAACGAAGTGCAAAAACAGTAACTTACCGAATTACCCAATAAGAATCCCAATAATAAACCTCTCTAAAACGTGAACCAGGCACAACCACTGCCTCGGGCAAGGGAAGTAAAGTGTGTAATTCAGAGTGTTCAAGGACCCCATCAGAGACTTTTCTACTCAAATTCTTCCATAAAGCATGGACCTCAAGAGCCCATGACCTCACTTCTGGGTTCTTCACCTTAGGCAAGAACCCTTCTGGTTCAGGAACAAAATCCACTGGATCATAGTAAACAAGATCATCCCCTGCATCATCAAAGTAGGTTGCGATAAACACCTTCAAATCTTCAACTGAAACAGTCCCGTTTTCACCGCTTCTTGGTAGCTCATCAAAAGCTTTCTGTGTCGTTGAAAGATTGAATTTTAATGACAAATCAACGTAAAGTTTTGGGTCAAAGTCTTCCTCTCCAAAAGTCCCGAGGGCAGTTTCTTGGACACGTACAAGAAAGGTAACTAAGGGTGTCGTTGCTACCACAGTATCTGTTCCACTGCAGTTTGGAGACAAACTTGTTGTAAGAGACATTGTTGCTAGAGACAATAATTAGAGAGAGAAAAGATGAAGGATTTGCAGAGCCAGTTCTGAAGGGTCGGAGTTGATTGCTCCTGCATGATTAATACATATATATAAAAAAAAAGAACTAGATTTTTTTTTTTTAATTTCCACATAATACATGTAATTGTAATGTAAGATTCAATGACTGTTAAAAGTAGAAAAATGAAAGACCAATCTCATAATTTGCATATTTCCAGGTAAGCATAACCTTAACATGACTCCCCCATAGTAAATCGAAAAAACAAAGAAAAGTGTTTGATGCGGTGCAATGTTCAAGACTCACACGGATCTAATAGCAAAAAAAACCAAAAAAATGTTTATAATGTTTAAAACTCAGCTCGGAAAAAACTGGATTTTTATTTTTGAAAACTTCTTGACCATAAAAAATGCTGCTCTTTGTCTCAGTTTTTTTTTTTTTTTAAAGGAGGAAAGTTTCAAAATTGTCTTGGAGAAATAATATAATAGAAAATTTATTTTAAAAATTAGCACATTTTTTGCAGTTAAGGCAACAATGTTGTCGCGATAATTAAATTTAATCTTCGTAGCCTTTGATTTTCAAGCATTTAAAAAAAAAATTAGGACAAAAGTGAACCTTAAATATTTTGGAGTTGAAAATCACAGCAACCTATGCAAGATTCTTTAGACACACAAAATAGGCTATGATCTCTTTTTATATTCAATCATTCACATGCATCATGTGAGGTGACTTTTACTGCCGAAACATCTTTGTTAATGAATACTCGGCACCAAGATATTCTA
>Ga0325410_1006944_pt1 | contig 12407 bp, 9 predicted proteins | sample PopdelMetagenome_16_FD_206182 | JGI IMG/M metagenome (GOLD analysis project Ga0325410, IMG submission 206182) | Populus deltoides microbial communities from Bellville, Georgia, United States - Xylem-PdIQD-R3 | ecosystem: Host-associated > Plants > Phyllosphere > Stem > Wood/Secondary xylem... | reverse complement strand
GTAACTTTATGAAAACTAGAAAGGTGATGTTTGAAAAGTTTAAACCATGTAGATAGAATTAGAATGCCGATGAATTTATAGGGGGTAAGAATGATGTTGGAAAATTTTAAACCGTTGCTTTCATTTTTAAACAGTGAACGATGCCGTTTCTTAGTGGGTGGTGTCATTTTCAGGCTTGCGAGACAATCACGGGGATTCTGTCGTTTCAGACACTCACCGAATCAGGCACGGCCAGAGCCAGGCCAATTCGATATGGCCCCCAGTGGCGAAAGTTAGAAACAATCGGGTTTGCTTGAGATTAAAATATATCTTGTAATGAATAAAATAAATAAAGTTAATTAACTGCCTTGGTTAAATATAGTAATGCATAGGCAACAAATGAATAAAAGTCTTATAGTAGGAAAACTATGTAATTGTTCGAGATGGGCTTGATTAATCTTTCTCTAAATATTAAAAAATATTCAGGTGTTACCAACATATTTTTTAATAAAAAAAAATAAAATTATATAGAATTGACTTGATGGAACTTAGTTAACATGGCAGGTCCAAAAACACTCTAAATGATTGAAAAAAATATAGTTTAACTAAAAAAATCAAGACGACATCTTTTTTTAAGTATTGAAACGACAACATATTAGATTGACTAGAATCAACTTAGGTTAACCTGTCAAATCTGTTACCTAGGTCTTGAGAACCTAATAACTTTATAGAAAGCAAATTAAAAAAATACAAAACTAAATTCTCACTCAACCCAATGTTGAATAATAAAATTAAAAATTAAATTCAACTAAAAAAATAAGTCAAGTCGACCCAGGTTAACCTTCTAAACTTGAGTTATGAGATCGAAATAACCTCATAAAAAGCACATAAAAACAAATTATGAAGTTTAATTCACAATCAACCCAATTTTAAAGGATGATATTAAAAACAAATAAAAAAAACACAAAAAAACCACTCAAGTCAACAAAACAAACTCGTGACACAGGTCATGAGACCAGAAAAACCTTATAAAACGCATACTAAAATAAATTATGAACCCTAATTTTCAGTCAACATAATATTGAAAGATGAGATTGGAAAAAAAAACAAATAAAAAAGGGAGAAAACAAATCTCAAGTCAACCGGCTTAACCTGCGAGTGGTTATATGAGTCAATTTGGATTAACCTATCAAAAAGAAGATCAGGATAACTCTATATAAAGCAAATCAAAATAAATTATTAAGTCTAATACATATTAAACCTAACGTTGGAGAATGAAATTGAAAAAAAAAATAGTTAAAAACTAAAAAAAATTAGTTCTCACAATTTGTTTTATTTTTGAAGATTAAATGTACAATACCTTGATATTTCATTGTTCACTGCTATAATGAAATGCCAGAGGGTTTAGTATATTATAATAAATTAGTGAAGAAAGGAATAATAATAATAAGATAAAAGGTATGATGGTTGAGCTATTTGTTAGACTATATTAATGTTCAATGGATGGAATAAACTTTCTTAAATTATATTAATAAAAAGGAAGAAAGGAAAAGGAAGGGTAAGCCTAATCGGGGCCATACTGTCCCAACAGAGCTTGAAAGGGGAAAAAAGAAGAGGAAGACGAAGAGAAAGGAGGAAAATGAAGCTCTGACCCAACCGAGCTCGAAGAAATAAATAAAAGAGAAGGAGAAGAAGAAATAAAGGAAGAGAAGGGGAGAAGGAAAATAAAATTGGCCCAACCAAGCTCATAAAATAAAACCCAATCGAGCCCACTATCTTGGCCCAACTTAACCTATAAGGAAAGAGATAAGAGAAGAAAGAAGGTTGGTTGGCACACAAGGAAGGGAGAAGAAATAATGGTGTAAAAATTGACTTGAGAAGAGAGAAAAAAAAAAGATATCAAAATGGGTATCATTGGAGCTCCAAATCGTACACGTGCCACCTCTAAATAAATCTCTCATTGAGATGAATCCAAAGACACTAAAAAAGGCCATCATCGAAGCCTGAGAAACTCCACATGCGCCACCTCTATATGGTGAATTGGTTCACTTGTGGCACGTGTAACACACATGCCAAGTCTTTTTTTTCATTTTTTTCCTTGATTCTTCAATAACTCTTCAATTCATTCTTTATTCAAGCCCAACTAAGCCCAAAAAGATAAAGGAGAAAATAAATAAAGGAAAAAAAAAGAAAAATGGCTCAATTAGGCCTATACAAAACCAAACTAAACCTAGCAAGAATAAGAAGAAGAAGAGGGAAAAAAAGGAAAAATGTTATTGCGTACATGTCCGTACCATCATAATCACCTACCATTTTACGCAACACCCACCCAATTATTTATTTTACATGTTAGCTAAATGATAAAGATAATTATTCTCCATGATTACCTCGTATGATATGTTTATAGCTCTACTCTTCACCAAGCAATTCCATATGACCTAAGGTGTATATATACCTTAGGTTTTTAGGTAACAACACACATGACTATGATACAATACCACACACGACAATTGCAATATACATGTTACTTTAACCCTGCAACAAATATAGTTGGGGCAATTAATACCTTAAAGATAGTGATTTTCACACCTTAAAGCCTTTTTGCTGCACCTACTACCCTAAAAAATTTAAGGTATTAATTTGCAATTGAGTCTAAGACTATGGTGAATCAAGAGTTTGTGAAGAAGGATTGTTTTGATGGAACAAATTTTATTCGTTAGAAAGATAAGATAATGTTCTTGTTGACTGTTTTAAAGATCTCATACATCCTTGATTCGAATCTACCTGAAATTCTTGTATCTACACCTGAAGACAATGTTGGTTGAAGGCAAAGCATAAGAAAACAAGATGAAGATGAATTATTGTGTAGAGGCCACATCCTTAATAATATGTCAGATTGTCTGTATGATCTTTTTACATCCATAAAGTCTCCAAAAGAAATTTGAAAGTCACTCAAGTGCAAATAAAACACGAAAAAACAAGGTGTGAACAAATTTCTTAATATGAGATATTTTGAATTTTCATTGATTGATAATGTTTCTATTATGGATCAAGTTCATAAGTTACAAGTCATGATTTCTAAACTTAAAGACTTGAAAGTGGAAGTTCCTGAAGCATTACAAGTAGGAGGGATAATTGCAAAACTTCTTCCTAGTTGGAATGATTACAAGAAAAAGTTATTGTATACTACAGAAGAATTTTTTCTGCAATAGATTTTAAAAAAAAAACTTACGGATTGAAGAGGAAACCATAATTCATGTAAAGAAATTCACCATTAAATCTGCAACAAAAGTGAATTATATTAAATGTTCAAAAGAAGAATGATGGATAGAATAATAAATTTTATATAGCAATAAAGAGCTTTAAAAATCTAGAAAACCAAAGCAATTCAAAGAAAGAAAAAATTCTCTTTCAATTATGGCAATAAAAAGCACGCATGTTTTGAAAGAAACAGAAGTAAGAAGATCCTAGTAATTTCTAGAATTCAAAAAATGGAAATATAGTTGAACATGAAACCAAGTTGGTTGCAATGGTTTCAAAGCTACATATTGAAATGATTACTAAACTTTATATGACTATAAGTATCATGACTAATGACTAGTGGTATGATTTAGGTGCAACCATCCATGTATACAACCAGTGGTGGAGCTAGAGTTTTTTAGATGAGGGGGCAAATTACTAACAAATATTATATAACTTTTTAATATGACTTTTCTTTGAACTTGATTGAGTTACATGACTTGAAGCTTTAAATGACCCTTCATTCTCAAGGGATTTACGCTTGAAATACTTGTCTAGTGACATGTTAATTTAATTGATGAACATACTATTTTTTTTATTATTATCATTAATGTCTACATAATAATTAACACAACTACACAATAATTCTAAATCTTCCATATGAAATTCATAGCAAAATACACATCAATTCATCAAAACTCATTTCAATTCATATCTATATGCATATAATAAGTATATTGATTAAATTATACTTAATCATTTCTAGACATTTAAATTATTTCTAGACACACAAAAAAATTATATGAACTCACTAAGTCAAATATATGAAACAAATTTTAATACTATACTCTATTTTTAAATAAGAGAAAATACCAAGATAGAAAAAGTGTAGCTTATGGGATTTAAACCATGCCCTTTCCTAACTCCAAGCATCTCATTAACAATTAATTACAAACAAATTTGTGATATAAAATGACAATCAATATATGTACATCGTAAATGAAGAGACCTCAAGTAAATAATTAATCCATGATTATAGTGAATTAAGAGACCTCAGTTAAATAATTTCAATAATCTACTTTGTCAATACAAAAGATGTCAAGAATAGTGGTTTTGCATGAACATTAATTTATTCATTTAAAATAAAAAAAGAAACATTTAATGGATTAAATTAGCAAATTCAAACATTTATTTTGAACATATTTGAACACATTCATATCTAAACCCCTAAATTATCACAAACCCTAATATTTTTAATAACTAATTATAAAAGAATAAAACTAAAATTAGGTAATAAAATAAATAGAAAAGATGAAAGAAATTTACCTAAAACATAAAATAAAACAAAAGAAATTACTTGCTTATCTGGATTTAAAGAGAAATTTATATAAGAGAAAGAGGCAGGCAACCGAGGCTTAAAAGAAAATGTGGCTCTCTGTTTATAAGAAAACATTTGGGTAAATATATATATATATATATATATATATATAACTTTTCACTTTTCTTTCCCTGTATTAAACCCTCACCAAAACTATTATATTAATACCATATATAGATTTACACTCCTCTTGAATAGCAAGTGATTATAAAATCTATATCCCACCGAAGACGTTTTAATTTGTATCCAAAATATTTTTAATATCTTAAGATTTTCCTAGAAGTGGATATTTAAAAAAATAATATAAGTGCCGGATATCGTGTGATTGAAGTTTGCTTGGAATCTTCACAAAAACCTCTTTTTATTGTTATAGTAAAATTCTCCATGTAAAATCAAATCAATTCTAAAATGACATAGTAAAATTCTAAAAAATATTAAAGGGGCATTTGCCTTTTTTTGTTCTCACATGGCTTCGCCACTGTATGCAACAATAAAAACCATTTTACATATTATAATGTTGCAAAAGATGGACAAAAAATTCTAATAGAAAATTATAAGGCTACAAAAGTGATGAAAAAAAATAAAGTGTTAACTAAATTTCACTTCTGGAAAGAAATTATTATTGGTCAATGACTTACATGTACCAAATATAAGAAAAAAATCTTATATATGTAAATTTGCTTTATAAAAAGGATTTTAAGGTTGTTTTAGATTATCATAAGATCATTCTGTCAAAAAATAGACTATTTGTGAGGAAAGGTTACTCATTTGATTGAATATTCAAACTTAGTATTAATAATAAAGTTAATGTTTATGTTTATATAGTTAAGTTATATTTATCTTCATGTCATGATTGTTTGGCACATGCTAGTTTTAGATCTTTAAAATATATGGCTAAGTATAATTTAATTCCTTATAAAATTAAAGATAAATGAACATATGAAATTGCATTCAAGAAAAGATGACTACAAAGGTTTTTTCTAAAGTTGAAAGAAATACAAATTTCTTAAAACTTGTATATTCTGATTTATATGAGTTGAATGGCATCTTAATTAGGGGAGAAATAGATATTTTATAACTTTTATTGATGGCTATTCAAAGTATACTTATATTTATTTAATGAAACGTAAAGATCAAGCTTTTTAAATATTTAAGAATTATAAATTAAAGTTGAAAACCAAAATAGGAAGAAAATCTAATTTCTAAGGAGTAATAGAGGTGATGAGTATTTTTCCATGGAGTTTTCTTTATTTTGTGAAGAAAACGGAATTATACATCAAACTCGTGCTCCATATACACCCCCAAACAAAATGGTTTGACAAAAAGAAAAAAAGAATAGAACACTTGTTGATACGTTTAAGTATATGTTAGTTAATTCCAAGTTGCCTACTAGTTTATATGGGAAAGCTTTCTCAATGCTTATCAAATATATAATAGAATTCCTTTTAGAAAATTAAAAGTTTCTCCATATAGATTATGGAAGAAAAGAAAACCAAGCTTAAATTATATTAGAGTTTGGGGTTGCCTTGTCTTTTATAGAGTTCTAGATCCTAAAAGGATGAAATTAAGACTTAGAGCTTTAAAAGGCAATTTTATTGGCTATGCTGAAAATTCAAAGGCATATAGAATATCAGATTTAAGTTCTAATATGATCATGAAATCCATAGATGTTAAGTTTATTAAAAATAAATTTTAAAATGATTCCAATTCAATTAGTAAACTAATTAATAATTCTGAAATTAAAATAGTCATCAAAAAATGCAGATTTTGATCCAAGTTCTAGAAATAAAAGAATTCAATTTGATCATTTCATTGAACTTAGGGAAGCTAGTGTGCTAGAAAAGAAAAGAATTTACATCTGGATTATATATCTTCATAATCTATTGTTTTCTTAGTTGAAGGCAGCATGACTGATGTGCTTAATAAGATATCAATCTTATTAATAGTAGAAGATGACTCTAAAACATATAAAGAGATAATGATTTCTTGAGATTGCCTTTTGGAAATAGGTAGTTAATGATGAGATAGATTCATTATTATATAACAATATTTGGACTATTGTTGATTTCCCTTCAAGTTCCAAGGCAATTGGTTTTCAAAAGAAAATATAATAGTGATGGATCAATTCAAAATTTTAAAGCAAGATTAATAGTAAAAAACTTTAGACAAAAAGAAGCAATAAACTATTTTGATACTTATGCTTCGATGGATCGTATAACATCTATAAGAGTTCTTTTAGCTTTGTCATCAATCTATAATTTGCATAGACATCAAATAAATGTTAAGACAACTTTCCTTAATGATTAATTAGATGAGGAGGTCTACAGGGAACAACAAGAGGGTTTTATTCTACTAGGAAATCAACATAAAGTAGGGGTGTTCATTTTCGGTTCGGCTTGGTTTTTAGAGCAAAAACCGGTTCAAACCGGTTTCGTTTGGTTTTTTCGGTTTGGCTCGATTTTGACTCGGTTTTTTTCCAGTTCCAGGCTTAAAAAACCGAAACCGAACCGAACTGATCGGTTTTTTCAAAATTTTAATCGGTTTAATCAGTTTTTTTCACGATTTGGTTTTTTCGATTATTTTTTTCTGGTTTTCTCGGTTTAATCAGTTTTTTGATTTTTTTGAACACCTCTAGCATAAAGCCTACAAATTGATTAAATCTCCATATGGATTGAAACAAACACCTACATAATGGCATGAGAAATTTAATTCTATAATTTTAGAATATGTTTTTAAATATAATAGTGCTGATGAATGTATTTATTCTAAATTTACAAGTGATTTTGGTGTGATAATATGTCTTTATATGGATGACATGCTCATTATTAGTACTAACATGAATGATGTTAATGATACAAAGAAATATCTAACCTCAAAGTTCAGAATAAAAGACTTAAATGAGGTAGATGCAATTTTAGGTATCAAAGTAAAAAAAAAAAACAAAAACATAGTGAGAGGTTTTGCTCTTGTCAATCTCATTATATTGAGAAAATATTAAATAAATTTAATCATTTGAATATCAAATAAGCAAATACTTTGTTTGATGTTTCCTTTAAGTTAACAGAAAATACAGATAGATTAATTGCTCAAATTCAATGTGCTAGTGAAATTAGTAACTTAATGTATGTCATGCATTGTACTAGACTAAATATTGCTTTCACGGTATGCAAATTTTCCAAATACACAAGTAATCCTAGTATGGATAATTGGAAAAAAAATTATAAAAGTACTTGGTTACTTAAAAAGGACTACGCATTTTGAGTTATATTATAATAATTTTCCAATTGTACTTGAAGGTTATACCGATGCTAGTCGGATAAGTAGTGCAGGTGATAATAAGTCAACCTTTAAATGAGTATTTATTTTAAGAGGTGGAGTTGTTTCTTGGGCTTTAGAGAAACAAACATATATAACTCGTTTTATAATAAAATCTGAGTTCATAGCTTTAATAGCCACATGATAAGATGCATAATGGTTGAGATATATGTTATTGGATATTAAGTTATGGCCACAACCAATCTCAACTATCTCCTTACACTGTAATAGTCAAGTAACGATGTCTAAAGCATTTAGTAAAGTTTACAATGGAAAAACTAAACATATTAGCTTGAGACATGAATATATAAGGGAATTAATTTCTGACAGGACAATTATCATTGTGTATGTTAGATCTTTTAATAATCTAGCAAATCCTTTTACTAAATGTCTCTCAAAAGATTTAGTTAGAAGTACTATTGCTAGTATGGGTTTAAGACCATTAAATTAAACTTACTAATAACTAAAACCCAACCTTTACTAGTTAAGAGTTTTATGGGTGATAACAAATTATTAGTAAGATTGGTTACACTAATTTGTGTATAAAATTAAGATGTACAAAATTAATATTCAAATTAAAAAGGAGGATGAATGATTGACACTCTTAATGAAGTCTTTATACAAAAAGGAAATTTCACCTATATGAACATAGAAAATAGTGCCACTTTAACAAAAGTTTGGATAAATTTATAAATATTCATGAATTTAGAAAGTAGCACAAGGTCATATTAATGTTAAAATAATGGTGAATTTCTGTTTTGGATTAATTGGATCATGTGTGCTAAAATCATGAAATCTTTTTGCCTCAAAGCCTTCTTGTTATACCCACTGCCCTAATAGTGACATTCCGAGCTAATCGCTGGATTGGTCCGCGTTCTAAAGCGAACTATATGGGAGTTAATCTAGTGTGGCATAGCCAGCATAGCTGGTGCACCTGTAAATCAATCGCTCGACAAAAACTTGACTTGAATTTTATTAAACAATATTTTTAAAACAAAATTTTGGACCGAGCAAATTTTTTTCCTAGTAAAAATATGTTTTTTTATTAGAATAATGGGTTTTAAAATAAAAAAATCAACATTATATGAAAAGTAAATCTCAATTGAAAAACAAAAAAAAACATACCATAATAATTCGGAATCACTAATATAAAAAAATAAGAAAAATGATTAATTTAAAAAACTATATTAAAACTTAACAAAAAAAATTATAAATGAATTGACAATATTATCTTAGAAATATCAAATCTTTTTTGAAAAGACATAATTGGTCAATTTATAAATTTCATTGTAATAATCTCTATTAAAAAGCATTTTATTATAGAATAAAATGAATAAACTAAAACTAAAGAATTAGAAACAAAGTGATAGGCAAGATGGTTTGGGTCTTAGAAGGCCAGACCCTTCCGTCTAGCTTGCACAAGCAGAAACCCATGCACCTAGGCCTATAAACTAGGACCAGATGCTATTTTTCTCATAAACAGGTAGGTGACACGTTATCCACCAATTTTTTTTAATAACAGGAGAAAACACTTTATCTTCTTTATGTCATCAATTGGTTTAGTTTTTCAAGCACCAAACTTGTCTACGGCGACTGAAAATCAAGGTTCAAGATTTTGGCTCAAAAAAATAAATATAAACCTTTTTTTATCTAAAAACATGAAAACAAATATCATGGGCCTCTAAAACCCCATTTCCGGCAACAAAAAAACATTTTAATTAGTTTAAAAATACAAAAGGAAATAAAAACTTTTCTTTATGGTCAATCTATTTTTTTAATGTTAATGAAGGTGAAAACGACATTTCTTGAGTTTCTCTCTGAAATTTGAATCTATAGACACCAAAATCAAAGTTATTAATGATTAAAATCTAGTCATCTAAGAACTTTCTCTCTCATTAACATTTCTAGTGTCTTTCTCTAAACTTTTAGGGACTAAAATGTTAGAACAATAAAGTCCAGGATTAAAATGTAATAACCTAACATAACAAGGATAAAAAGGAAGAATTTGAAATTCTAGGGTTTCAATGGAACTTTATCACATGAATTATGAAAAGGATAATGTTTCTCCCTTCATATTAATATTGTTCCTCAATCTCTTAATTTATTTTTCATGAGAAGATAAATTGTCATTTAATAAAACTGGTTATCAATTAAATACTAAATATTTAAATAAACACCAAGAAAGTGAGAGAATAAAAGGAAAGATAGATTCAACTACATAAAATGATTTCTTTTAAATAAAAACCAAGAAATAAGGGTTTTTAAATTGGTACTTGAACAAAATTCAATTGAGTACCTAATCTTTTATTTCTTTTAATTACACTCATAATTGTATTGTAACTTTTAATTTCATGTAATTTTACCTCTGCCAAAATCAATTGTCATCCCCAAAGTTCAATGCCTTTTTCAATTTAGTTTTTTAATTTTTTATTTCTACAAATTAACCCTCAATTGACCATTTATTTTTTAATTTTCTTTAATTTGGCCCATGATTTTGGTGATTTCAGTCTCTGAAGCTACGCGCCTTTTTCGGTTTAGTCTTTAATTTTGAACTTCTTCAATCAAGTCCCTAATTACTAATCAAACTATAATATTTATACAATTAAGCCCTTTATCTGATAAAATTAGCTTTTCAAAATTGTAATGTAACCCTCAGACTTTAATTTCTTCTAATTAAAGCCTAAACTATATATTTTTATTTTTTTTTCTAATTTTTTATATATTTATACGGGGCTCTAAAATGGGTAACAATAGATGCCCTCTCTTTTCAATACTTACAAAGCTAAGACTTGTCAAGTGTTTTGTGTAGTAAGTTTGTAAATAGAAAGAAAAATGTTCTCCAATGATGATCTTCTCAAAGCTTTAGTTCAGTTCACCTGAACTTTGTCTTCGCAACGATCTCTTTCAAATGTAATTATGATTCAACTGTTTTCGTCAGGAAATGAATTCTATCATCTTCGCAACTTTTATTTTCAACTCCTTTGACCTAAAATCCTAAAGCTCATGAAATTCCCTTTAACTAGAACCCTGGTTTAAACTTTTCCTGTTTAGAAAAGAGTTTTGTTGTCTTAGAAACCCTTGTTTATAGCTCAGTCAACCTAAATTTTCTAAATCTTAGTGATTCCCTTTGACTAGAACCTTGTTTTTTGATAGCTATTAGGAGAATTGTATTCTTACACTTATTCTTCTATGCAACAATTTTATCATTTATCATTTTTTATTTTTATTTTAAAATTTTTATAATAGGACCTTAAAACTTGTTTATTCTTATTTTCTCTATTTTAAAATGGGTTTTTACACTTTAATCTTATGATATCAAGTTAAGTTTGAGATTCTAGGGATTGTGGTTGGATCATGTTTCACTGAGCTAAAATGCTTAAAGGTCTAGCCATCTTGGTGGTCAAGTTGAGAATGGATTTACAAAGCTTAAGTATCATGCTAAGTTTAATTTTAAAAGGCCTAAATTTCATGCTCAAGGTTTAATTATTGATATCTATGATTAAGTTGAGATTAGTCCAAGCAATAAAAGGTGGTGTTGAGACCTAGTATAAGGTTTATTGGTTGGGTTAGGACTAGGTCTATAGTGTGTGGGGTTAAACCAAGAATACAATCAAGGTGTATATAAGAGTTAGGTTGAGATTGAGTCCTAAATGTTAGCCTTATGGCTATGATAATGAATTAATTGTATGTTTTGATGATAACATAAATATTGGATAATAAAACATTGATTTGATTGAGTTTTGATGTATGCATATCATACTGATTTCTCGTGATGTATTCAATAAATCTTGTAAATATTATGTTATAATGCTTAAATGATTTAATTAAGAATATGTTAATATGCTACATTTAATATAATTGTGTGCCATATGCATTAATCTTGTTTTAATTGTTTAAGTAAAACACAATGCATGATATATATTCAAGAAATCATTAAACAAACAAGGAAAGGATTTATGAAGATTAAGAATGAAGAACTTGTAAATATAACAATTATCGACTTTGCTTATCAAGGCTTTGTAATAGGGTTTTACCATATAACACTAGACTTGTTTAAGACATCTTATAATACCTATACAACCTAAACAAACCCAAAAAATAAAGAAAACCAAGAAAAGACCAAAACAAAAAAATAGGTCAAATTTTGGACAATAGCCAAAACGATCTTACAGTTCTGGAAACTGCATGGCAGTAGCCAAAACAATCCAACCATTTTAAGAAAACTATGTCTAACGGAGATGACAATAATGATGGTGACGATTGATCTCTTCTCTCATATTGCTCATGACTTTCGTATTTCAATTTTTCTTTTATGAATATCTTTGGATTTTACTCTTATAGTTGTATTAAGGATGGATTTAATCTTTCAAAAAATGTTTGTAATGTAAGTTGAATTTAATGTTTTGAATGATTTATCATCTTTGTTATGTTATGTGATTGTTTGAATCATTCTTTTCAAATAAGAGCATAATATTTCTAAAATCCAATATGCATA
>Ga0325410_1006941_pt1 | contig 12410 bp, 9 predicted proteins | sample PopdelMetagenome_16_FD_206182 | JGI IMG/M metagenome (GOLD analysis project Ga0325410, IMG submission 206182) | Populus deltoides microbial communities from Bellville, Georgia, United States - Xylem-PdIQD-R3 | ecosystem: Host-associated > Plants > Phyllosphere > Stem > Wood/Secondary xylem... | reverse complement strand
AAAGCGAATGAGAGTAGGAGTGATGAGGTGCTAGTGATGATGTTGAGAAGTGCGAGATGAAAATTGAATATGGCAATAATGGTGAAGAAGATGGGTTTTTTGAAGTGAGTGAAAGGAGGGTTTTTGAGGAAAAGGGCTTGGAGATGATCATGGTTTAGGATTAGGTTTAGGGTTCTTTTAGGGTTTTGATTCATTCCATGATAGGGTTTTTGGTGATGATTGTGGTGAGGGTTTTTCAACTTAATGTCGAAAGGAAAACACTCTCACATGGTGATAGAAGAAGAAAGGATAGAAGTGTTAAACCCATTGCAAAACCCTAACTCACGTGATTTGCATGTGGTTTGGTGTTAGTGGATTATCGGCAAAATGAAAATGGGTCCATAGTTTTGGGCTTAATGGATTGATTTTTCTATATGTTTTAGACCTATTAGGCTATAGTCTCCTAGCCTGTTTTTGGGCCCAAAGTTCATAAGTTCATACTCCAAAGCAAGCCTGATGATAAAAATATGAAGAAATCTTCCTGGTGAAATTTATATATGAGGAATTGTATTTTGCAAGTGCTACTTGATCTTTGACATGGTGCTGACTCTTAGAAAACTCTTATAGCCTCCTTGACCTAACTTACTTTTTTGTTTTGGCAAAATTTCTTGCTCAAATTTTAATTTTTATTAGGCCATTTATTTCTCACATTTTCAATCTATTTCTTTGACAACTAAGTGTTTCTAATAGGCTTTTCAAATTCTTACTAGTTGTAAATAAGTAAAAATACACAAATAAAAAATGATACAAAATACTCAACAATACTTCAACAATATTACAAGAACTTTTTATCCCATTCTTTTATTAACTTAAAAGATATACTTAATCCTAATTATATATACTATGAAAAAAGTCTACTTATTCACAAAACTTGCATACTACACAACTTATTTTTAGCTAGAGAATAAACATGGAAGTTGCAAAGAAAACTTCTCAATTTCTAGCAAATGCTTGGGCAGTTTTCTTCCATGTTTTCCATAAACATAAACAGGGCTGACAATGGCCCCAACACCTGTAAAGTTTTTTTTTTCCATATCACTTCCTTGAATAATCTTAATTTTTAACTCTAAAACTAGCAAATTTTAACCTTTTCTCCCCTAGAATATTGTTTTTAAAATCCCTCATAAACAAAATTTCTTAGCTCCACTCTTGAACATAGTAACCCTCTCTTCTAACAAGTTAGTGGGTAGTTTGCTTTCATGTTCCCATGAACTTGGTGGCATTAAGAGTACTTCCAGCCATGCCCCAAGTTTTTCCATCCATGCTTCCATGATCTTGCCATATTCTCTCACAACTAGTTATTGCTCGTAATCACCGTAATCACCCACTATTCTTTTGTAATTTTCGTTCACAATTCTACTACATTTTCAGCAGCCAATTGTCAACCCCATTTCTTTCAGGTTTATTGCGTATCTGCTTGGTTTAGATTGTCCATCATCTCACCCCATATTCGTTCCAACATGAACTTGTTACTCACACAAATTATTGCATAATTTATACTCATTAGGAATACAAAACTGGAAAAAATGAATGATTATGCTTATTTTTAAATGTCTAGGCTTCATATTAATGAAAATTTGCTAAATTTCTAATCCATAAATCATTGAATCATGTGCATATATTTAGTAATACAGCTCAAATACGAGATCATTTTCATTGAGTTTTTTAGTCCCCGACCTTGATTGTTATTGTAATTTAATCTTTAATGTTTAAAAATATATAATTTTATTCTTTAAATTGACTGTTGTATTGTTAGAATAAATTTTAGTTTTTCTCTAGATACTCTCTCTCTCTCTCTCTCTCTCTCTATATATATATATATATATATATATATATAGATTTGAATTGTTAAAGGACACTTTTGGAACTTAAAAGAACTGACATGTTTTAATAAAAGAAAGATTGATAAGATTCTAGGGACTAATTTATCAATATTTCAAACATGAAAGATTAAATTATAATCACGTTTTCTTTTTTTAGGACATAGCAATCTTCTATATCATATCCCTTATTTTTATGAAACACACAATACTTTTTCGTCGTACGTGTATTTGGAGGAGACTTCATGGGTGAAGGATACCTGACAAATTTTGCCTTGTATGACTGCCAAGACTTCGATGAGGAAGGTGTTTAGAGGATAAGCATGTACTTCACGATAATTTGAAAGTTCCCTGGTTGGTTTCCTCTGATCCTTCCAAGAGTTATTATCTCTTTTAAGAGAGTAGTCTTATTTGGGTGATCGACCTCGTCTAGGGAAGCTTTCTTCTTGTTTGTCTTTAGTAAAACATGAAGGACCATGGTGTAGTGTACTCACCTCTTCAACCCGTATGTGGTTTTTCATGGTTATTTTTACTGTCAATAATCTTCTATCTAGCAGAGCGTATAACTCTCTCCATAAAATTTTCTCCTTTGCTCCGCTGATGAGGGCTTTCGAAGCTACTGGTTCCATCAAGTCTTCAATTTTAAGCATTTCTTCATTGAATCATTTAAGATATGCCCTGGTAGATTCATTCTTTACTTGGGTGATTCCAAAGAGTTTAGTGGAATTTTTTTTGACCGGGATGCTTATGATGAAACGTGCCACCAATTTAGTGCAAGGATCATTAAAGTTGATGATTGAAGCTGGTTCTAGGTTGTTGTAACATACTCTTACTAAGCCTTTGAAAGTTGTAGAGAGGATTTTACACGTGGTATGATTGTCCTGAACGACTAGTTCTAGATTGTCATGTACATTTTGTATATGTTCTCTAGGGTGTATAAGTCCATCTTAATTGTTCAGGGCCATTTTGGTGGTAAGGTAGTCTCTAGGTATGTGCGTGTTTAGCACCCGCATGGATAGGGGGGAATCTCTGATCTGATAGAGTGTAAACATCTTTGTGTGTGAGTTATTCTTCTGGTTTTTTACCATGTCTATCTCTATCGGGTTCAGGGGAACTTTATGCCACGTATGTGTGTTGTGTAGAAGACGTGATGGGTGAACTGCCTTATTCTCACATTGTCCAGATGGAAGCCTAGAATAACCACTTCATACCCTAGCGATTTGAGGACATAAATGCTTCTTAGCATGGTTTGATAACTTCTGAAGTTGAGTGTCTTTTTTAGGATCATTTTGCCCACACTCCTCTAGATATAATAGTTGTCTACGGACATTGGGTGAGACTTTTTGTCGTGGAGGTAAGAGTTGAGATGCAACAATTTGTTAAGGAGGAGCTGTAAGTTATGGTGGTGGATTCTCTCTCACTTGTTGGCTTGCCAGGACTGTTTAGGTAAGGAGTTGTATTTGTTCCACTAGTTGTTAAAGAATCAGTTGTTTGAGAGCTGGGATATTTGTTGTAGTAGGAAGATTAGTAATTCATCTCATTCCTAAAGTGTTTAGATTTCTTGCCATTAATAATTGTACTTAGGGAAAAATGTTTTTATGGCTTTTTGTAAAGTTTTCCATAGACGACGCTACTAATAATGTTCAAAAATTTAGGAACATTAAAAAAAAGGTTTTTTGGTGTTTGAAATAGTAGTTGATTTATACGTTAAGTATTTAGATTTCTTTCCAATCTAAAGAACTCCAAATCTACTAAGGTGGTCTTAGATACCTGCAAGAAAAAACAATCCCAATTAGGGGAACTTTTTATCCTCCAATAGTAAAGTTAATATCTTATCAAATATCAAGGTTGTATAGAGTTTAAAATTGTGAATTTTTTTCATGAAGCTCTCATAGTGTATTTATAGTCCATAAAATAAGGGTTTCCAGGGTAATTACCTTAAAACATTGAATGAGGAATAAATATCTCTTACCTGATAAGAATATGGTGGGTTCATGAAGGACTTTGATATACCTAAGAAGATGTAGAAAGACTAGAGTTTAAGACGTCAATTAATTGATAAAGACACTATAGTTCTTTTATGAGGTTTGACCTAAAAGAGGTTGGTTACTATCTTGGACTTGGCTGACTGCCAAGTCCAATTGCATGTGGACTTGGCTAATTGTCAAGTCCAAGCGTATTGGGTCTCAGTGGCAGAGCCACATAGGGGTAAGAGGAGGCAATTGCCCCCCTCAATATTTGATGTTCACCTTTCAGTAAGGGTTGTCTAAACAAAAACTTTCATTAAATAAAATGAAACTTTAAAAATAACAGCCGAGATTGCATAAGCCCAAGCCAGATATAAATATAACTCTCTCTGCTTATAAAAAAACTGTAAATCAGGAGACTGGCCCCATCATGTGGTGGTAATCTTTGAGCTTGAAACTTGTACAGGTCCCTATTATCTTTGTGCTTAATTTTTATCAAATAAATGGGGATGGTGAGATTCGAACTCGAGATCACTTGGTCATTAAGGCTCTGATACCATATTAAAGAACCATTTCAACCTAAAAACTTAAGCTTTTAGATGAGATTTTAGAATTTAATTTATATTATTATCTAACAGCTGTGGAGGTTGCTGTTTCTAGCCGCAAATATTAGACAAATGAAACTATCCATGATTATCAAAATAATAATAATAATAATAATAATAATCAAATGGTGAAAGAAATTGACTACCAAGAGACGTTGCTGCCAACATCTGGTTTTGGAGGCTGTCTTTCTATGGTAAAGGTTAGAGCCCTAGAAGCAGGTACAATGTATTCATTGATATCAAGTCCTAGATTTTAAGTTGCCTGCGCCATCTTTCCCCAGCGCAGTCTTACCTGATGCAATGCCAGAACTGATTCTTCGGACCCATCAATGCTTTTCTCTGCTTTATCGGTTACTGTAATGGATCTATTAATAAAGTGGAATTGACATTCTCTTCATATGCCATAAATTCTTTCGTAAGAACGTATCAACACACAATCAAATGCCTAAGTCTTCATAATATACACAAATCTTTCAAGATTTTGATAAATATAACGCATAAGAATCACATTGGTTCGACAACCACATAGCCCACAGGCCAAAGAATAGATGGAGGGAGAGAAGATGTAGTTAATTCATATTCAACCTCGAATGAAGTGTTGCGTTTCAATTGGCTATAGGATAGGTTTTTCCTTTAATCACCATAATAAGTGCATGATGGTTCCATGATGATGGGTCACATAACAAAGTGGTCCTCATTCAATTTTCTTTTCAAATCTTTTGAATTTGGAGTTTTGTTTCACACTCTTTAGTTCTTGGTTCATAGAATAATATAACTAGATCTTTTGCATGGGGTGTCAGCGTCAATATATAGACTCTAGACGTGATGAATTATCACTTGTCAATGTCTCCTTGTCAATGCTCAAAACTTTCTTTTTTGTTGTGGCTAGTATACTACACTCTCTTCATTCTGATTTCTCTTTTTTTATTCTTCAATTGGACGGCAGCTCGCATTTTCTTGGATATTGAAGTATATGGCATTTGCTACCTTATGTCTCTTGGAATTTCTATTGGTATTTTCAGCGTAGTTTTGAAGTATAAAAAATAAATTGTCCAATTTATATAATTACATCAAGACTAATAAATAATTAATAATTCTACTTCAATTAAATAAATAAGCTCTCTCTCTCTCTATATATATATATATATATATATATATATTGGATTCGAGGAAACCTCATCTCCAAAAAACACACTTTATATGCTTAGATGAATGAGTAAAACTCTAGCTGTTCTAAACTCTTGTAAGAAGTTCACTTAACTTAGTGGCTTATAAACTGGGGATCAATTTAGAAAGGTTTTTTTTTTTTAATTAGAATAGATGTTTGCCTAATTAAACTGAGTTTGTTCTCACTAGATTAACTTTAATTTTTATGAATAAATCCAATGATAAGTGAGTTTACCTAACTAACGCGCACCTAGGCTTTGGGGTTAGAGTAGACTTTGGCCGGGCACGAAACTATGCCGGCCGCCATAAATGGTAGGATTGGTAAGAAAGGTAAAGATCACCGACTTGAAAAATTCAAAAGAAGATTGAAGATTAGTTTGATCTAAAAGATAAATTGTGAATCAAATTCATTATGAGTTCTAGATATACATCTCCGCCCTCTCTTTTTTTCTCTTTCGAGTGTCATAATCACCTGATGATCAATAAACTCACGCTTAATAAAGAAAGACTTTGTGGTCTGTGATTTATAGACATAACTCCATTGATCATGTCAAGAATGGTTACTTATCTGGTCCTAAGCTCTAACAGATGATGTAGATTATACATCAAACAACCAAATAATATATTAATTCCGACACTGTCTATGTACTGAACCAACTTGCTATATACTGTAATCTAATAATACTGTGTAAGAAAGGGAAAGGGTGTTGATATAGATTTATTCAAGTGGCGAACCTGCTTGTTACCTTGTTAAATTACTGAGAATTTAGTCGATCATATAATTCTCTCGACACAAAGATTCTACCAGAAAATAAAAGGATGGGTTCATGATGATCAGAAGACTTGCTTTCTTTTTTGATATTCAAAATTCAAAGATAATATGAATGTAATGTTTTTAAGATTGATCGCAAACTGATTGGAAAATATATATATTCTTGTTAAAAAACAAAAAAAACTCATGAATACATAAGACCTTGTTCGAAGTAATTCAAACATGCATGCATCCTTGTTTTATAAAGCAGAAAGTAGATAAACATGATTTTATTGATCAATAAAAAAAAATTAAATTTACTAAATGACATTGTTTACCCATATAAAGGATCAAACAATTATATAAAAAAAAAGGGAAGCCTTTAGGTAGTTTTTGCAAGTTGATTTTACACGAATATGAGAAAGCAATGCCCCTTGAGATAATTTTATTCTCAATTGTGGTTCATTCCTAAGACAAATTGCTTGTTTTAGATTATGCTTTTCAATTTTTCCTTAAAAATCATATTTTTTTAGATTTATTTTATGGTTTTAATGTATTAATATAAAAAAATTCTTAAAAAAATTATTTTAATAAATTTTAGATTAAATTACGTTTAAAAAACATCATGTATCACGGTTTACCATATCTACTATTAATGGTGCAAAAGAAGTTTTTAAAAAGCAACTACGTCAATTATTAAGATGGTATTTGTTTTTACAGTTCAATCATATTTTTTTTAAAAATTATTTTTTAATTAGTATTTTGATATTTTTAAATTGTTTTGATGTATTGATATAAAAAATAATTTTTTAAAAAATAAAATAAATATATGATTTTAATGTATTCTCGAGCGAAAAACACTTTGAAAAACAATTTTTACCACAATCTCAAACATGCTCTAGTTATGTTTGAAATTGTCATGTAAAATATTTTTCAAAGTACTTTTTATCTGATTATATATTAAAAATATTAATTTTTTTTTTTTAAATTTAGAATTTTTAAAAAGTATGATAGAATATAAGTCGGTGAGTGTTAAAAAAAAAGAGACTTGATGTCACTGGTCGAGCTTCTCGAGGAAACATCCACATTCCTTCGTTTTACGTGGAGGGAAATTTCTGCTTTACGGCTGGATGTGTGCTCTAGTGCCAAAATCGATCCTTCAAGGCACGTTTTTGTCAAGAGAAATTGAGGGAATGCTGGATGGAGACAAGAGATGGGACATTTACAAGAAAGACGAGTTTTTTTAACTGTAGATATGATTATTTTTTAAAGTATTTTTTATTTAAAAATATATTAAAATAATATTATTTTTATTTTTATTTCAACTATTAAAATTATTTTTAAAATCAATGTATCAAAATGATTTAAAAATACCAAAATTATTAATTTTAAATAAAGAAAAAAATAATTTTTTCAAAATAATTTTTAAAATAAAAAAAAACGCTTTTACGAGTCCTCTCTCACTTGATCTTCGTATATAATTTTTAATACTCTTAATTTAAATGAACTTGTTTTTATCATTCCCTTCTCTCTTGTTAGTCATATATATAATTAAATGGATGATAATCCATCCATATCATTTCTTTAACTTTACCATGCTTCTCTCTTTCTGTCAATCATTGTTGACAAATATATCCTAAGATTTTTCCAGTTAATGAATTTGCTTTGAAGCTGGCCATGGAAAAGATACTGAGTTATCAGCATCTCTTTGCCTTTGCCTTTGCCTTTAAACCTAAAGTTGTCGTGTAACCATCATAACCTATTTGTCACGTCAAAAGAATCCAATATTTTTATCTCATTTCTTGGAACGGAGATCATGGATGACTATCAAGTGTCTTCCGCCATCCTATCCTATACTGCGACGAGAGGCAGCGGTGAAGTCAAAATTTTTTAAATGTAAAAATAAATTATTAATAAATATTTGATATTATGTATTATATAGATATACGTTATTAATAAAAATTTATTTGAAACATATATATTAATTTATATAAAATAAAATTAATTTAAGAATATTTTTAAAATAAAAAAATTTTACATTATAATTAACCTCTTCAAATTTTTATATTTTAAAATCACTTCATAATGATTTTAGTATCAATTTTATCAAAAATATTTTTCTTAAAATAACCCAAATCATATAAAAAAAGTCCCCAGAAAAAAGATTTTGTAATGATTTTAATAGAATGCATATAAGAAAATCCAAAAAAGAATGATTTTCCATGAAACATGTATTTGCTTTATTTGGACGTGAAGACACAGAGTATTTTTTTTTTTATTTCTCATATTTTTCTGTAATTCCCCTTTTATTCATGGGACTTTTCAACTCCTAATTTATATTTCTATACATAAACACGCTTATAAAAAAAGTTAAGGGGACAGTTGTCCTCTTATACCCTAGTGTGGCTCCACCCTCGAGACTAGGAGAAGTAGTATTCTTGTTTTTCATGAAAAAAAAAAAAATAATAATTGTGCGTATGTGTATGTAAGTATCTTTTAGGAAAAAGTTTTTTTTAAAATTTTTTTAATAAATATTTTTAATTGGAATATTTCAAAGATATTACCTTGCCTTTTCAGTTTATTTCTTTCTTTTTTAATTGATTTTTCAAAACGATTCTATAATTTCTGAAACAGATGTGGCATTTTAGCAACATGCAAATCCTGATTGCCATGGCATCCGACGAGAGTGATTCTCACAAAATTCCATTAGTATTTCATTAATTAAGCCATGATTGAATACGTACGGCCATACAGCTTGGAACATCTATGCATTGAAATCAAGACGTTGTTATTTTCTTTTCTTTTTTGTCAAGGTATTTTCTTGCATAGCTCACACGACATTTCTCTCTAATTATGGTAAAAAACAACGCAAAATAAGATAAATTAATTTTTTTTTATTTTTAAAAGAACTTTTGAATCCACAATCCTAAAACTAAAACGTGTCAATAACCATTACCAGAAAACTGATATATAAATTTTTCTTCGATATATTGCAATGATCTTTATCGGTAAAATTTCCTATCACTGTATCTATTGATAAACACTGATAAAAAAATTTATTTGGTATATACCGAGGGAATTACAATGAGAAAATAAGATATGAAAAAAAAAATCATCCCAACAATACAAAGGCTGCAATAGCAGAAGTTACAAATATAATAATTCTATCGGTAATTCTATTAATAATTTTTAATTTATGACCTGATGATCAACCCTCCTCTCTCCATCCTTCATTTCTCCTTTTTCCTTATGTATTTTTTTTTTGCAACAAATAGCCACCCACTCCCTCTCCAATCTCAACACAATTCAACCTTTCACAACAAATTCAGCCACCAGAACACTTAATTTGTCAGCATCCGTGTTCTAATTCAAATTTTTATTGAGGATTCTCCATTTTAAGTAACAATATTTTTTTTTATTTAAACTCAATTTTAAAATGTTAATTTTTCTTGGATATTTTTGTAGTATATGTATTTTGTTTGGGTATTTACTTGTTTTATAATTTTTTTCTCATACATATTTGTTAGGTTTTATAATTTGTATTTGTTAGGATTTGTTTTAGATTTTATAAAATTATATTTTTTTGTAAATTGATGAAACTTACGTCGAATTTATGACTTAGGTGTTGTGTGATAAAATAAATAATGACTTATTTATCGGGTACATTTTATATTCTGAAAATTTTATTGCTGAGTTGAAATTTTCGATAAATATATAGAAATTTGAATTCATGTAAATAATTGATAATGAATTAAGAGTACTATTAAAATAGATTAAATAAGCTTGAGATAAATCAATATTTTTTCAAATTTATTTAGTTAACGCAATTAACTAATACATGTTGTCATCATTATTTTATATAGGTTTGATATAAGTAACAGATGAACATTTATAAATGTATAGAGATTCATTCTAAGAATTGTGGAGGATGGATTATTGTAATGGGGTTCAAGATTATATTAATCACGCACTATCTAATCCAAAAATATTAGTGGAAGGGGTATTAGATGTTCATGCAAGAGGTGTAAAAATAAAAATTTTCTTGATCTAAATATTGTAACGATGTATCTTTTACAAAAAGACTTTATGGTGAAATATTTATATTGGTATGCATACGGAGAACCGCATGTTCCTCACGATACAATGGTAGAAAGGATGTTTGGGTCAACTTCTTGTTCTAGCAACGTGTATGGAGTTGTAAATAAAAATAGTAATCTTATAGGAATATGGTTATGGATCTGATGAGAATGAATCAGGTTCATACCCGTCAATATCCAATCATAGATAAAGAACCTAATGTAGACACGCCCAAGTTTTTTTTTATCTTTTGAAAGATTCTGATGAACCATTATGGGATGGTTGCACAAATCAAAGTAAATTATCGGCTATTGTATATGTGTTCACCATCAAGTCAGATAATGGGTTGGGTGAGGTCGGTTATAACATAATTATCAAATGGACGAGAAGCATTTTACCTGAATGGAATAGACTAAAAGAGAACTTTTATACTGCTAAATTAATGATGAAACCCCTCGATCTAGGATACTAGAAAATTGACATATGTCCAAACTTCTACATGTTGTACTACCTTGAAAATACAAAATTGATCGAGTGCAAAATATTTGAGCATTCTTGTTATAAACTCATGATTAGCAAGGAAAGGACTCTTGTCGCACACAGAAAACTTAGATATTTCCTAATCACACTTAGACTGTAGAGGTTATTCATGTCACCAAAGACTGTTAAGCACATGACATGACACCAATCACATGATGTAGTGGATGGAGTGATGGTATACTCTTTCAATGGTGAAGCCTAGAAACACTTTAACAATGGGCATCCTCAGTTTTTAGTGGAGACAAGGTACATGCATCTTGGATTATGTTCAAAGGGATTCAATCCATTCGGATCATTTGTTGCTTCTTATTCTTGTTGGCTGGTGATACTCACAATTTACAACTTGCCACCGGGGATATGTATGAGACCAAAGTTTATATTTTTATCTACAGTCATACCCGATCCTAATAGTTCAAGTCGAAATATAAATGTTTATCTTCAATCGTTATTATTGAATGATAAAGAAATATTTTTTTTTACTATTGTGATGTGAACTAGTGCTATTGTGTTGTGTGTGCAATTGTGAATTTAAGTATTTGCAGGATGAATATATAAAAAATACAAATATAATTTGGCATCAGACACTGTTTTACACCAATAGAAATAATGACAGATCGTACATTATATGAGGGTATATCAGCGGAATATGTCTGTCGGTATATTCTAGTGACTATGGAAACTGTTCCTCGTCTCCCTGATACTATTCATGATATTCATTAATATGAATATATCGATGAAATTTTTCTATCGGTATATTTAAGAGATTATGAGAACCGTTCCTTTTCTCTCTAGCATTGCTTATGATATTCATTATATACGAGGATATCGATAAAATGTGTTTGTCAGTATATTTTAGTGACTATGAGAATTGTTTTCCTTATTCATGACACTATTTATGGTGTTCATTATATACATGTATACCGATAGAATGTGTTCATCGATATATTCCAGAGACTATGAGAACTATTCCTTTTCTTCCTAGCACTGTTCATAAAGTTCATTACATATGGGTAAACCGATGAAATGCATTCGTCGTTATATTCCAAAGACTATAAAAAGTATTCCCCTTCTTAATACGTTAATAATTAATGTTCTTTTGACTGTTGATTTTTTTTTCCAATGACATCATCAACACAATAAAAAGTCATCGGTAATATTTAGAAGGGCTTTTTAAAAATTCCATTTGACTTCACTGACGAAAAGGAAAGTTGTCGATAACTCTATTTGTAAAACTAAATGAAGAGACCAGAATCAAAACAGACAAGGCTTAATCTTCCTATTTCTTCTTCTCTCTTATTCTCTCACAACTCTCTCTCTCTCTCTCTCTCTCTCTCTCTCTCTCTCTCTCTCTCCCTCCCTGGTTGAAAATCAAGCATTCTCTTCTCTTCTCATCCTCATGTATGTTATCTTTCTTCATTTTTCTTTTTAATTTTTTTTTGGTTTA
>Ga0325410_1006940_pt1 | contig 12410 bp, 12 predicted proteins | sample PopdelMetagenome_16_FD_206182 | JGI IMG/M metagenome (GOLD analysis project Ga0325410, IMG submission 206182) | Populus deltoides microbial communities from Bellville, Georgia, United States - Xylem-PdIQD-R3 | ecosystem: Host-associated > Plants > Phyllosphere > Stem > Wood/Secondary xylem... | reverse complement strand
TTCCACTCTCTCTTTCTTTCGTTGTTATTGCCGTTGCCTGTGAGTGATCACATATATATATAAAGACACGCTGTGTCTTTTTGTCAATCAATTCCCTTCCTTGGGAAGGAAGCTCTCTTTTCTGATGATTTTCTAGAGAAAATGTCAAGTTTGATTTTTCCAAACTGGGTAGTCAGCAGTCACGGGTCATCTTCTTTATATCTATACTGTATATTTTTGGTATAGATAATTTCCACACTTTATCTGTTATGCTACGAGTATCTATATAGATATTTATTTTATAATTATTATTTATTATTAACAAAAAAATAAAATAGTAATGTTTATATGTATATATATTAAATGATAAAATTATAAATATTATACATGCATAAGTGTATAATATACACACACATATGTCTTGGGTCAGTTTGATAATATACATATTATATACATTACACATCAAGTAAAGTAACTATTTAAAAAAACTCAGGATAGTTTTAATTGATATCAATTGAGTTTAGATTAAATTGTTATTTTTATTTATTTTTGTTAATAATTATCTTACTACATAGAAGATTTTTGTGACTTCATCTTATATCACAGTTAAAGCTTCTACTTGGAGGTAGGTGTTATTCATGTCAAATCATCTAAAATAGCATGAAGACGCAAGTTTGAGTTGCTCTCTATCCTGACTTACCGACTTGTACTCTAAGAGAGTCAAAAACGTTTGATATCTGTACACTGTTCTATGGTGTCATATGCATGCACACATCTGCCATGGATATGCATAAAGACATAACATAAACCCGCATCCCCATTGAGCACCAGTCAACGTCTTCGAGCTGTGTATGCAATCTTTGCAGCACTCATCTCTGCTTGCTTCTTTGTTCTTGCTTCTTTTCCAGTAAAACTCACTCCATCTATCTCCACTTTTGAAATGAAAGTAGGCGCATGAGCTTCACCAGATTTCTCTGTAAAATAAGTTGGTACACCACAACCTTCTCTCCGAGCCATTTCTTGTAAAAGATTCTTATAGCCAGACTCATCCTAAAAAGAAAACAATAAATTACATAAAGAAGTGTAATCATGTGTCTAAAAGATACAAACACAAAAATTGCAAGCGTAACCAACAGATTTTTGCATCTCCACAATGAGTTGATTAGAAAAATAACCTCTTCACCTCCATTTGGCAACAATGACATCAATGCAGCTTTTGCAGCTGCATTTTCAGCTTTGCTCAATGTGGGAAAATATTCCCGACTCTCATAGGTTTGTCCGTTTACAGTGACCTTGCACTTAAATTGAATAGCATGAGGAAGACCCACACGCTCACAAGAATACACAGGTAGAGTGAAATTTCTCTTTTGAGCATAGGTTTGCAGCTGGTTTTTAAACAAGCGCAGCATACCTGTAAGCCAGGAGAAAATTCAGATGCATGTGTCAAATACTGACTTGTCATGAAAGCACAAAATAAACAGGGGGGTTATTGAAGACACAAAATAAGGTGATTCAATATCAGGTTTCCATGGTCAGTAGATGCTACCACCTTCAATCAGAATTCAGTTTCTCATTTGCTGCAATAACTTGGCAACCAACAGTGCGTTAAATATAAAAGTCCCCTCTTTCCCCTTTTATACTATACAATACAAACCTATAAGCTACCAAATAAATTAAATTACCCAATTACAAAACAATGATTTTGATTGCAGGCAGCAGATTCTCAACAGCCAAGCGAGGCACAACTGAGTACACAGAAAATACAATAACAATAATAAACAAAGAAAAGACTGATAGAACAATTGAAGTAGAAATTCTTATGTTTTCCTCCATTCTATATTCCCAAAAAAAGTATTGAATGAGACACAAGGGAAATAGACAGGGTAGAAGTTATCAGAGCAAGCTTAGTAGCATCTTAAAAGGTCTTCCTATAGTTCCATTTGTTGAGATTTGGGCATGGGGAAGAGTCCATTCACCACAAGTATGGCTGGAAAGCAAGATTCGCGATCTAACCCATCTTCAACAATCAAGAATTTTCATAAACTCTGTTATATATGGCAGCTCAGCCATGTGGTTATGGTTAGTATTTAGTTCCTTTCATTTTTCTCAAAAGCTGAATACGAACAAAAAAGAAATTAATGGAGGTTGGTTAATCTTTTGACGCCATAGAGACAACTGATTTAGCAAAAAAAATTCTAGATGCTGTGTATATAACCTGTTTTCATGCCTGTCAATTTAGAGAGGAAAACCTATTGTTTCCATAACAAATGGTTGCCGTTTTGGAATGCAACCATGAGTATCAAGCACACCCAACTGACTCCACTCCAGCACTAAGAAACGGTAATGATTTTGTAAGGAAAAAAAAAATCAATACTAAATTTGCTCTCACCTCCAAAACTCTCATCAGTCTTGGCAACTGCCCCGGCTTTATTTGACAGGGGAGTTGGATTTTCATGAGATTGACGAGTATTCTTCCCAGCAGTTGGATTTGCATTTGACAGGGGAGTTGGATTTTCATGAGATTGACGAGTATTCTTCCCAGCAGTTGGATTTGTATTTGACAGGGGAGTTGGATTTTCATGAGATTGACGAGTATTCTTCCCAGCGCTTCCACCCGTATAGCCTGCAGAAACTTCAGCATAACATCAGTTTATTAATTTCTTGATGCAGTGTAAATAAGCATAAGCAACACTAGAATGATTTATCATAAAAAGCTTCATGATTACAGGCATCAATCAATCATTCAATACATTCTATTAACAAAAACAACATGAAAATGATAATTAATTAATCTAAATACAAATAAATTATAATAATCAAATGTTATTATGCAAGCATTGATTCTTAATCAGACATTAATTTACGAAGTAAATTTCATTACATTAAAAGAGACAAAATTACGAATTCAATTACCAGAAAGGGAGGGGGGGGAGGGGGAGATGAGGGAGAAGTGGTCATAGGCGAGTTTAGCGGCTTCGCTTTGAGCTTTCTTAGAGGAAGAAGAGGGAGACGTAGAGGAAAAGGAGGTGGCGTTGACGGTGACAGTGGCTGAAAAGAGAGGGCTGTGATCTTGTCCTTGTTTAGTGACTTGATAGGCAGGCAACTCCCATCCTCTCTGCTGGCACATTGCTTGAAGATTTGATTTGTACATTGTAGGCGTCCCTTGCATTCTGCTTCTTTTTAATGGCAGCGGCCTTTGCCTTTGCCTCTGCCTGTGAGTGATGCAGTTATATAGAATGCATCAGCACACGCGTACGTGTGGTGCGACTTCTTGTCAGTTAATTAATTCCATTAAGGTTTCTTTTTCTTTACTTTTTTATTTTTATTCTTATTCTTATTCTTATTCTTTTCTCGTGATTTTCTAGAGAAAATGTCAAGAATCATTCTTGCTAGCATTTGCTCATAAGATAAGGGTGATAAAAAAAAATTAAATTAATATTTTTATGTTTTTAGATTATTTTGATAAAAAATCAAATTAATATTTTTATTTTTTAAAATTATTTTGATTTGCTGATATTAAAAATAAATTTTAAAAAAATTAAAAAATATATTATTTTAATATATTTATAAACAAAAAATACTTTGAAAAACAATAACTACAATATTCTTAAACACGCCTGGAAAAACTTGAGATGCTACATCTATTTATTTTTACTTGATTATTCTGTTTTTTATATTAAGTTAACTAATACACCCTTATTTAATTATTTTTACTAATAATTATATTATACATCAAAAAAAACTTGGGTGAAAACAAGCAAATCAACTTCAAAGCTAAGGTGCTTCAAAGAGGAGGTGGAGAGGAGGATGTGAAATTGAAGGGACATCATTTACTACTAAATAATTTTCTTCTGAAATTTTCTTCAAGATTAGGTGGGGATTTGTTTTTACTATTCAAGATTAGTAGTACTATTAAATGAAATTTGTTGATCAAAATCATTAAAAGGATTTAATTCATAATTTATTATATTTAGCAAAGATATTAGTGGCAAATTTACTTGAGGAATCAATAAAAGCATTAATCTAAATACATTAACATCCACGAAGTGCACTTGAGTGCACAAAATAGTAATGGCATAGATTCATCACAAGGGAGGCCAAGCAATTTGATGCCTTTCAAAGAATTGAAGGCATAAATAAAATAGAATATGGAATAAGAGAAAAAAAAAGAAAAGGGAAAAGAATCATTGTTAAGCCACTACCTTAACGACCGGTGGTATCGGAGTCTATCTTGAACTTGAAGCAAATAATTTGATTTAAAATGATAAAAAAATAATAAATAAATAAATAAATAGGTTGTTGAATAACAATGTAAGAGATTGGATTAAAGAGTGGAAAACTTTCATTAGAAATTTCAAGAGTCTCTTCAAAGATGTATATGATGGAATGAAAGGAAACAACAGCAGCAGCTGGAATGAAGGATAGTATCAGTTGCAGAATCGTGGAAGGTTTGAAGACTGAAGAACATGTTAAACATGCGATTCATGTTGTTAAGCTCAATTAGTTAGCTGGTTGAAATTAATTGGGAGTTAGAGAGTTAGTTAGTCAAGATAGTTGAAGCCTGCAGAGGTATAAATTTGAAAACAAACATTTCTTGTAAATCAAATAATAATAAAACAATGCATTTCTTCTTCTCTATTCTTTTCTCTGATTCTTTCCTTCTCTTTTCTCTCAAATTCTTTCCTTGTTAAGCAATTAGGGTTAGCTTATAAGATGTTTGTCTTAAGAACTGCAAATATTTTGTTAATTATGTTAGCAATCTAGATATCACAGACATGAGAGCACCATATTTCACTCCATCATGGAAGACTTAGAAAAGCTTTTCATCAGAGGGAATGTTTTTAATGATGATCACATGAGCATTTATATCAATAATTGTTTGGATAATGTCATTGAAGTTAGAGTAATACACATGAGTATGGATCAAGAGTGAGCCATTACATAAATAAAAAGGAATTAAATAAGAAATAAGGTATACTAATCAAAGTTAATATAAGCTCTAGATTTAGAAAAGAAATCTAGATTTAAAATAAATTTTAAAAGGTAAAAAAAACCTTAAAAATATGATATTTGAAAAAGTTTATAAATTTTTGGAAAACAGTATTGAAAACTCTTCCTTCACTCCACCCTCTTTTTATAGTGGATTTTTAAACCAAAACTGATACAAGAATTAATTCTCACCATTACCGACTTTGATTACCCTTCATAAAACCATAATTAAACCTCAATATTTTAGCTTTAGATTTGATTTTTTTTTTTTGTAAAAAAACTTGAGAGGTTTAAAAAGACTTTTTTGAAAGAAAATTGATCAAATTCATGGGCTAAACTGAATGAAATAATAGATTGGCAAAAATAGATCTTTAAAGGTCACAAGAAAACCTAAAGACCCTAGCTCGAGTTGAGCCAAGCACTTGTATGTGGGCTAAACCCATACCAAATTGCTTAGGTTCATTTATGTCCCTACAACTTCCCCTTAAATAGACTTCAAGACAACCATGTATATTTTCTATGTGTGATATAAATTTTTGGGTTTTAATAAACATGTCAACCAAGGGTTTTTAGATCAATTTTCCATTCACCCATAATTTGTTTTAATCATGTTAATGTTTTTTATTAAAGAACTTTTGTAGAAAATAATTTTCAACAAAGTTTTAACTCTGAAAGTAAATGAAACTCACTTTAAATCTAAACTCAAATATGTCCATTAATTATATTTTATTAAAACAAATCTCAATATTCCCTCACATGAATGAAATTATCTTACTAGTATAAAAGACTCAAATATATATAGAGATATAATAATTTGGGGAATCATTACAAAAGGATGAGTAGTTTTTAGCTTTGAACATTTCTTAATAAAATACTATTAGATTTACTCGGTTAAATAATGAATTTAATGTATTGAACTATTCGGCTTTTTGTGTAAACCAATATAATATCTTTCACATGGTTTTTCATCTAGATATTTTCTTTTATTTTTCACTGTTATGTTTATTTTAACATTGAACAATTCTTGGATTCATGAGTACTTTAGGGAATTCATCATTTTATCAAAATTTTCAAAGAAATGACCATATTAATGACTCATATAAGCAATCTTTCATTAAAAGTATTTCTCTATACTTTATATGGCATACCAATATATAAAAATTATCAAAAACATAGCTCACCATTTATCACCTTATAACTAGTGCATGTTTCATTATATGAATAAACAGGAAATAATATTTTCTGAGTTCTACCAAAAAAGTTATATAACTTAGTTTTTCATTTTAATATAGATCTTAGAATCTTTGATAAATTAAGTATGGTTATTATTATTATTATTATTATTATTATTATTATTATTATTATTATTATTTTATCTTTAAAGGTTTAAATCTCATTCCCCTCGATGAATTATAAAAAAGTTCTCTCGATAAACTTTTAGTTAGCAGATCTAATATATATTTTCTTTAAAGTTACATAGTTAATAAAAATAATTCAATTTAAAAGCAAGTGTTTAACAATGTGTTTGTGTGTGTGTGTGTGTGTATTATACATACTACTTTGTGTCTTTCTAATTGCAGACTGACTGTTGCAATTGAAACAAATTGATAACATTGGTTTTGGTCAACATGAAATATCTTCTAAGAAATTCTGAAGTCACTTAGCTTCCTCTCTAAATTTATCAAGCACAATAAACTCTAATTTCATTATTCATCTTGTGATGAGTTTTCTTAGAGGATTTTCATGACACAATTATGTCATCAAATGTGAAGATATATTAACTAGTGGATTTTAAATCTTTAATATTAAATATTTTTTTGGCATCACTATACCTTTCTAGTACCGTTAGGTAAATAATATAATATAGTCTATAGTCCAAAGTATATCTCCACTACTTGAGTATCCCTTTTATTACTTTTCAATGATCCATACTCTCATAATTGGTAAATCTACTCCATTTACTAATTGAGTAAGCAACATTAGGTCTTGTACAATTCATGACATACATTAGGCTTTTTAATTTTTTTGAAATATTTTAATTAGTTTATTTTCTTATTTCTATATTAAATAGATGTAAACTTATGTCAATTTGTATTTTGACAGTGCTATTATCACTTTTAAAAATTTATCAATAATTTTCTCAATATAATGAGATTGGAACAATACCAATTCATTAGATGCACTAGAATTTTTTATTCCTGGTATTACATTTCCAACACCTAAATCTTTCATGTCAAACTTATTAATTAATAATTTTTTAGTAGAGTAATCATGTGATCATTGCTACCTAACATTAGCATGTTTTCAACATAGAGACATATAATGACATAATTTATATCTATTTTTTTATATAAACATATTTATCAATTTTATTAATTTAAAACTTATTTGACAATAAAACCTTGTCAATTTTTTCTGTCATTATTTAGGTAATTATTTTAAACCATATAATAACTTCACAAACTTATAGACTTTCTTTTCTTGTTCACTTACAATAAACCGCTCGAGTTGTTCTATCTTTTTGTCAAGGTCACCATTTAAGAAAGATATTCTTACATCTATTTGATGTATTTCAACTTTGTTGTTAGTTGTGATGGCTATTAACATTTGAATGAAAGTTATTCTTGATATCGGTAAATAAGTGTCCAAATAATCCACACCTTCATGTTGTTTGAATCCTTTAACAATAAGTCTTACTTTTATTTATCAATAGTTCTATCAACATTCTTTTTTTTTAAAAAAAAAGATCTATTTATGTCCTACTGGTTTATTTCCAAGTGAAAGATCCATTAGCTTCAATGTATGATTTATTCATAATTGATTCAATTTCACTATCAATTACCTTATTTTAATAAGAAGCTTTAGGATAAAACATTGTCTTAGAACATGTTCGAGGTTCATTTTCTAACATGTATGCTAAAAAATCAGGACCAATCATTTTGGTTTTTATTTTTTTTTGTTTTTACTCGTTTTAAACTCAACTTCATCATCTTTCAATTGATGATGACTACTTAAGCTAGCTTTAATCGTTTTCTTCATTGAACTGTTTTCTTGTGCTTTTTTTAATGGAAGCATTTCTTGAAAAAATAAAACATTTATTGATTTTATTTTAGCATTAGGATGAATATCCTTTGTCTAGTTTAAGGATAATATCACTTGACATCGCAGCTATCTTAAAAACAAATTCTAAAAATATGAAGAACAGATATCTAGCATCTTATTCTTAAGAAAAAAGGTCTAGTTTAAGGATTCGACACCTAGTATTATGGTCACTAGAAACCCTAACTAGTCAACAGAGATTCTTTGGTCCGATATTGGTTACGCAAAAGAAAAGTTATTATCACCTCTTACCCGTCCTACCTGAGGTAGACTGCAATGCTGGTTTTATGGTCACTAGGAACCCTAACTAGTCAACAGAGATTCTATGGTCTGAGACTGGTTACACAATAGAAAATATATTATCACCTCTTACGCGTCCTACCTGAGGTAGGCTGCAATGCTGGTTTTGTCTTGAATTGCTATGGATTTGTTATATTATGCTTTAAATGGTCTGTTTATAATATTCATGACTCTGACGTTAATGAATATTTACCTATGAATGTTTTCAACTCTAGTGTTGGTAAATATTGCGTAACCCAAAAAATATAGTATTCTTGACTTTTGTGCCAATGAATAAATCCGCAAAATTTGTATTAAAAGAAAAGGAAACATATTTTTTTATTTTTTATTTTTTTAATTATTACTACCCTTTTAAAAAAAAATAAAAAAAAAGATGAATTGCATATCATACTCGCATTTAACATTAAAAGTCCACAAATTGAATATGATATTTTTTTAGCTGAAAAAAATTATTTAGGTTTAAAAAAATCTCTTTTGAAAAAACAAATACTTAGATTCTTTAGTTGAACTGAACAAAACAAGGGGCTGACAAAAATAGTTTTTTATAGGTCAAAAAATTATTTTATAATAATAAATTCAAATTCAAAATTAATTTAAATTCAAAATTAAAATAGATTGGAGACATATGGTTGAGCCGAGAGTGAAGTGCACACTTATGAATTAAACTCATACAGTATACTCAGGTTGATATTTCATGTTAAACAACTTATATAAAAAATTAATTTTCAACTAAGTTTTAATCCAAAAAAAAATAAGTTGAATCCTTTGACTGGTTTGTTAAACAATGACCATAACCAAAGCATGCACATAATCAGCTTGTTCCAAAAATTGAAGAAATAATCATTCTCTAGGTCAATCACTCGGAAAGGCTTCTCGTCAACGACATCTCCATCCTCCACATCAATATTGTCAATGAGATTGCCCCTAGAAGGCTAGTACTGCTACTGCTTCAGATTCATTCCCCTCTATCACCACCTTCTTGTAATCTATGGTGTCCACTTGCAAAGAAGCAATCATAACAAGACCATCATCAGTTCCAACCTCCAAATCTTTCTCTCAATTTCACTTTCCTGGTGCTTCGAATCGATTCAGGGTTTTCAGAGTTATCAGTCTCTCTACTGGGGAGAAAGCCTAAAAAGCATTTGGAATCCATGATTAATGGGATCTTTTTTTTTTTACTTTCTGACGACAGTTATAACATTGAATTTTGAATATTGGATGATGAGAGAGGAAGCTCATCCATTTTACTTGAATTGTTCATCTTTAAGGTTGTAGGCTGTGTTTGATTCTCGATGCTTGAGCTTGTGGCTAAATTAGTGGGGGAATCAGAAGGCAAAGAAGATGAAGTCAGGTAAAGTTTAGGCGAAGAAGAGGTGGCTGCGGCAGGCGAAGGTGTGATGCTTGCCATTGCTGAACAACTATCTTGCCCTGGAGATGCAATGGAAGGATTATGATTGCTAACTACAGAATTTGCTACCAGCAATTCCAATATTTTTATTCTTTTGGAAAGAAAAGGCAAAAATAGTGCTCATCAGTTGAAACCAGCAAACCTTTTTCTCTGGAATTGGAAAGCAGACAGGAAGGCATTTGGTAAATATATTGGCCCATTAGAATATAGGAACAGGTAGAAAATGACATCAAAAGAAGGTTCTGAAACTAGGACTGGTTTTCTATTCTTCAACAAAACTATAGAGTAACCTTGCGGTTACCTCCTCCCTCAGTGAAGATTTTTGTGAGTTCATCTTATATCACAGTTAAAGCTTCTACTTGGAGGCAGGTGTTATTCATGTCAAATCATTTAAAATAGCATCAAGACTCAAGTTTGAGTTACTCTCTATCCTGACTTACCGACTTGTACTCTAAGATAGTCAAAAACGTTTGAATATCTGTACACTGTTCTATGTTGTCATATGCACGCACACATCTGCCATGGATATGCACAAATACATAACATAAACCCATATCCCCATTGAGCACCAGTCAACGTCTTCGAGCTGTGTATGCAGTCTTTGCTGCACTCATCTCTGCTTGCTTCTTCGTTCTTGCTTCTTTTCCAGTAAAACTCACTCCATCTATCTCCACTGTTGAAATGAAAGTAGGCGCATGAGCTTCACCAGATTTCCGTGTACAATAAGTTGGTAAACCACAACCTTCTCTCTGAGCCATATCTTGTAAAAGATTCTTATAGCCAGACTCATCCTAAAAAGAAAACAATAAATTACATAAAGAAGTGTAATCATGTGTCGAAAAGATACAAACACAAAAATTGCAAGCGTAACCAACAGATTTTTGCATCTCCACAATGAGTTGATTTAGAAAAATAACCTCTTCAACTCCATTTGGTAACAATGACATCAATGCAGCTTTTGCAGCTGCATTTTCAGCTTTGTTCAATGTGGGAAAATATTCTTGACTCTCATAGGTTTGTGCATTTACTGTGACCTTGCACTTAAAGTGAATAGCATGAGGAGGACCCATACGCTCACAAGAATACACAGGTAGACTGAAATTTCTCTTTTGAGAATAGGTTTGCAGCTGGTTTTTAAACAAGTGCAGCATACCTGTAAGCAAGGAGAAAATTCAGAAGCATGTGTCAAATACTGACTTTGTCATGAAAGCACAAAATAAGGTGATTCAATATCAGGTTTCCATGGTCAGCAGATGCTACCACCTTCTTCAATCAGAATTCAGTTTCTCATTTGCTGCAATAACTTGGCAACCAACAGTGCGTTAAATATAAAAGTCCCTCCTTTCCCCTTTTATACTATACAATACAAACCTATAAGCTACCAAATGAATTAAATTACCCAATTACAAAACAATGATTTTGATTACAGGCAGCAGATTCTCAGCAGCCAAGCGAGGCACAACTGAGTACACAGAAAATACAATAACAATAATAAACAAAGAAAAGACTGATAGAACAATTGAAGTAGAAATTCTTATGTTTTCCTCCATTCTATATTCCCAAAAAAAGTATTGAATGAGACACAAGGGAAATAGACAGGGTAGAAGTTATCAGAGCAAGCTTAGTAGCATCTTAAAAGGTCTTCCTATAGTTCCATTTGTTGAGATTTGGGCATGGGGAAGAGTCCATTCACCACAAGTATGGCTGGAAAGCAAGATTCGCGATCTAACCCATCTTCAACAATCAAGAATTTTCATAAACTCTGTTATATATGGCAGCTCAGCCATGTGGTTATGGTTAGTATTTAGTTCCTTTCATTTTTCTCAAAAGCTGAATACGAACAAAAAAGAAATTAATGGAGGTTGGTTAATCTTTTGACGCCATAGAGACAACTGATTTAGCAAAAAAAATTCTAGATGCTGTGTATATAACCTGTTTTCATGCCTGTCAATTTAGAGAGGAAAACCTATTGTTTCCATAACAAATGGTTGCCGTTTTGGAATGCAACCATGAGTATCAAGCACATCCAACTGACTCCACTCCAGCACTAAGAAACGGTAATGATGTTGTTAGGAAAAAAAATCAATACTAAATTCTCTCTCACCTCCAAAACTCTCATCAGTCTTGGCAACTGCCCCGGCTTCATTTGACAGCGGAGTTGGATTTGCATCTTGTATGTCTATTTCCAATTTCCCTCCGGGAGATGGACGAGTATTCTCCCCAGCGCTTCCACCCGAACAGTCTGCAGAAACTTCAGCATAACATCAGTTTCTTCATTTCTTGATGCAGTGTAAATAAGCATAGGCACCACTAGAATGATTTATCATAAAAAGCTTCATGATTACAGGCATCAATCAATACATTCTATCAACAAAAAATAAATAAATTATAAGAAGCAAACGTTATTATTCAAGCATTCATTCTTAATCAAACATTAATTTACAAAATAATTCCATTTCAATAAAAAAAAATAGCCGAAAAAAGTCTTTAAAATATCTGATACAGTGCAATTAAAGCACAAGGAAATATAAAAAGGGGAAGAAATGAAGCGTTACAAAAGAAACAAAAGGGATTCAATTACCATTAAGGGGGGAGGAGGAGGAAGGGCGAGGGTGGTCGGAGAAGTATTTATAGG
>Ga0325410_1006939_pt1 | contig 12411 bp, 2 predicted proteins | sample PopdelMetagenome_16_FD_206182 | JGI IMG/M metagenome (GOLD analysis project Ga0325410, IMG submission 206182) | Populus deltoides microbial communities from Bellville, Georgia, United States - Xylem-PdIQD-R3 | ecosystem: Host-associated > Plants > Phyllosphere > Stem > Wood/Secondary xylem... | reverse complement strand
TCATACAACTATCAAGAAAGAGACATGCAAATAAGGATATGAATTGTATTAGAATTCATGTTATGAGCTCTTGATATACTATGAGTAGTTTGTATAGAGTTAGAAATTTTAGTTCTCATAAGATTCCATTTCTATAACAATATAAAATGATTATCTTGTTAGTGGAACAATGGCCAAACCCTTATACACAATTTCTTATATACAATTTAGGTTATATCTGCCATATATCTGTTGTAAGTTACTTTTTATTTATATAATTTTTTTCTTTACCATCTTTACAACTTTATTTTTTTTAATTACTTTTTTATATTTTTCTAGTTTAGTTAGTATTCTTTCTTTCAAATTTATTAAAATGAAGTAGAGTTATTTATATTCTATTTGATTTGTGAGGAAGCTATTTGTCTCCTTTTAGGATTAATTTTCTAATTTTATTTTTTTATTATTGAAAAAAAAAGATAGCATAATTGATCCAAAAACTATTTAGCTGATTAATATATTGGTGCCTAGTGGGACTTACTTATTTTAACAAATTACACTATCAAAGGCTAATATATTGGTACTACCTATTTGTTAATATAACAATAAATGCGTCATCATACCATCTAAAAAATAAATTGATAAAAAATCATAATAATGATTTATGAACAATCAATACAAGTAATTGACAAAGGTCAATTATAAGGCCATGAAGAATTTTATAATCAATCACCAACTCAGAGGTCAATTAAGTAGCCTTAATTAGATGTACCAAGTGATGGTCTTTTATCATCTAACTCTTTTGATCAATAAAGGGTTGCATATGAATAGTCATGCTTCTACACAATCTACACTTTTGCTACATTTCTTAACGTCATCATTTCCACCAACCTCTAAAGGACACGATTGTATTTCTACATCCTTAACACAACATAACACATGTCTATTTTTAAGGATGGATGGTTTAGTCAGGTGTTTATAACCATTATGTCAAATTCCAATTAGCCATTGAGGGCTCTTTTTAGAGGATTATTATTTTATCAATAAATGAATCTATCTAATACTAATTTAAGAGTCATCTAGTTGGAGATGACAAACATAAAAAACATAATTTATATAATAATATTATGATAGTCAATAAAATCATATAGGTCATGGTCGATCAACTCATTCAAATTCAGAGTGAGTAGAGATAAAATCAATCTCTTTTGCACATTAAGAGGTCAAGTGTCAAGGCATCTTCCAACAATGAACACTTTAAAATGGATGTATTTGAGTTTTCAACCACATTCTAGATATTATATGCCTATGTAGCAAACGCAATCATAAACCTAATAATAATAGAGCATGATCACACACAAAGTACCACCCCCTCTATATGTATATAGGTGCTCTCAAACTAATTACATGGCTTAACAACCTCACTTACAAATAACTCAACATGTGCTTTGGCAATATCAGGTTGTCTTCTAACAAGGTAATGCCAATAATCTTTACCTTAAGGACTATTATTGACCAACAACCAAGAATAAGTGCAAACCCCTGGATAAGATACATAAAATTAATAACGGAAAATATTATTAATGAACATTTTGTTCATAAATTATAGAACATAAATTGAAAGCATTTTTTTTCTTTAGAAAGTTCACATAAAAGTAATGAATATAAATGAATTTCATTAGAAGCACAATATTATAAAATTTATAATAAAAGAAAATTTTATTATTATTGTTACAATAATAAAAGAGCTTAAAGAAATTTTCTTTCTAAAAATCACTTCTAAGTTTCTCCATCCAGTTTCTATCTTCTTCTGTTTTGTAGATGTTTTGGTTTTATAGTACATAATATGTTCCTATCATTTGCTAGAGTTTAAAGTTAATGAGATCAAGGAAATTAAGAAGTTTCAATTAAGGAGAGATCTTTACAATAAATGTTATTGTTGGTAACTATAAAATGGAAGATGAATAGTTCTCCTAAATGTTCAAATGCATGTGAACTTCATTGTCTTTTTGTTAAAGAAAAACTAGCAAAAATATCAAGTCCTTGTACGAAACCATGGAATAGAGAAATGACAGCTAGTAGTTCCTTGATAGTTAGTAATCCTTTTTCTAGTTTAGTAAGAATTCTAGGCAATTGAATCTCATAAAAAATCTTATGGAATCTTCATTCCTCACTATAATGTTGTTGTATTTTGTTAAACCATCCAATATAGTTTGCATTAGCAATGATGAGCCATATGGGAACATCATTTTCCTTATTGTTGAGATCTATGTGATAGTTTTGAACGGGAGATCTTCTTTTTCAATAATTGTTTTTCCTTAGAAATTTCTTTTCAGAGAGGATTAAGAAATTTCTTAGTCATATTTGCTAATGTGTTATTGATAGCACACAAGTTTAGACAGGGAAACAATTAATATGAATTTGAAAATGGATTACAAAGGTAAGAGCATAACTTAAAGATGTCATTTTCTAGTTTTGGAAAGAGAATGAAAGCTTAAGGTTTGTGGCTCCATTCTTTTCTAAAACTTTATGATTTTTGTATGAAAGAGAGTTAGGGATTTTATAAAGGAGATGATAAGCTAGGTAAAAATTGCAATATAAACATTGTAGTTTGAGATTTTATGAAGGAAATGATAAGGTAGGTAATAATTGCAATATAAACTTTTTAGTCTCTCAAAACCTAAGTGTTGCACATAAATAGCTAAACCATGCTCGTTTGAAATGATTTAATTGGTTGACATGTTACACAAAAAGGTATGGTTGATGTTTTTAGGTAACAAGTCTTATTTTTCACATCATTTATGGTCAATTACTTCAGTTCATTTTAGCATTTAAATGACAATGGATAGTCCTTCATTTGCTCTGAAATAAAAGAATACGAGGGGTGTTATTTACACCAAAGATAAACATCCACATATGAGTAAGTAAAAGTAGTACTTATTCATTGTCAAATATGAAAATGAATGATAAAATTGATCATTAATAGTGAAATCAATTAGGTCTAAGAAGAGTCCAAATCGATCAAAGAAATTAAGAAGTGATTGACCAAGGAAATTAGAAGTTTTGATCATTTTTAGGAAGCAATCAACCAAGAAAATTAAAAGTCATGATCGTCCAAAAGAGTTAGAAGTCATGATGTAACTCGAAAAAGTAATTAACCATAGAGAAAAATGTTCACGTGATTGACTAGAAGACCAAGTTCTACTTTGAATAAGAGTCTATAGCAAATACAATAGTAAAACTTATAAGTTAGTTAGAAATCACGTGACTACTATAAAGGAGACATGTTGATAAGGATATATGTATTAGGATTCAAGTTTTTGAGCTTCTAATTTGTTATAAATCGTTTGTATAAAGTTAAGAAATGTGTTCTCATAGGATTCCATCTATGTAACAATACAAAAAGGTCATTCAAGTATTGGAAATGATGGTCAACCCTATATACATATATTTGTTTTTATAGAATTTACCTTTATTTTATAATTTATCTTTTTTAAGTTATCCTTTATTTATATTTCCTTGCTTTTCTTTATGATATTTATAGCTTATCTTTCTTATATTGTTTTTTATATTTTTCTAGTTTAGTTTATCCTTGTGTTCTTTCTTTTGAATCTATTAAAATCAAATAAGTTTCTCTGTATTTCATTTCATTTGCAAGTTCATATATATATTGAAAATGATAATCAACCCCATATACACATATATTTTTATATGCAAGTCACATTTCTTCTATAATTTATCTTTTTTAACTATCCTTTATTTATATTTCTTTGCTTTTGTTTACGGTCTTTATAGCTTTATCTTTTTATTTTGCTTTCTTACACTTTTCATGTTCATTCTTTTGGATATGTTAAAATCAAGTAGAGTTTCCCATATTTCATTTGATTTGCAAGGCTACTTGTAATAACCCTAATTTATTTACACAATATTTCGTATATACATATTGTATTATCATTGAAAGTACAAGAGTTTTTTTTTAATTTATACTAAAAATTCAACAGAGTTTCCTCTAATTCTTAATACCAAGTTATTGACTCAACTAATTTTCACAACTTATAAATAAAAATTTCAATATTTTTTCTGTCATCTAAGACTTTTTTATTTGTATTAAACCCAACATAAGAACTTTTTGTTCTTGTTCTTCTTCTTCTTCAATATTTACTCAAATGAATCAATTATTATATTATTCAATAAATATTACAAATGATGATTAATTTAATTACGACATAATTCAAGACACAAATTCATTTTAAAGCAAATAAATCTAAAATTAGTCCATATAATTACGGTTATGTGTTTTCAAAAGAAAACTAATTTAAATACATCATTTGTACTTAATTTAGATTCATATACTTTTTTGATATAAAATTACATTACATAGCAAAACATGCATTTAATTATACAAAAATTACAAATACAAGATCTATTACTCAACATGACGCTGCAAGGTACCTGGAAATCTATATAATACCCAATACAATCAACTTATAAACAATGAGTGTTTATTATTACTACTTCTATATATGTATATATTCTCAACTAATACAATTTGTATAGATAGCCCAAACCAGACATTCATTCCAATACTACATTAACGGTTTCTTCAATTGTCCATTAACTAGGGAACTAGTGCTATTAACCCAGGAACTAGTTTCTTCAATTATCCATTTATTAGGGCACTATCCCATTTCGAGAGAACTATTATCTCCATTTGGCCATTTACTAGGGTATTAATCCCATTAATTAAGGTAACTAACTTCTTCAATTGCCCATTAACCAGAGAACTAGTCTTATTTACTAGTATAACTAGTTTCTCCAATAATTTAACATTTATCAAATAAAAGTTAGATTTAAGAAAAATTATATTCACGGTTAAATAATACTTTAGTTTTAAGGTGTCAGTCACTTATTTGATGTCTGACACGAGAAATGATCTCTTGTTGTTGAGTGGATCATGAGGTCTCTTTTATGTCAACTGGAACAATATCATTTCCTATTCAATCATTAAATTATTTTGAAATTTAACTCTATAGATAAACATTTTATTCTTGACTTCAAATAACTAACTACAATTTCTTATCACTTAAACTAATCATCATTAACCATTTAACCCATATTAAAAATTTTATTCTTATAATTTCCATCATTTAAATCTTACATTAAGAACAATCCTAAATAAATCTTAAAGTTAGCTACTTCTAGTCAACTTAACTTAACTTTATAGTTGAACAACGCTTGTCAATATTTTAACCATATCTGAAGTTATAGAATTAGTTTTGTGCATAGTTTGTTTTTTTATGAAAGCTAAGATACATGGCTACAATTTTACTAAAGGGAAGACAACCTAGTTCTGCCACCAATACATCCAAAACTATCATTATTGCAACATTAAAAAACTGTCTAACAAGATTTAATTTGAGCCTCTCTCAATTTTTAACTAATATCTGGAGTTTTATAACTCTGATTTAAGCAAGGTCAATCTTGTTGAAAAGCTAACATCCCTAAATTTAACTTTTATGACTTATTTCAATTTTCAAGCCCTAAACCCAGCTGGAAGTCGAGTGATGAAATTGTTTGGTTTTTCTATTTTTGCTTTTGACATACAACGAAGTATTGTCATTCGTTTTCTCGTCATTCAAAGTAATTATTTCTCTTCCACATATCTTATAACATTATTAATCCTATCACCCTAATAATCAACTTGTTTTTTTTTCTCACATCCTTCTTAGAATAACAAAAATTCTTTCACCGAAAGCGTATTTATTTTCTCTAACATTCCTTTAATAATACTTCAACATTACATGAAAATTTAATAATTCCTTACAAACTGGCAATGTTCATAACTCAAAGCATAACCAATCCTTTCATTACAAATTAAACACAAGATTTCTATTTCTTTTCAATTCATTATTCATATTTCAATACATGTTACAATAATTACAACCAAGCAACATTCATGTATTGTTTTTTTTTTTTTTGAATTCCAATTTTTTCACTTTATGGTAGGCACCACCACCCTCCACAACACTAGGATTATTTTCTTCAATTGTTCATTATTCTGAGATGCTTTCATCTATTTCCATCCCAATTAAATCAAACAAGGCAAGTTTCTCATTTCCCCTGATTTTTCTCGTGAACCCTAACTTAGAATTTACAATTTAAACATCAATTCTTAATCGTACTCAATTTAACTTACGTAATAGAGTTTAAAACTCCATACTTGGTGATAAAGTGAACTTCGATCCTTGACTAGTCAAAAAAATTTAACATCCTTCTTTCTCCCTCTTGGTTGGTTTCCTTCCCTCTCTAAATCCTCAATTTCTTTCACTTATTCTCTTTTGATTCCCGTCTTGAGGTTGTTTTCCTCACCACATAACCTAGATCTTACCCAAACCCTTTCAATTTGTAGGATTTTCTCTCAAATGTTTTGTAAATAAGCTTGAAAATACCGCCTCTTTCTTCTCTATTGTTGTCGGCTTTAGAGAGGAAAACAAAGGGGTATTTATAATCCAATATCATTTTGTCCATATCTTTTATCTTCTCTAACAATTAGTGCTATATTCTCTTTTATTTGTTTTAATTATATTCCTTGTCATTTAATTCTATATCCTTAATTTAATTTAATCCATTCTATCTCAGGGTTAAAATTTTAATATTTAAAAAAATTAACTACTATTTATCTTCATTTCAGATGTAGTTCCTTTTATAATTTCTCCTCGTTCGAAGGGATAAACAAAGAACGTATAACAAAATTAATCTATAAATTATCTAACTGATCAATAGATAGATCGCATATAATTTAATATCACCATCTTCTTCCCAAAACAACATGTAAGTAAAATTACAGGTATAAGTTTCTTTTCCCTCACACCACTTTAATTTTTCATCATATGTTATCTTGTCATTTGCAATCTAGCATTGTGACAATAACATGATTACAATAGCTTTTTTTTCTTCAAGAACAATCCCATAGCAGCAAAAGATCCCACAAGAGTAGCATATGCCTCAAGCAGTGAGCTCATTTGCATTTCTTCCCTTCCTTAGTGCTTCCTTGTCATATATGTAATTGTTTAGTTTTTTTGCTGTGGATTTTAAAATAAAATAAAAAGATTTAGAAGTAAAATAAAGATTTTGATTTGGAAAAATGATGGTAGGAGAAAAAAAAGCAAAAGCCAAGAGGGAGAAAAGCTTAATTAAATGAAATATTAGGGAGATTACTATAATTTGCAGAAATATATGAGTGACTAGCTGGAGCACAAGATCTCCTGCGGGGTTTTAGAATAATCCCAAGAGATCAATGAATCACTAACGCCATCCCCCTAGGGTTTAAGCAAGGCCCCCTTTTTCGAAAAAACACACACACAAAAAATGGCAAATTCAATGGCTGTTCTCTCACGCAGACTTTACCGTTCCCTTCTCTCATCAAACCCAAAAATTTCACAGCTTTCAATGCCCTTTTGCTCCTCCTCCTCCACCACCACCACTAACAACCTCTCCTTTCGTGAAGAAGAGTCTGAATTGGACAGCTCAGACACTCACTCAGTCCCCAACTCAACCACCTCAAGTTCACCATCATCATCAACAACAACATCTGAAGGATCGAGCGGATCACGAATGGTCCAGGATCGTCCCCTTGAAAATGGCCTTGATGCTGGCGTTTACAAGGTAAATGCTACATTATACTGAAAAATGTTTACTTATTCCTGTTTTTTGTTTTCTAATATTTAGTGTTTCAATTGCTGGGTCTTTTTTTTATTTTTTTATTTGGATTTTGGCTGCTTTTCTTTTAGGAATCTCAGAGAAATGAGAAATGTCTCCTGGCTTTGAATTTTTTTTTTTTTTTATCGTGTGAAATGAGCTAAGATTTAAGCTTTATAAAGATTGCTTTTCGGTCTGTAGGCGATATTGGTGGGGCAGGTGGGGCAGAATCCATTGCAGAAGAAGTTGAGGAGTGGGAGGGAGATAACGATTTTCTCAATGGGGACAGGTGGGATTCGCAATAATCGAAGGCCATTGCAGAATGAGGACCCAAGGGAGTATGCAAATAGGTGTGCTGTTCAGTGGCATCGAGTTTCAGTCTACCCAGAGAGATTAGGTCGTGTTGTAATGCAGAATGTTTTGCCCGGGTAAGGTTTAAGCAAAGTATATTTGTTTTAACGCTACAATAGTTATGAATTGGTTGTTAGAATCTTATAATTTGACTCGATTCGGTTACAAATGATGCTGAGTCATGTGGCGAATCACAGATGGACATGAATTATGCTAATCAGTCATGGTTGAATTTGGTTCAGTATGATGCACTTTAATCATATGATTTGACTCAAGTAGCATATAGGTCAAATGCCTATTTTTGAAATAGATGGTAAGAACTAAAAATAAGAATCCTATAAGTCCAGATATCACGAATGGCAATATATGTGAACCCTTTTCTTTGATAAATATTTTGATTTGAAACTGTCTGTAAATTAAATTTCTGCTAAGGGATGAAAAGAGACCAGTAGATACGAACAAAGGCAACAGAGATGGTGATGGTGATATCATTATTGCGGAGGATTAATACTTCGTATTAAGACTCAGAGATCTGGTAGTTTGATAGAGATTAGAAGATGCCTTTTAGGTATTACTATATATACTATAAGCTAATTAAGTCACTTGGATGATCAAGTACCAAAAATGCCTCGAACTTTTTTGAATTATAAACATGTAGCGTTGCCATTTATCTTTTGTAATGCATATTTTGTTTGTTGCCAAATCTAACAATTCACTATTCAATTTGATAAAAGAATCCCAAAATGGGCTTTCCGATTCAACAGTTGAATTTTGATTCGATGATACACACTTACAAACATGGCTAGTTTCAGTTATTTGAATGTTGGGATTTGGCTTCAACTGATGATCCTATTACTGGAAAGGTTATTATAGTGGCCAGTGAGTGGTAGCATCTTTTATGTCAGTGCAACTTCAGTAGAATTTTGAAACCATCCATACCATGGTATACCATCTCAATTTCAATCGCCAAACAATTTAGTTATGGTTGTATTTTGTTATCATTTAGCATTTTACATTAATGAAGGTGTCTTGTACTTACATTGGAGTTTAGATTCTAGCAACAAAACATGAGATGATCTTGGAAGTTAAGGTGTTGGGAGGGAGGAGGGTACAATTCATCTTGGGATGGTAATTTTGAACCTTGGAAGTTGTATGAATTGGAATGGAATCATATTCTCACCTTTGTGGTTTGAGGTTCAATGGTGCATATTTCTTGAGGGTGTGAATTTTATGTGGTTGTATGCATAGCATCATTAAGAGATGATGTTTCTGATACAGGACAAATAGAAAATTGAAAAGAAGTGAGAGGGGAGAAAGATAAAGCCAAGAAGAGAAGAAAAGGAGCTGGGGAAGAGAAAGAAATGAGCTGAAGAAGAGAGGAAAATTAAGGGAGGAAAACTAAAAGTTGGTAACTTTTTTTATCTATTCATCATCAACTAACTACAATGTTAAAAATTACATTTAAAGAGTAAAACCCTAAAACAATCAACAATTACGCTAAAGGCCTGAAGTCTAAAATAGAATAACTTCAAATCTAATAATAAAACTCAAATAAAAGTCCAAATAAATTAAACCCAATAACATAGGCTAAAGCCCAATCTCCCATTCAAATAACAATAGGTTGGGCTACCCTCCATCATCCATGATCATACGTGACCGGTGTCCCCACTAGTTTCTCAAAGCAAGAAGAAACAATGTTCATTTGTCTTTATAGCAACAAAATCATTTAAATGAGGAGTTTGTATATCTTATTTTCATGGGTTTAATTTTCTAGCATTTAGGCTGTGATGATGCTTTAATCATTTGGCTCATGCATAGGGAAATATAATTTCGTTATATATTAAACCATGTCTTAGATCTGGTGTCCCCACTAGTTTCTCTAAGCAAGAAGAAACCATGTTCATTTGTCTTTATAGCAACAAAATCATTTTAAATGAGGAATTTGTATATCTTATTTTCAAGGGTTTAATATTCTAGCATTTAGGCTGTGATGATGCTTTAATCATTTGGCTCATACATAAGGAAATCTAATTTCGTTATATATGTATACGCTTTCTTTGAACTGGTGGATGTATGTTATTTAGCCGTAAAGCAATAGCTGTCTGATCAGGAGGTCTGGATGGCTGTGAAGAATGCTGGAGTTATATTAATCTAAAAATTATGAGTAATTCCACTAGCTTTTTAAGATAACTATAGATAGTAGCTGTGAATTTGCTTACTTGAAATGTTAAGAAAAAACAGAGATGTTAACTTGATGTTTTAAGAACTCTGCAAATAGAATTTCTAAAATGTGGTGAAGCCCTATTCAGTACTCTTTATACCATCAACAGTCACTATGTGATCTATAGTAAAAGTTTGATCTACTAATTTTACAAGGTGAAAATGCAGAATATGTGAACAGAGTCTGTGCTTTGTAAAAACCTTCCCAATTGGGTATTGCTATTAGCTACTTGAATTGGTGAAAATGCAGAAGCCCTAGCTTTTGTTGTGTTCTGAGGAGACTATTGTGGACTTGTAGCAGTGGTTGACCGATGTATGAACTGTTTAGGTGCCTGTTAGGGATCAGTTAGTGATGAATCTCTTCCCTATCTAGTGTCGTTAGCTTATTAACTCTAGATGGGTATCATTTTGTTATTTACTTCTTGAGGTTGGCCTTTTTCAACCTAAAGGTCCAGCCTTCTCTTCTTGTGATACATGTCTCTGGAGTTTCTTATGTTGTGAAATCATCTTTTGTACCTGTGCTTCTTGAATTTTCTTGACATTTGACTTTTAACTTTTGGTTACTATGGACATCTTTGTTGCTATCTGACTAGTTTTTTTTTTTTTTTTTGACTCCTGTTTATTGTAGTTCAATTCTATATGTGGAGGGGAATCTGGAGACTAAAGTCTTCACTGATCCAATAACTGGTCTTGTACGACGTATAAGAGAAATTGCAGTTCGTCAAAATGGTACGTTCACATCTGTAGTCCCTTGACTAAAAATGAGGAGGAGATGCTATGATTTTCTTGTTGTTGTTGCTGTTGTTATTTCTGTTCTTTCCCAATTTTGTGTTTGGGATTAGGATGCAATTGATGAATTTCTTTTACAAAGATGGAGATTTGTTAATCATTAAGATGGATATGCTACTTTCTGTCAATATGCATATCTATATATACAGACTCCTCCCGATAAAAACATGCATGACAGCAAAGCTGCAGTCTGATAATTCAATGGGATCTGCTGCATCAGGTGGCAAATTCTTGTCACGGCATCTTTCTTTTACTCTTTTATTGATTTCTTGGATTGATGGTGAATTATAAAAATAAACCTGCAGAGCAATTAATAATTTTTTTATCTTTTGAAGCACTGGTAATTGCTATACATTGCCTTTTTTGGTCGAGTACAGTTTTGTGAGGTTTTTTTTTTTTAAGAAAAAAAGACTAACTGGTTTCCTTTATTCTTGTTGGATCTAAAGAGGTATTCTCTCTGCAGTCAACCTCTTTCGACCAGATTAGAATCCGTGAGATTAACTTTATTTTTGGACTTTGCAGGTCGGCTTGTCTTTCTGGGAAAAGGTGCCAATGATCAGCAAGCCAGTTCATTGGAGTTGAAAGGTCTTGGCTATTACTAGAAGCGTAGCTAGAACTGCTCAAGTATTAACACAAGACTGGCTTTCACATTTGTAGTTATTTTCTCAGTTTGTTTCAAGGTTAATAGAGGTAGAACAAATGTGAAATTTCTATAACATTGCGTGACGGTAGCATGGGAGGTCTGGGAATCAACAATTTTTTATTTTCATTTGGCAATTGATGTGAACTGCTAGCAGTTTCAAGGTATGATGGTGTGGCTCATGTGGCTACGGTTCTGGTCATTTTTTCACAGCTTTTGCAATAAGCTCTTATTTAAGATTTGGGCCATGCCTCCTCAGAACAGCATCTGGTATCTCTGCAATTTAGGGGCTGTTTGTAACTGTATTCCAAACAGTTTTATGTTGATAATAAATTTTTGATTTTTTCGAAAAACCTGAAAATTTTTGCGAGAAAATAGACACTCATTATAAAGATAAGTTGATAGAAGATAATCATCGATGAAAAAAACAAGTATTATACTGGCAATCCATGCTTAAGCATGAGAGACTACAAGGTTGCTTTTCTTATGCCTTGTTTTATGCTTCTTCAAGATATTATGTTGTAATTTGTTTTAAATTTTTGTGTTCTTATAGCTTAGTTTTTTTTTTTTTTCTTTTTAAGAAAATCTTGAAGGGATTTCTAAAGACGTTTATTCTGATTTCATGTTAAATCCACTAGATGAGTGAGCCAGCTCTACTCGCTCATTATCAAAGGAGAGGTCGTGCAAAGGGAAGATAAAATCTCCCTCTTAGAATAGAGTAGGGGAGTCTTATGATT
>Ga0325410_1006937_pt1 | contig 12411 bp, 4 predicted proteins | sample PopdelMetagenome_16_FD_206182 | JGI IMG/M metagenome (GOLD analysis project Ga0325410, IMG submission 206182) | Populus deltoides microbial communities from Bellville, Georgia, United States - Xylem-PdIQD-R3 | ecosystem: Host-associated > Plants > Phyllosphere > Stem > Wood/Secondary xylem... | reverse complement strand
TTGTCATTTCAGATCATGCTTAGATTGGAATACTTAATGGTGATAAATTACATGTCACTCATGTAGGAGATATTGTCATAACTCCTAATTTAAGACTTCAAGATGTTTTTTTATGTCTTTGGTTTCTCTTATAACCTGTGTTCTGTTGGGAAGATGACCAAAGATTTAAATTGTGTGGTCCTTTTCTTTGCTGATTTTTATGTCTTTCAGGACCTCAAAACAAGGGGGCTGGTTGGATTGGGTAGTATGCAAAATAGGGTTTACTAGTAATCTTTTAGTAATGATTCTTGTGTTGCTCATTCGATTCCAAGCATTAATTAGGATGTAATTTACGGCATCAATGTTACTATTACTATTATTATTGAAAAAAAATATAATTTTATTTGAAAAATAAAATTAAAAAGCACAAAAACTTTAACTAAAAAATAAAAAAAATCAAAAGAAAAAGACCCAAACTAAAATTATTATTATTATTATCATCGAAAAACAATCATGAATTTGATATGAAGGATAAAATTGAAAGCTATAAAGATTTTAATAAAAAAAAACTAAATATAAAAAATAGAAGAACTAAATTGAAAAAATTATATTTACTTATTATAATTGTAGAATTAAATTAAAAACAAATGAAACTTTAATAATAAAAATAATAGCTTGTATCCATATGCTAAATGTACCGATAATCATTACATGGAGTTGCCCCTTTCAAGAGTGGAGGGCCAAAATAAGAAGACAATTTCAAGTATAAATTTCTTAGTGTTTATATTAGAGATACATAAAACCTCTATATATCGTTGTTAATTTTATTTTAGCACTAAAGAAGAAGCTTAAACTCAAGACCGTTTAGAAGAAGAAAAAAAATATTAGTGTCAATTGAGGTATAACTCATTAGCAGTAATGTTAATTTACTTGTATTCACAAAAGGAAAACATTGGAAATAATACACAAGATTATCGATCCTTTTATGTAATTAATTATTTGAGAAATGAAATAAAATAAAATAAAATAAAATCTACAAAGCCAACCATATAGTGATTAAAGGGATTTTTTAAAAGTTATAGCCATAATTTAAAGCAAATAAAGAAATGAGAGGGAGGTTAGCAACGGGCTTAGAATTTTACATTAGAAATGGAGTAAGATCAAGAAATTGGAAAACTGAGACGGCATTAAACCAGACATTTCCACATGGCTTATTGTAGTGCTATTTTGTGCCATTGTACTAACTAAGATGTTATATGGGTGTGGTTGTTTTTTAGATAGTTTTTATGGTTTTGATTTAAAAAAATAAATTTTAAAAAGTGTGGTTAGTTGGATTTAGATATGTATTTGATAAAAATTATGGTTGGAGTTTATGTGTAGCAAAAAACATGTATAAAATATTTGGCTATTTGTGTTTGGAAGTGTGGTTGCGGTTGCTTTCCAAAGTGTTTTTTATTTGAAAATACATCAAAATAATTTTTGATATCAACGTATTAAATTGATATGAAAACAAAAAAAAAATATAAATTTAAAGTAAAGAAAAAAATAAAAAAAAATCAAAAGCGCTTTTAAAATATAAAAATAAATAGTATTTTATGAAACTCAATTAAAAAAACATGTTAAAGCTATTTTATAAAAACTACATTTCAAATTTAATTTTTTAATACTCTATAGTATAAAATATAGTTTGATATATTACTAAATATGCTACGGTGTTTTTTTTGTACCACATACACAAAAATTAAAAGTAAACAAACGTGCCCTTAATAATATAAGGAAATTTTCGATTTTTTTTTGTAGGCAAACTAGTCACGACCACAACCGGCCAACTTGTACCGATAAAAATCTGCACTCGACAGCCTAGTCAGTTTTCTCTTGCTTTCCTTTTCTTCTTTTGTCGAGTGGAAAACCCACCAAGGTGAATTTTCCTCACACAATTCATGCAATGAATTAATTTGCAACACAAATTCCTTTGTAGTGGAAACCTAAAAAGGGTATGTCAATTGCGGCGGGTGGAGTCCCCAGATATTAGAAAAAAAGAAGAGTCCTTTTTATGACATGTGATGCACGGGCATTCTTTGGATAAATGTTTCAATCCACTTTGGTGGAAGTAGTCTTAGGTACTAGGATTATATATATATATATAAAACACATAAACTTCTTAAGAAAATAATAATTTTAAATGGGTAACAAATAGTCATACTTCTAGCAAAAAAAAAAAAAAAACCATTACACCTTACTTTTATAGAAATAAAAATAAAATAAAAAATTATATCTATATGGATGGAAAACTATAATATCTTTTTTAGTAAAAAAACAATGCTTTAATGAAATTATAAATACAATCACATAATATAATGCCGAACTAATTATATTATAACTTTTAAAATTTTCTACTAATACAACTTCAATCAAGCATTTTTAATATTTTCTATATCTTATTTATATGAATAATAAAATTTCCTTGCATAATTTAATTTTTAAATGCAATATATATTTATGATAATACATTAAAAAAAAATTAATCATTTGACCTAATCCAAACGACTAGCATATCATGTAAGCTAGTTTATTTTATTCTCTATCCTTACTAGTTTGGCATGCAAAACAATGTTACACTGGAATATACAATTTTCAAACATTCATAAAAATATTCTCATACTATCTCCTTATAATTAGTTAATAGGAATGATAAAAAATGAAAGAAAAGATGATTAAACTCATAAGAGATTTTGTTTTACAAGCTACAATCCATCCAAAACAACTCAGACCATTGTTAGTCATGGAAAGCCTTAAGTTTTTCTATGACTTTATCAGTGATGTCATCTGTGAAAAACTAAACAAAAGCTTGTTTATTTTTTACCTGACCTAAATCATTCTATTCTCTTGTATTTAATCTTAAATTTCCTTCATGACTAACAACATAGAAACTTCTGACTCACTATCCTCGTTAGCTCTAGTAAATCTCCACTAGCTTGTTCAGCAGATGAGAGTACTCATAGAGGTTGTTTTGATGAGCCAGCAATAACTCGAGGCTCTCTGCCTACCTTCACATAACATATAATCAGTTCAACATAGAAACTATGATGGTCTCTCTAACCCTAAAAAACATGTGTGAAATATGAAAATCAACCTTGAGTTGATGATGCAGGATAGCAATCCAATGTGTAATTTTTTTCCAACCATGTTTCATGGATTTTTGCAAGCTTAATACCATAGTTCGAGTCTAGTTCCATACTCATTTTCTCTAATTTATATAGCAAGCTAATTGCTCATTTTAGTATAAGCATTCCTCCTAAAAACAATTCAACTAAACTTTTCACCATTACTTGAAGAGAGGGAGAGAATATCACATCATATCTGAAGAGATTCAATGAAGAAATGGTAAAAGTATAAGGCTTGCTGGAACTACCAATAATAGAAGCCTTAATTAATGAACTACATAATTACTCCTTGCGAGAATGATTTTATACACTCTTATACAAAAATCTCTTTACTATTAAACAAGCCATAATATATATGTGTGTGTGTGTGTGTGTGTTAAGGAAGTAATGTAGCGAGACAAGAGCATTCATATTTTTAAAGGCATATGGAAGAGCTCTAAAACACAAGCATCCCTTTTCATGAATCCTAAGCACTTAAAGGTAATCTAAGAGGTCCTAAATAAAATGAACTAGTGTATCCAGAAAGGATGACAACTTCACTAAACACAACTAGAATAGAAGTATTGACAACAATCAAGAAAAAGGATTTTATGCAGTACTTATCACCGATAAAAATAGACATGGTAAGCATAACCAGAAGAAGTATTGTTTATTCCACAAGCACCATTGCATGATATAAAAGAATAATATGCTCTAAAGAAGAAGATAGAAAGACTTATAGCTAAGGGATGTCTTTAACAATGTATGAAGAAAGGAGTAGAACATGAGAAACAAGAAAACGAATATGACAATTAACATAAATCATTGCCAGAGATCAACATGATCCTGAGAGGAATCTTAGTAGGTGTAGGAAAGCTTATGAGAAATAAGTACTTTTGTTAAGAATTCATAATCCTTGGGTGTGCCTATCATGTTTATTTTATAAGATGAAGAATAAGTGACTTTTCTCTATAAAGATGTCACTTTCATCTCTGCAATCCAACCTAACACAAGATACATATAGTATTAATAAATGATGGTAATGTTATAATATCCTCTCAAAGGATGCCATGATACAGATGGATATAGATCCATCTAAACTAACTACAATAAAAAAATACCTTTCTAATTAGGATTGAACAGAGAGGTGTGTCAGTGGAAGGTGCACTAAACCTCCCCGTCACTATTGGTACATACTTTAAATGTTATATACTCCAACGAACTTTCATGGTCATTAAGATGGATGTCGCACCCTCGCGCTAGCACGATGTTGCGACGGCTCTTCCCGGAGCGGGGAAATGATGTCGGGGTCTTTGTTTTGTGAAAATAAAGTCACCACCTAGTATTATGGTCATTAGAAACCCTAACTGGTCTTTAAAGATTCCAAGGCAAGGGACTGGTTGCGTAAATGGAAGGTTTTAACACCCCTAGTACGCCCTACCTAAGGTAAGCTGCTTGGTGTTTAGTTTGCCTTATAATTGCTATGGTGTTGGTGTTCTCTAATCAATTTTTCTAGGACGAGTTTGCTACGATGAATGAACTTAGGTTCAAAGTATAAAAGAAAGAACCCTTGGCCAATATGGATCATACCTTTAGATATGTCTATAGAGTGCTAGGAAGAACCGATGCAAATCTTTTGAAATCTGTGTTTGATTTGAACTAAATTTAACTATGAATTAAGAGACAGCTAAGATAGAAATCTAAAGAGATTCAATGTGCTTAAAAGTTTATTTTTCTTTTAGTATTTCAAGTGTTCGCAACTCATAAATCGCAAGGAAGAGAAACAAAACAACTAAGTTAGAAATCTAAAGAAATTCAAAGTGCTTTAAAGGCTCACTTTTTGCCTTAGTATTTCATACTTTCACGACTCATAAATCGTGGAATCAAAATTTAAAATGTCTCCAATTATAATTAAGCTTCTACCAAAGATGGGCAATTAAATTGTTCTATATAATATTTTGGGTATAAACCTACTATTATGTTAAAAATGAACAAGTTGGATTACTCTTAACAATATTTCAGACATTTACCTTTCATAGGTTTCTTTGCCCTTATATTATTAAGGGATAATGACTTATTATTCCTAGAAAAATATTTTGGATGTTAATCACTTGGGGTTTCTTTATCCAAATATTAACAGTGAATAATGGATGAATTCCCCAAAAATAAGATTTTTATATTTTTGGAATATTAGTCAACACCCTTTGGAATTTACAAACATGTTGTAAAATCCAAAATGCAAGAAAATAATTTTTGTGTTTAAGAAATCCATGCTAAAACATATTTTTTTAAAACTTTGAATATTTGTATTTTTTACAATATCAAAATACAAACTTTAAAATAAATTAAAAAAAAACACAAATCTATCTCTCTCTACTCGGCTCATGTGGCTAGGCTGGACTCAGCAGGCGTAATCGGCTCACTTGTCCAAATTAGTGACCTGACTGGACAAACAAGAGGCACGCGTGAGTTTCCCTCACGCGTGCATGCTTAGTTACTATTCAAGTGAATTATAATTCACTTGAACAGTAAAACGTGAATGAAACTACATGCACAGAGATGAGGAGAACAAACCTGAAGGCGGAAACAAAGGCGATGTTGAAGGCGTGCTGGTTGGTTTGTCAACGTTTTCGTCTGTTTTAGCTCTTCTCCTCTATTCTCTGTTAGCATTCGTCTCCTGAGTTTATCTCTGTGTCTTCGTCCTTCTCTCTCTCTACTGGTTTTTTAGCTCCCATATTCTCTCTTGTTCTCTGTGATTATTTTTCTCTCTTTTTTCCTTTTCTCCTCTATCGCTCCCCTTTTCTCTTTCTTTTTTTTTCTCCTCTCTATCTCCCTCTACCTCTTTTTTTTTCTCCCCTCTTTAGGTCAGTAGAAGAGGCTTATATATAACCTATACACAGCTCTATTTAGGAAATAACTCATTACACTAATCTAGGATATAATCTCGAGTGACTTATAATCAAATAAAGCAAATTAGGAAACCAAAATATTCTGATTCCTATTCTGTGATCTCAGTAATTATTCTTCACGTATAGAATCCCAGCCATTAAATGATGGTGCGGCTCCTCTCTATGTCCTTCCATAGCTGGCACCATGTGCAATAAAATTGTTTTATTTGGACTGAAACATAAAAACCGTGATTTGCAGCTCAAAAATTGAGCGAGAGAATAATGAAAAAGAGCAGGAATAGTTATGCAGAGAAAAGAAAAGAATTGCAGACAGGGAGGGGTACTGTTCTCAACACAAATAAACAGTACCATGCTAATTAATTCCTATGGGGCTGTTTCATGCTGCCAAGTTCCAAACGGTGGTGTTTTTTTTTTCCAAATGGGATATATGAAGGTAAGGAAACGATGTTGTTGGTTTTTGTGAAGAGAAGAAAAATATAATCCAGTGTGGCAGCCCAGTAACAGAAACTATTATGATGTTTTTCTGATTCAGTCCCTGTTTTTTTAATTCCTTCAACGAAACCGATTAACTTTTAAAATTGGTCTTTGACCCGATAAATCCTAAAAACATTAAATTGGGTCCCAATATACATTTCTTCTTCATGATTAAATTCTGGTATGATCTAGACCTCAACCAGTCCCCATTGCACTGCAAACTCAGGTCAGAATCCTTCTCGCGGCAAGATTCTCTACTTTCACACTAGATTTTCAAATGGGAATATATAGAGCTTCTGATATCGAAATCAGGCGATTCAAAAACCCAAATTCATTTACACGTACAAGGCTAAAACTTTCATGAAGGGTTCAAAGTCATATAAAATCGTTTTGAATAACAGAATCCGGCTGCAATCTGGTTGGTCAAAAAGGATCTCCTGATTTGTTTCAAAAACTGACAATGCCGAGCATCCCAATATGACTGAGAGTCTGGCATAATAACAGTGGGCCCTAGGACCCAATAAAAGTGTACACCAATTCTTTAACACGTCATAAATGACAGAATATAGGTGGGATGGTCGAATATTGCATGAAACCAAGTCAGAATCAAAGTCAAAGTTGAAACAGAGAGGATTTACAAACAGAATTCTGACAGTAAGCAGAATCAGTTTTCAATACAAATTCTGAGGGATTTATCTAACCTTAAAGACCAGATAAAGAACGAATGAGTTTAACATCATGAAAACTCCTAATTAATCTAAGAATACTGAAGATTTTAGCAGCAAAGAAAGAGGATAAGAAGAGTAGAAGACAACTGAAACAGGGTTCGAAAAACATTTCTTTATTCTCTTGTTTTTCAATCTTCCAATAATCATAAACTAAACTCCTACATTTAGTTCAAGAGGGATACACATCGTCTCTAGCAAGTGGGGCCTAAAAATGAGTAACAACAATGAATATGACATATAACATTACATTAGGAAAACCTATTCTTTATGAGATTAATTCAATGATAAGTACTAAGTATCTAACTATAAAATTCCCTACAAATAAGGGAGTTATAATTATGAGAAGAAATTAATTGGTCTTTAAAAGGTGCACTACCTTATGCTTAAAAGGGAAAACCATTTTATAGGTAGACTAGACAGTACATGTCAAATAGAAAAATGAGATAAGAATAAAAACTATAAAAGACCTGAAAGAGATCAATCTCTATTCATGTTCTGATATAAATACAATCACCAAAATTAGGTCCACTTTTGACATTGGACAAGAAAAAGCCATAACAAAGCTTTTCAATATAAAAAAAAAAACATAACTTTATATTCGATCCAACAAAGATGTAAGGTATTAATCTAGAGGTGTCTTATTATTTTTTGAATGTGTGTTTATCTTTCTCCCTGGTATAATAAAAGAAAAGGAAATTTAATGGAGAAAGACAGAAAGCTATTTTAAAAAAATAGATAAATTATTGAAGGTTGGTTTTATTTGTGAAGTGATGTATCTAGAATAGTTGATGAACATAGTAATGGTCAAAAAGTCAAATGGAAAGTGATGAATGTGCATAAAATTCATTAACCTTAACAAGACATGTTTTAAGAATAACTTCACACAGCTAAAAATTGATAGGTTAATGAACTCTACAACTAGATTTGAGTACATGAGTTCCCTTGATGCTAACTCAGGGTATCACCATATATATATGCATATAATGATGAAGATAAGATAATATTTATAACAGATAAATAGATTTTTTACTATCGAGCTATGTCTTTTAACATGAAGAATGTTGGACCTACTTATCAATGTATGGAAGTAGATGTTAATGACATGTTGGTTAAGAACATTACCTTTAAGCAACTCCTTCAGGAGTTGCAAGAGGTATTTTTTATCCTATATATACACCAAACAAAGTTAAACCCTGTTAAATATGCTTTTGCAATAAAAAAAAGGGGGGAAATATTGAGTTTTCTAGTCAATAATAGATGAATTGAGCCTAATAATCTTGAAGATTCAGGTCATATTGATCATGACCCCACCTTAGTGCATCAAAGATATACAAAGATTTACAAGAATAGTAGCGGACTTTAAAGACTTTATTTTATGTGTTGGAGATCATTATCTGCCATTTTTCAAGACTTTAAAGAATATCTCTAATTTTGAATGGACTTTAAAATACTAAAAAGTTGTTGAAGAGCTATAGTCTTATTTGTCTTCTCTAAAAGTCCTCTAACAACCATGAGAATGAGAGGATTTTTTTTCTTTACTTAGGAGTTACAAACCTAACAATGAATGTAGTACTAGTATAATAAGAGGAAAAAGTTTAAAAACCAGCCTACTATACTAGCAGAGTCCTTTATGATGTTGAGATGAGGTATTAAGATGGAAAATGTGGCTTTAACATTAGTCAATATAGTAAAAAAATCAAAGTCAAATTCTATGTATATTAAGTAATTGTGCTTACTAATCAACCTGTAAGGTAGATTCTCCACGAGCCTAACTTATCATGATGAATGGTAAAATATACAAAAAATTAGGAAATTTTAGAATTAGATATAAGCCTAGCTAGCCATTAATGAGCAAATTACAATATATTTCATTACTGAGTGTTCATTAATAGAATATTCCATGCTAGAGCAATACATGATATTAAATTCCTATTTCACTTTCAATCCATATGTGTTATACATTGATGGATTTCTAAATACCAATAGGAGTAAAACATGAATTGTGTTAACTAACCTTGTGGGTGATTTTGTTATTATGACCTTTATTTTGAGTTCTACTTCTCTAATAAAGTGGTAGAATATGAGGCCTTTTTAACTTATCTTAACTTGAAAGAGAGTTTTCATGCATACTTTTTTTATATGTTTAGTGACTCTTAACTTATTGTAAGGTAATTCCAAGAATAATTTGAACCTAAATAACCCCTCATGATCAAGTACCAATATAAAGTGCTTGTGCATATCCACTTAAAGAATGAAAAGGAAAAGGCAATCTCCATCTTCAAATTACATGGAAAGAAAATAACAAATTGACCTCCTCTCAAAGCTAGCCAGTAACAATCTAAAAGATTTTCCTTATGACATATAGATTAAGGTGTTGGATATACACAGCATAGAGAAAAATATATATGGTGGTCACCATATAAATAACATTAAAGGAGGATTGGAGGAATTAACTCAAACAATATCTTCTCATATGAAAGCTACCACAAGATAAAGTAAATGTTGTTAGGTTAATATGATGTGCATTTGAATATTGTCTTTTAGGTTGGGAGTTATACAAAAGGTCAACCAATGCACCTCTATTAAAATATTTGTCTCTAGATGAAAACAAATATATTTTGAGAGGAATACATGAGGGGATCAATGGCATCCACGTAGGAGTTAAAGCTTTGGATGTCTAAACTGTATGATTATAATTCTATTGGCCTATCATATTAAAAGATATCAAAAATTTAGTAAAGATATATGAGAAGTATTAAATATTTTCATTATTTCTTCGTCATCCTTTAATTCAATCAACCACCTTTGTATCTTTATAGCCTTTCTCTTAATAGGAAATAAATATACTAAGAACATTCTCTAAAGCATTAGAAAAAACACAATTCATCCTAGTAGTTGTTGAACATTTCACCAAATGGGTGAAAATAGAAGCCCTAAAAGAGATAATCATCAGTAAGGTTATTTTATTATTGTAAAAGAATATTATTTACAGGTTTGGGTTTTCCTCGAGTGTTGATCATAGAAATAACACGCAGTTTGACATAAAAAATTAAAGAACAATGCCAAGAACTCCATATTAAATATAAGTTCTTTTTAGTTTTACACCAATACAAATAGGCATGTAAAACTCACCAATAAACTATTATTGAATGGATTGGAAAAAAAGATTGAAGGAGCAAAAACAAATGAGTTAAGCTAGTTGATGAAATTTTATAAGCATACACGATCACCTAAAATGAAGGTCACTCATTAATCTCACTAACTTATTATCAAGAAAATTCTTATAAGTATGAGTGTTTCCAAACATAATTTAAAATTCCTTAAGCATGTTCCTAAGATCGTGTAGTCCAAATATCTTTGTCTAAGCAGTTTCAAGCTTAGAATATACCTCTATGATAGTTCATTGGTAAAAGACCAACTATTGTTTAGAGTTGCTGATCTTTTCATAAAGATCAGTAAGGTTAACAAGATAAAAATCTCATTCTTTAATATGGTGTAATGACTCTAGTTCATCAATCTTACCCTTCAATCATCTATAGGCAGATCTCATATCCACCAAATCTCATTGATACCTATATGTTATCTTTAATATCATGAATATGTTCTACCTTTTTGTTTCCTATAAATTGAACTTGAATGTCTGCAAATAAAAGCATATCAAAATAACATCTGATAAAGAAAAGAAGAAAGAAAATACTAGGTATCCTAACCTAGAAAGTTATTTTTTTATGGTGTTGAAGTGCTCAATCAAGTTGGAAGCATAGTCGACATTCAAATTTTCTGGAAGTTATGATATTTTCTTCATGATACCCATAAACTTTATGTTGTTTTCTTCTTTAAAAAGTAGGGATTCTTCTAATAATATATTCAGAGCCCCAGCTTGCTCTTTTGACCATGCAAAGTCAGAAGGAGATGTATAACCTATTATATACATGTTTTTAGGTGAATACAAACTACTCACAAGCTCAAATTAAGAAAAAATACATATTGAGAAAAAGGAAATGAAGGAGTAAGCTATAAAGAAGAATAAATAAGTATGAGCTTAATTAAGAAATGAATTATGGTCATAAAAGAGGATGAACCTGCCTCTCGAGGAGAGCCTAGATCCTTGCATCTCTAAAAAAATGTGGATCCTATTTTGTACTGCATGTGGCCATCCTTGCAAGTGCATGACTAAAACTTCTTTGTGATTCCATCTCTTTTCAAGATGATAATAGTGTTTTAGTTTTTTTTTTTCAAACTATTTCTCCTTATGCTCTTGCATGATAAAACTAGAACCATCTATAAACATAGAAAACAAAATATCATATTATAAAAGGGTTGTGAAAGAATACATGACATAAAATATTTGTACCCTAACATATTTCTCCAAAGGATGCCCCCCAGCCAATAGCTTGGCATTGTATAAGTTTTGATTGTTTTATAATTGGTTACATAAAAATCTTTCTATGTTGGTTAAAAAATGTAATGTGTTGCAAACAAAATATCCTTATAAGGCTTGTTCATCTAACAATATAATCTCTTCAATATATCTTATCATAATTCATTCTCCTTTTCATCTAAGTATGAACTCCAATGCGCCTTAAAATATTTTTGATAATAGATTATGAGGATGTCATCTAAATGTAAATCACCTAAATGCCATTCTCTTTTCCATCTAAGTATTTCTAAATGTAACTCCAATATATCTTATCATAAAATCAAAATGTAGTTCCAAACAGCCCCTTCCAAGACATTACATGGATGGACCAATGTGGGTGCATGGCTTACATACAAGCACAATTCTAATGAAGTCCATCATGGTCTTACCACAATGACATTTCTAGAAAATTCTAGCTCCCATCTCACAAGAAAACATGTACACAATCCTAACTCTACGTACGATACCCATAGATTTTTATTAAGTCAAATTTCAACATAGAAATGTTTAAGAATAAAATTGACTAAGAGCAACTGATAATACATAAAAAAAGGTTTTCTAACCATTTGGGCCAAGCCCAAACAATTGGCACATCATGTGGACTAGCTTATTGATTAGTACTTAAAAGTGCATTTTTATCAAAGTTTTATATCATCATTTTGCACTTGAAGTATCAATAACTCCTTAACTAAAGCATGTTTTATAATAACATATCTAATAATATAAGATACCTTTAATTTATGGTAAATGTTCATCTT
>Ga0325410_1006936_pt1 | contig 12412 bp, 2 predicted proteins | sample PopdelMetagenome_16_FD_206182 | JGI IMG/M metagenome (GOLD analysis project Ga0325410, IMG submission 206182) | Populus deltoides microbial communities from Bellville, Georgia, United States - Xylem-PdIQD-R3 | ecosystem: Host-associated > Plants > Phyllosphere > Stem > Wood/Secondary xylem... | reverse complement strand
ATTGAATTGACTTGAGTGTTTAGAAAAAATAAGTAGATTTTGGTTGAGGGAGAGAGATCTAGCTCACCATTTTTGCGCAGTTTCAAGCTCCTTCCGGCTTCCGCTTTACTTCTGTGACGCAAGGAGCTGCAAGAGTTATAAAAAAACCCTAAAGGGTATTACAGTGCCAGGGTTTTGTTTTGTGCCAGGCTTTGCTGAAACACGGGACATTGGACCGTGATGGCAAGGAAACTGTTCGGTTGTTGAAAAATAAATTTGTTTAAAAATAAATAATTTTTTTTATATTTGTTAACATTATAAAAATAAGTTAAAAAATACTTTTTACTATTTGACTATATCATGAAAAATAAATTATAAAATAAATTTTTAATATTTATTTTTTAATTATATTAAAATAATGAGGAAAAATCTTACAAATTAAAAAATAAAATGAGAATATAATTAAAAAAATAAATCTAATTTCATAAATTATCTCAAATAAAATAAATAACAATAAAAATAATAGATATTAAATCTAATAAATAAAAAAATTGAAAGATGATGAAATTAAAAAAAAAATACAATTTCAAAAAAATAAATAACAATAAAAAAATAAAGACTAAATCTAATAGATAAAGAATTTCAATTAAGAAAATAATAAGAGAAAAATAAATATCAATAATAAAAATAAAGACCAAAGTTGATATAAAATTCAAATTAAATCAAATTCTAAGGAATGAAATTGAAAAAATTAAATTCAAAACAAAATATATAGCAATCAAAAGTTTGAGGACTAAATTTGATATAATCAGCAAATAACATGACATTTCTAAATTTTTCACAACTTCTGGAAAGTGTTTTCCGCTCAAAATAAAAAAAATACTTTCCTAAAACCAAATCAAATTTTTATTTGACCAACTCTTATAATGACAAACAAACACAGGAAAGTTTGGAAAATGGTTTTCGTTAAACAAATGGGGCCTAAATATTTAAAATTTTGATTTTTTTAAATTATTTTTTTAGAAATTTTTTATATTATTTTAATATACTAATAAAAAAATATATTTTAAAAAAATAAAACAAATACTTTAAAAAATAATTTCAAATAACTCTTTACCTATGTTACCTAATCCTCAAAGGTTGGAGTGCAAGATAACACAGTAAAAGCCTAAAAACTATAAAAATACCCATTATTATTTTTAGATTGTAATGAATTTTCATTAATACTTTCATATTACATCTATAAAAATCATAACTTATAACTTATTGTCTGAAAATTTAATCAACAAATGTCGAATCTAATTTATTCAATAATTTAAATGACAAAAAAAATCATGAAATTTTTAAATCTAGATTTTGAGATGGATCATCTCTCATGCATAAAGATGAATTGAATCATCATAATTAATAATAAAATAGATTGTATTATCAAACTTTATTGATGAAAATAGATTGTATTATCAAACTTTATTGATGAATATAAATATTCAAAAACTACTTATAAATCTCTACCATTCAGTTGCAAATAATCACTAAGATTTTCATTCAAAATAATAATAATAAAAAATTATGATGAATGGGGAGTATAAATAACGAATATGTAACCACACATATCTATAAACATAAAATAAAACAATAATTAATTTAAAATAATAGAAAAAAAAGAGGTTGTTGTGGCAATAGGTGAGAGTCATGTATGATTTTAAAAGAATAAGTTTTTAAAAGATTTTTTTTTAAAAAAAGAAGAGATAATTTATTGATGGGAATTAAAGATCTAGAAGACCCATTATCTTAACCACTACACTAGAAAAAAAAAACAAAGAATTAAGATAAATGATAATAATGAATATAGAACTAGAAAAAAATCATGGCATCCGGAAAATAAGACGCTTTTAAATTTAAATTTTGAAATGTTAACTATTAGCAATATTTTGAAAAACATAGCTTAACATTGAGAGCAAATATATACATATACATATACATATACACCACATGTACGGAGGATAAGCTTTGAGCATTTATTTTTTTATATAGCATTTAAGTGAATATACAATTACCTATGCATTGTGTGGGAAGACACACAAATTACAGGTGGATCATTTAATTTGAAAGTCAAAGGTTGATTTTGAATTTTTTCTAAGCTAATGAGAAGACAAATTAGAAAAGATGGAGATGTTTGAATAAAAAAATTAGACAATATCAAACACCACCAAAAGAGACTTGATTTGATTTAAATATAAGATATTTTTATTTATTATTTTTGTTGAAGTTTTTTTTTTTAATCTTATTGAACTATCATTTTAGGCTGAATCTATTGCCATTAAAACTACTTCACCCTCCAACATCTCCCCACTAATATAGATAGATTTATAAGAGTAACCATTTTTATTTCTCTAATAGTTTTTAGTCTCATTATCACTCTACTGATTCCCACAAATCATGTTGAGCTACTGGGTTGTGCTAATACTCTCCATCAAACTTTTGTCAGGGTTAGAGGTAAAATTTAGTTTAAAAGTAAATAAAAGCAACCTTTGACATTAATTTAATGAAGAGGCATGTTACTTGATCATTAATAGAGATGTGTTGAGTGATAAGAAGCTAAGTGCATTTCGCTCGCGCATAAAATGATAATCTAACTTAATATGTTTACTACAAACATGAAACACAGAATTAATTGTCATATGAAGAGCACCAAGGTTGTTACGGTAGAGGATCAAAGGAAATGTAAGTGCAATGTGAAGATCTTTTATAATAAATATCATCCATGTGAGAGGTTAGCGGAATGTAAAGATATTTTTATAATAAATATCATTGAGTTTGGTTGCAATGTTGGCTATGACTTTATACTCTGCTTTAGTGCTAGACCAAGAGATGATATGTTGTTTTTTTACACACTAAGAAATAAAGATTTCCTCTAATAAATATGCAATATCTAGTGGTGGAGCATTTTGTGGTGGGATAGCCTGTTTAATCCACATATGAGAAAGCATATAGATCAATTATAGTATTAAAAGTAAAGCGTAAGCTTGTGTTAATAAGGCATTTGATGTATTTTAATATATGACAGACCATTTTGAAATGCACGATAGTAGGAGTATACATGTATTAAGATATATAATGAAAATTGTATGAAAAATTTGGACATGTAAGTGTTAGATATTATAAAGTACCAACAAGTCCTCAAAAGTATCTTAGATCTTCCAATAAGATGTTATTTGATGAGGTTTTGGTCTTTGCTTCTATTGGTGTGCTCATGGGCTTACATTCGACCATAATAGTTAGTTTATAGATGATAAGGGCATCAGGTGTTTGAGGATCCCCTAAAAGCGATAAACTAGTCCCAAGTCCATTGTAAATCCTAAACTCAGAAGCTAAATGAAGGTTATAATTAGAGTAGTAGAGGATTTTGTAAGAAATATATCATCTACATAAAGAAAAAGAATTAATATACCAAAATTAGAATGAAAAATGAATAAAAATGGGCATGCTAGGTTGAAAAAGAAACTATATTTAAGAAGAAAAACATTAAACCAACCAAACTAAGCATAATACGCTTGTTTGAAACCATATAAAGCATTTTAAATCTTGCAAACATGTGTTGGATATTGAGAGTTAGCCATTTCTAAAGGTTATTCCATGTATATATCTTATAAAATTAAACCATATAGGAAATCATTTTTTTATGTCAAATTGACATATGGGCCATTTCTAAACAAATGTTATGGTGATAACCATACGAATAGTTCTAGGTTTGATGACTATAGAAAAGGTCTAGATGTATTCTAACCTATCAACAAGGTAATACACCTTTGTTATAACTTGAGCTTTGAGATGATCTAGTGAGTTGTTGGGTTTGGGTCTTGGCTTGAACAACCATTTAGAGCCAATAACATGTATGTCAGAAGTATGAGGAACAAGTTGCCAAGTCTAATTTTTATGAAGAACGTAATGTTCCTCAACCATTATAGCTTTCTATATGGGGTGAGCTAAGGCAAATCAAATATTATAAGGTTCATGAGGGATATTGACCTAGAATGTGGAGGAAGATAATGCATATTTTTTATTGGGTTTAACAATTCTTATTTATGAGTGGGTAACTATGGAATACGGAAACGGTGCTTATGAAAGTTGAATTTATTAAATTTAATGATGTGAGACTATTTGAGAGGGCTCGAACTCAGGCTATAAAGAATGTGTAGCTTATTTGTACATCTCAAACTCAAGATGAGATAACTTATGCTCAAGTTGTGCCAATTACATCTCGAACTCAGGTTCAGACTTGTGCAAACGGTTCCATGTTGACTTGTATCTTTAGTTAGAAAAAGGAGAAAATATAAAATTTTGTGAGTTTGGAGCAAATATTAGCACTATTGGTGAAGGACTTAAACATAGTGGTGTAAGTATTGACCATTGAGTTTATATAATAGGATTAAAATCAGTATGAGATAACCATGAATCAAATATGCTAATGACATGTTATGTAGAAGAAGTAATGTTTTGATTTCCAGTACTTTTACAAGGGAAAAATAACTCATTAAAAACCATATGGTGAGAGATAAAAATTTTTAGCTAGATGAATGAAAACACTTGTACCCTTTATTATCACTATAGCCTATAAAGATCTAAAATATGGTTTTTGGATCAAACTTGTGTCTTTGTGTAACCCAGGTATAAGAAAAACATTTAGAAACAAAGACACGAAGTGAAGAATAATCAATATAAGTGTCATGAACTATAAAGTATAGAGTTTTAAAATTAAAAGCAGATGCAGACAACTGATTAATAAGTAGACAACAACAATGAAAGCTTTTACTTGTAAAAATAGAAGGGCATCACTTTGAAATAACATAGTCATACCTGGTTTTCATATTATTCTATATCGTCTTTTAGTCATATCGGTTTACTTCGGAGTATATGGACACGATATTTGATAAATGATACCGATAGAAAAAAATGGGATGATAGATTGGATTCCTTTATTAGAGTGAAATCTTGATTTGTTTGTTGAATTATATGGAAATGTACTATTCAAAAGCTAATTAAGCATTTACAAAATCAAATTTATGTTGTAAGAGAATGATCCAAATATACTTAGAAAAGTCATCTACTAAGCATGTATAATATTTGAATTTCCCAATTAGTAAAATAAAAGAAGGTCCCTATAAGTCACATGATTTTTTTTTTAAATACCAGAACACAAACATTTAGAACAAGAAAACAGTAATCTACTAAGCTTTCTAAACTAATAACTATCACAAATATGTTTAAGTTTTACAACGCCTATAACATTAATCAAACATTTATTTTTTAATAACTGTAAAACATAAAAAAAATGTCCTAAGCATTGATGCCAAATATTTGTTGAGCCAAATTTGAATTGATGAGAAAAGTAGAGCTTTGACAAAATGAAAAGAACATATAGGCCACTCATGCGCCTTCTTGTGATCACTAGTTATCCTGTTTGTTGTTCATTAATACAAAAGTACATGTTAAAGGATTCGTAATTAACATGAAATTGAGTTGTTAACTGGCTTATAAAGGGCAAATATTTTGTAAGTTAGGAACTAACTGGATATTGTAAAGAGGTAATGTATTATTTTTTTGTTTAATGCTAGAATATCAAAATCAAATATTGGTAGAAAAGATCTATCGCCAATAAGAACTGAATCTATACCGAATTAGTTATGAAATTAGTTAACATATTTGACTCATCTTTCATATGGATGGAGGCTTATGTGTCTGAGGTTTACTCTATTTTAGTGATGGTAGAGAAGATCCATCACCATTAAGAACTGAATCTATATCAAATTAGTTGTGAAATTGGTTAATATATCTGACTTACCTTTTATATGGATGGAGGCTTAGATGTCTAAGGTTTACTCTGTTTTAGTAATGGTGTTATTAAAGGCGAGGGTTATAAGAGCTTACGGTATGTTATCATACTGAGTTGCCTTTTGGGCCACCCACCGATATATTTTTATAATATATCCCACAATGCCGTAATACTGCCATTTTTCTTCATGGTAAAGATCTCATTATATAAGGGCTGTATGAAATTCACCAGGTGGTGAAGGGTATCTTTGTTGAAAGCCTAAAGTGGGCTAGTAAAATAAGAATGCTTTCATTATTTTAGTTGTTGCACTTGAATTCTTTCTTAATTAATATGAATTTTAGTTTATCATCATGATATGCTGAGGAGAATTACTGGAAGCTCTTTTGTTTTTTCCCATAAAAAATCATTTGAGGAGTAAAAGAGTTATATCATTTTCATAACTAGAGAACCAATCACATCACTAATTAAGACTTTAAAGTTGTGAGGCCAGCTTGATGTAATATGGCCTTGGTGCTTTTAAGCATGGTAGTGGTGGGAGTTTCGTATCAAGAGCCAAGGCTAGTGTGAAGGGGAAAAAAATTCTTTGTCTGGGATAAGTTTCTCGATAGCTGTAAGACTAACGCATAAACCCTTGAAAGTGTGAATATGTTTTCTAATGGTTTTGTCATCTTTCTTGCAAAAACATGTTACATGTTCTTTTAAGTGTGAATTCATGTTCTTTTGAATCTTCTGCATATATATTCTTGAGTACGACCTAAATAGAATGAGTTGTGTCTAAGCCAATATAGAAGCTAAATGTTTCTTTAGAGAGTGTTCCAATTATCCATCCATGAAGAATATGATTCACCTAATGCCGTAACACTTTCTTTAGAGAGTGTTCCTTTACGGGATGACAATCTAATAGGAAGATCTTAATTGTTGAGTGCATCAAAGGGTTGGTCATTATCTAGTTTTCAGGGGTCTCTTGCATGCTCAGTGATTGTCCATGAAATGTCGATATGAGGCTTACAAGTAGTGTGAAGATAGAGGCCCTGAGTAATATCAGTTTGGCATATCAACCACTTCCAAGTAAACAATCAAGCGAGAGTTGGATGGTTTCACGAGTCTTACCCAGGCTAAAGCCATTGGGGTACCATTACTTCCCCACTTATCCTAGGTTATAAAGTGTGTGCTCTTAACATGATGCAGGACAATGTAAACAAGGATGCATGCTAAAGCAGTAAATGCAAGAAAAATAAACAAATAAATACAACATAACAAATATTATAGCAATTGACAAACAAAAGGCAAAGCTTAGTCCATTAGTCCCCAGTAGAGTCGTCATTATGTCGCACCCAACATTGTGGTGGCCCACAAAATAATCTTTGATTATGGAAAAAGAACAGATTTCTGGAATCTTGTTCTTTTAGAAAAAACAAATGTCTTGTTTAAGGAGTCGCCACCTAGTATTATGGTCATTAGGAACCCTAACTGGTCAACAGAGATTCTATGGTACGGGACTGGTTACGTAAAAGGGAAGATATTATCACCCCTTAAACGTTCTGCCTGAGGCAGACTGCATTGCTGGTTTTGTCTTAAATTGCTAAACATTTATTAGTTTTTGCTATGATAATTTGCTTATAATATTCCTGACTCTGGCGCCAATGAATATTCAACTACGGATACTTCCAACTCTGGCGTTGGTAAATATTACATAGCTATAAAAACAAAATAAATTTAAATTAGTATTTTTATTCCTGATTCTGGTGTCAGTGAATAAACAAACAAAATAAATTTATTTTTACACATGCACAATTTTATTTTTTTCTTGCTAAATAAAAATAAAATACAATGAATAATATAAATTTAAACCGGTATTTTTATTCCTGATTCTGGCATCAGTGAATAAACCAATAAACCTATATTATTTTTATTCATGCATACACATTTTATTTTTTATTTTTTGTTTATTTTTTTTGGCTGGGCTGGGCTCAGCCCAAGCCAGTGACTCGATTGGGCTGCAGGCACGCGTGCGCTGCACAAGGCGAAGGTAATTAATAAGTGGTGTAGAGGTAGTAATATTATATTTTTTTGAATACAATATAATAAAAAGAAACGCTAAAACACTGTAGGAAAGCCAATTTTATAAATTTTTTCAATCTTTTTTTTACGTAGGTACTATTTTTTCAATAATAGGTGGTGTTGAGGTAGTAAAATTATAATTTTTTGTATGCAATAAAATAAAAAGAAACGGTAAAACACGGTAGAAAAGATAATTTTTTCAATTTTTTTTTACGTAGATACTATTTTTTCAATAATAGGTGGTGTAGAGGTAGTAAAATTATAATTTTTTGTATACAATATAATAAATATAAACGGTAAAACACTGTGCAAAAGATTATTTTATAAATTTTTTCAATCGTTTTTTTATGCACGTACTATTTTTTCAATAATAGGTGCTGTACATGTAGTAAAATTATAATTTTTTTAAAACAATATAATAAAAAGAAACGGTAAAACACTATAAAAAAGATAATTTTATAAATTTTTTCAATCTTTTTTTTGGTAGGTACTATTTTTTCAATAATAGGTGCTGTAGAGGTTCTAAAATTTTAATTTTTTGAATTCAATATACTAAAAAAACTGTAAAACACTATGGAAATGATAATATTATAAAAAGAATTTAATTTTTTTTTATGTTGGTACTAATTTTTCAATAATAGGTGCTGTACAGGTAGTAAAATTGTAATTTTTTGAATATAATATAGTAAAAAGAAACGGTAAAACACTGTAGAAAAAGATAATTTTGTAAATTTTTTCAGTATTTTTTTACATAGGTACTATTTTTTCAATAGTAGGTGCTGTACAGGTAGTGAAATTATAATTTTCTGAATATAATATAGTAAAAAGAAACGGTAAAACACTGTAAAAAAGATAATTTTATAAATTTTTTTAATTTTTTTACATAGGTATTATTTTTTTAATAATAGGTGTTGTAGAGTTAGTAAAATTATATTTTTTTGAATACAATATAATAAAAAAAAAAACGGTAAAACACTGTAGAACTTTTCAATATTTAAGTTAGCATAAATACAGGAGAAATGAAGCCTCGGGTACAATATATTGTATAGGCTTATAGAAATGTGGTGAAGAGAATGATGTAAATATACATTGATAATTATAAGAATTACAACTTGTGAAGGGAGAATTTATAAAGTTAGAATTTATCTTAGCTTATGATTCATAAACTTTTATATTGTAACGAATCATGTCAACTTGCATAAAGATTTTTCGTGGTTCTGCATATCATGTTGATGAGCGTGGCTCGATTCATGCTTTTCTTAATCCTCCTGCTGGGTTTTTTTTTCCATTTATTTCGTGAAAAAAACCAAGGAAAACAAAAGAAGCCACCAATGGAACTACCCTTGTAAAAATTACTCAGCATATGTATGTAGAGAGTTACTTTTCCAGGGATGGATTCAACGGCTCTTCATGACCGGGAAGGTTGCAAATTAACGACCCATGTTTGCCGATGAAACTCGTGTCTCCTCCGGGAAAAGCAACGGCAAAAATTAAGACATTAAAATAGAACCGAAACAAGCGAAGCAGTAGGGCATTGACCCCATCCTTGAATAAATCAGCACGCGCATCTTTCATGAAGCTTTAGGTGACGAACAATGGCAGGAAGCATGGAACTCTTCAGTTGGCCTTTGTCCATCCTAAAGTTTTTTAGGGCAAAACACCCCATTTCTCGTCATTAATTGAAGAGTGATTCCGAGAAGTCTTGTAGATTATCTAATTATAAAGTTTTTGGCGAGTGTGCCATGATGAGAATATTGATTAATTAGGATGCTAATAATAAATCTGAGTATGCATTGAGATTTGGATTCCAGCGGAATTATTTCACTTGGACCATAAACCAACCCAGAGCTTTAGTATAGTTTGATTCGGGTAAATCGATTTTTTTTTTTAAATTAAAACTATTTTTTTTACATGGTGGATCCAATCATGTTAATTCAAATTAAGTTAATTTTAGGTTAGTTTTTTAAAACTCAACTTAGACTAAAAGCAGGGTTGGAATCAGCCAGCAGAGCTCAATTTAATAGTTGTGGATTCAAGCATTGTTCAAGTTGCGATCCATAACCTTGAACTTAGCGTAAAAAACCAAACGCGGAAGACTATCAATGTAAATTATCCTGTTAATTTAAATGGATATTAATATTCCTTAATATTTATTTTTTTTAGATTGATCAGTAAATGGATATACGCTTTATGAATATTAAAAAAAATACAATTTTTTTTATAAATACATGAGTTGAAATTTAAATGAAATATTTAAGATTCAACCATAAAATATTTAGTCTTGATGTGAGAATTTGATTTGAGATATTAGAGGTGAGTAAAAAAACCGAAAAACCAATTAAACTAAGAAAACCGAAAAAAAATAACTGAAAAAACCGAGCTGTGAAAAAAAACCGATTAAAATTTTGAAAAAACTGACCGGTTTGGTTTAAGTTTTATAAGTCTGAAACTGAAAAAACCAAAAAAAACCAGAAAAAACCGAGCCAAACCGAAACAAAACCGAGCTAAAACCGTAAAAAACTGAGTCAAACCAGGTTAAACCGAGCCAAATCGGTTTGAACTAGTTTTTTTCCTAAAAAATCGAATCAAAACCGGTTGGTTTGAACAGGTTTCGGTTATTTTTTTAAAAAATAATTTCGGTTTGGTTACTTTTATTTTGATAAAAACCAAACCGAACCGAACCGAAAATAATCACCCTATGAAACATCATGAATGCAATGCAATGCTATGCTATGCCCTTGATGAATAATTGTTGGCTCAACACATTTTCTAGAACAAGTCAACTTCTCATCATACATGAAATCTTGTAAACTCATGAATTGTACATGGAATTGTAATTTTTCTCAATCATATATGCTCGTCCAAGGAACAAATTAAAGCCAAGCAATCGGACATTTTACCTTTGACTATAAACATAGAAGGAAAAGAAGCAAGGGCTGTTCAAGTTTAGTGTTTCTTGTTGGTCTCATCGTGAATCATTTTAAGAAACCGACAATAGTGTACGTACCAGCTCAGGATTGATTGCTACTTCTAACGAATTTGGTAAACAAAAAAACCAACGTTTAGGGTTTGCTCAACTCTAGCAATGAATTATTAATTCAAAGTCTTGTTAAACAAAGACAAGCTAGCCATGCGACTACTTGTTTGGTTCGGACACTCCATGCCTCGTGTTATATGACATGTGAAGCAATTGACTATGTGATATATATGTAGATATGCAACTTTTCTTAAGACAGATTTAACTTCAGGTTGGTTGTGTTTGAGAGGGCTTTTAAGAAAAGGGATGGGTTAATTAGTACAACAATATTAATTATTACAAGATAAGTGATATATATTCACATGGTAATCTACAAATGACAATATAAAGGAGAGATTTTCAATTTTTTTTTCTGGTTTCGACTCCACAGTAAAAATAGCACGTGTTCGTTACATCATCAATAATTTAAAAATATAGACATTTAAAAAATCTAGGAGCTTGTTGGAGAGTGTGATTGCGGTTGTTTTTCAAAGTATTTTTTACTCAGAAATGTATCAAAATAATATTTTTTTTACTTTTTAAAAATTATTTTTGATATCAGCCCATCAAAATGATTTAAAAACATAAAAATATTAATTTAAAGTAAATAAAAAATATAAAAAATTTAAATTTTTTAAAAATACTTTTGAAATATAAAATCAAAGGGGATCTAGATGGATAAATATTTAAATAGAAAAATAATTAAAAGTAGAGAAACTTGATTGAAAAGGAATGAGAGTATAAATGTTCAGATAAAAACAAAAGTCAAGATATTTGATTGGAAAACTTGTATAGATAGAGAAACTTAATTTTCCTTGCGTTTATTGAGGAATAAATCATTACGATGTGATATTTAATATGATGTAACCAATATTGAATTTATATACACATACCATACATTTTCATATCATATAATAAAAAAACTTTACAATTCCTGGAATTACTCTAAGTTAAGGGTGTAAAACTTATTTATTAAGTTTGTTTTTGTATAGGAGGTTATAAAATCAAGTGTATAATTAGTTGGATCGATAAGGATCAAAATATAAGAAAAATATTTTATAATAAGTTCTGGGTGTGACATTTTTTTACTTACAAAATATATTTTCTTGAATTTCTAGTATAAAAATATTCTTCTCATAAAATTAATAGCTGAATAATTACTTGATTTATGACTATATAATTAAATTATTTGTACAAAGTGAACAACCTTATACAATTTTCTTAATTATAAAACTTACATTAAATTATAGATCTTTTTATTCATTCAATTTTTTTTTTATAGACTTTCATCACACAAAACATTAAAAGTCATATGTTATTCGTGGCAATAAAAGCATCCTCACATTCATGGTTAGCTGGAAAATGTAATTAGCATGAACATCAGTAAAAGAGTTAGCGATATCTTTGTCACAAAGTTTTTCTGTGTTTTGGAAGACTAATTAGGGCCTGCATTACTTCCATCGGATCGAAAAAATTGCCCTTTTAATCTAGTGAAGAGTTTGGGATAATAATTATGTGAATTT
>Ga0325410_1006934_pt1 | contig 12413 bp, 10 predicted proteins | sample PopdelMetagenome_16_FD_206182 | JGI IMG/M metagenome (GOLD analysis project Ga0325410, IMG submission 206182) | Populus deltoides microbial communities from Bellville, Georgia, United States - Xylem-PdIQD-R3 | ecosystem: Host-associated > Plants > Phyllosphere > Stem > Wood/Secondary xylem... | reverse complement strand
TCTACCACCTTCTCGATTACCGTTAAAACTTTATCTTCTTTCCTTCTACGATGTAGCTGTAGTTGTACACTGTAAATTCATGTCTGAATGAGAGAGAACATGCATCACTTTTCTAAATTGTCCATATTTCACAACATGGTAGATTTTCAAAAGTTGTCCCAACGTAGAAGTCTGTGATGACTAAAACCTTGGAACCTTCCTCTAATCCAATATCAGTGTCCATGAAGACAACAACCCCAATCTGAATACTTCCCCTATGCTCTTAAATGGAACGAATTATGTGATCTGGTCCAAAGCAGCAAGCATGCATCTCTACAGCAGATCCAAGATGGGTTTTGTTGCTGGAAAGAAGCCAGCTCCAGCACCTGATAACCCTGCATCTGGAGACAATCTTGTCAGATCATTGTTGATCAACTCTGTGGAACCGTGACTAGTCGAAGGTATGTATTTTCGAACTACTGCTGAAGAGATGTGGAAGGCCCATAAAGAAATATATGGTGAAAAAATAATTTTGCCAAGATTTATGAACTTAAAAAAGGCATATGGCAATACAATGGAACTCTTGGAGGCATGTGGGATGAATTAACCCAATACACTCATATAACAAGTGATATAAATGTTAGAATTAAAGAGGTAGAAGAAGACAAGACTTTTACCATGTTAACTGGCCTTGACTCTGCATATGACATGGTTAAAGGTCAAATTCTAATGGCCTCTGAGTTCTTTCTCGCTCTACTGCTTGCTCTATCATTCAAAAAGAATAGACAAGGAGAAGGGTGATGAATTCTACCTTGAAAAGTGAGGCATTTAATACAGATAAATACTGACAATGTGCTCAATTTGTCTAGAGAACAACTGTATGAGGAACAAAGATCAGCTTCTCTCTTTTGTATATAGAGATTCACATTTTTGTCACCAAAACATGTGCCATTGTCAAAGAATTCTATTTCTTGTTGAGACCGATTAATTCATTTCTGGTACATTTCCTTACCTGTATAGTTTTACTACCCTGACATATATAATCCTGCAATTCCTTGCAGATATTTGAGGAAAAAATTTTCTGTACAAAGACCAAGAACTTGATGCTTTTAGAACTTGCAAGAGCCCAGCAGATTTACAAATTTCTTATCACCTCTGATAAACTAAGCACATTTAGGATCCTGTTGCCGTGAGTCTGTAACTATGATGATTGATATTGCGATACATACATACATTTTTGCCCCTTACTTATACTTGAATTTCAAGTTCATCCAAAATGGATCCATTTGTTAGGGACAAAAAATTGTCCCTAAATTTGTTTCAAATCAATTCAAAATTAGACAATGTTTCCCCTCCATCCAGGAACTCTCAAGTGTTTTCTACTTGTATTTTGGTCTTGGAATTGGTCAATATTACCTAATTTCTAACAGGTTTGGATCAGAATTGAGAGAAGTAACTGGTTGTGATGAAAATAAGAATAACTAGGTAATATCTTAGGGGAAAAAATGAGGTTTCATGCGAAAAACAAACATAAATATCACTTCTCCAAGGGAGTGGTTGAAGGAAAAGTTGCCAATCTACCTTTGAGGAAGAGGGGCTGTAGTTGATCTTTAGGAAAGCTAGTTTGAAGACAAGAAACAACTAATTGGAGGTCTATAAAACTAGCTATTGATATTTGAAAACAGAGGAATTCTTTATACATAGATGGACCATAATTCATTGTCAACAACACCAAAATCATTCGAAAAACTTTCATGTCAAATGCTCTTGCAACTTGATTGCAACCGGTTTCTAAAGATTAAAAGAAAACCTCAAGGAACAAGTAGCTTTTATTATGGGTTCATTTTTAGGATTGAAAATGAAGGCATCCTCCACCATATTAATGCCTTTTACCTTATGGAGGATATGTACAAAAACATGAGTAAACAAAGCAAATAAATATGGATACTGAAGTGGGATATGAAATCAGATAAAACAAGCAAAAGAGGAGCTGGTTCTGACAGAAAACACCAAAACCCATTCAATTCAGAGAATCCAAAACCAGAAACCAATAAAGGAAAAGAATCACAATCTCCTTAAATGGCCTTAATTGCAACAAGATTCTGGAAAAGAAAACTCCTTTTTCAAAATGAATTGCTGCACTCTCTCACCAAGTATAAAATAGGCAGCACCTCTCCTATCTTTTCCATGCAAAACTGTACATGCGCTTCACATATAGAAGTACTACTCAAATGGCTAAGCAGCTATCAGGAAGAATGATGTGTGGGTTCTCCCTTGTGACTGAAGAGATAATGCAAAACATACTCTCAAGGTTACCGGCTTTGGCCTTTGCATATGCTGCCTGTGTTAACAAACGCTGGTACAAAATATGCAGTCAAATGCTCAAAAGGCCTAAGCTTGCTTCTGCTCTCTCCCTCAACCCTTCTCTCCATGTAAGTTGCTATACATTCAAATATTTTCAAATCCAGTTATGAAAATTGGTATTTTTTCTTTTGATCAGACAAATTGTCCAATTTTAGACCGAATATATTCGCATGCATGTGCATGACACGCGCAACTAGAATTGCTCCTTTCAGGCGGAGAAAACGAGAGGAATCCTATTGTCAAACTATATATTCACATAACATATTTGCATGCACGTGCATGACACGCGCAACTGAAATTGTTCCTTTCGGTAGGAGAAAACAAGAGGAATCCTGTTGTTAGCATATATTTTCATATGGAACATATTTGACATTGCGTGTCATGCATGCGCAACTGGAATTGATATTAATTATTCCTCCAATTGGAGAAGCATGAGGAGCTCCATCGTTGCTAATGTGATTGTACAATTTCAGTCAGCATATATGATCATAGAACATGTTTTCTGGTGTATGCCATGCACATTCAACTGGAATTGGTATTAATTGTTCCTCCGGTTGGAGAAATCAGAGGAACTCATCATTGTTGGCGTGATTGCCTGATTTCAGTCAGCATATATGTTCATAGGACATATTCGCTGGCGTGCCTCATGCATGCGCAGCTGGGATTGGTATTGTTCCTACTTCTGGTTGAAAAAAAACAAGAATTTTATTGTTCCTAATGAGATTGTCCAATTTGTCAGCATTTATGTGGATAACACATTTGCATGCGTGGCTGGAATTGAACTGTAATGACTAACCAAAGTTTTTATCAAGTAAAAAAAGGAAGAAAATAGTGGAAATGAATTAAAAATAAATAAAAATAAACGAAATGCATAGAAATCTTCAAGATTTCCTTTTGTGTTAAATTGTTTTCCTTTGTTGTACCAAAGAAAACCAATAGAGCTCACCAGTTTTTGTGTTATGATTGCAAGGATGCTGTGGAAGAGGTTATTGAACAGGTTCTCTCTGAGCCTATTCGTCCACACTTTGCTATTGCTTGCATCAGCAAGGAGTTTAACTTGGAACTGACTCATGGACTGGTAATAATTCTCTGCTGAATCTTTCATATGGTTGTATATGGTTAATTTGACTCTAGATTCCCTCTTCTCTCTTCCAATGTGAACAAACTTTTGATTCCATAACGCAGATAATTAAAAAACTAGGTTCAAGCATCCCAATCATTACTAATATTGCCAGTGGAATCATTGGTGTTGATGGCATTGCTGATGAACTGTACGAGGTTTGTGTGTTTCTTCTCATTTCATATGCGTGTTTATGTAAATTAATTAAAATATCTGGATGTAGTGATGCCAAATCTTATGAAAATATTATGCAGGAAAAATGGGAAACAACAACTGCTGGTCCTAATTCGCAAGAATCGGATACAGTTGACCGAGGATTAGTTTTGCTTGTTGGATTTTTACCTGGGCTCAAAATTGGCACCATTCCACTGTTACGACCGATGCAGGTAAGGTGTATTATTCTTAATGGGAAGTGATGTATGCCTGATCTTAAGTAATAATGCATTGAGAATGTTGGCCATCACACTCAGTGAAGCATAAAATTCTATGACATTGAAATCTACAAGTATGAAAGCTATTTTTCATTGTTTGTACACATAATGGGTTGTTGACTTGCAATATTTTCCACCATTATCAGGAATCCAATACCTTGGTTGACAAATTTGTGATGGATATTTTACATTACACATCTGCTGTATCAGATTGTCCAGCCCCTACTGGGATCATAATATTTGGAGTAAGTTGGCATCCTTGCATAATGTTTTAATTAAATTCTATTAATTTTCTTTGGTTGCTAACATGTGACATTGTTGATTGTCTAGGATAAAACCACTGACATGAAACCTATTGTTTCAAAGATGGGTAAGTATCTTGTTACCACATACATAATTGAGGTAGAAGGTGTCTTGGTTCAATCCTTTGTTGCATTTCTTGCCGTGGCACAGCTTACATATGTAGCTGATGACATTTCAACTTTGCAGATTGTGCCATGCCAGAAGAAACAGTCATTGTAGGCGATGCAAGTGCCGACTTTATTTTCCGAAATGGGGATAATTCTCTAAACCATCTTGCTCATACTTGCTACTTTCAAGCTGTTGCTCTTGTATTTGCAAGGGACAGATACAAGCCTGAAGGTACTTGATGATTTGAAGCAAATTGTGCTAAAATTACCAAATACAATGTGCTGCACTTTAAATGTAAAAATGATGTAGTAGGTATCTTAATTTTGAAGCTTCCAAAATATGTTAGATACAGCAGTCTACATTTCTGTAGTTGCTGTATTTGCTGAAGATCACGATTCTGTTTTGATGTCTTTTCTGGGCTTTTGGGTATGCAGGTATAGGAGAAATTCAATTCCACGTCACAATGTCAAAAGGTGTAATGCCATTTGGTCCCACACTAGAGGCAGCTTCTGTTCTACAGAAAGATTCAGAGTGTTCATGGATCAGTGCAAAACTGAAAGGACAGAATGGCATTGTGGCTGCCGGGGAGATTTTAAATGATCTCAAACAACAGGTTTTTTTTTTTGTCTTTTTACTGTTCTAGAAAAGTGAAGAAATGACGGGATTTCCTCTTCTGTTGTTTTGCGAAAGATCTATGTTAAGAGTTCTGTAATGAACTAATTCACATCTAGACACAAAGCTGAACCACCATGCTATGCCCAACTACATTTGCTTAATTGCCATTTTTTGATGTTCAAACTAGGTAGATGAAGTTCCATGTTTATTAAATTGAAGCTGGTATTAATTAAGGCTGATTAGAAGTTTGCCTCATAGTCCCCATCTGACTATCCCTTCACAGTTTCTTGGTTTTGCTGTTGAGTTTAAGACATACAACTGAGAAATTGCTGTCATCGACAAATCTAATTTAAAAGTGGAGTATTTCCTTGTGCTTTTGAAGGAAAGTGTCTCATCAGTATATTGTTTTAAAACTTATTTTCTTCCTTAATTAACCAAATGAATCTGTTGCAGTTCAGGGACGCAAATAAGTCTGCTGATATCTACATTGGTGTCACAAAAGATACTATAAGCACCAATGATTCCGGAATTTTGACACCAGGAAGATGTTTGGATTTCTACGAAGTAAGAGGGTAAGATAAGCGATCAGTTTCCATCTGTACTGTGTCTTACATTATGTTTTTTATTTGGTAACAAATATATCTGGTCCAGAATATATATACATGTTCAGGATTTCTTTGATCATCAATAGCAGCAAATATGTAGATTGACTGTGTTTTCTCTTGGCTTTAAACAGAGGAGGTGGCCGTTACTTTAATGTCAATGGTGTTGGCATCCAGCCTGGTGATTCCTTCCTATTCTACCAGTCAGATTCTGAAACTGCTTCATCAACATGTGATCACGCCTTTAACAAACTTTTAGCCCTGAAGGCAGAACTGAACAGCAAAAATTATCTTCATTTGAGCAAGTTCGCTGACAAGGATGACAAGAAAGAAGTTCTCGGTGGTCTCATTTTCTCTTGCTATCGTCGTGGCAAGTCATTCTTCGGGGACCCTTTTGTTGATAGCTATCCATTTTGCGACAGCTTTCCTACGGCTCCAGTAGCAGGATTATTCTGCAGAGGAGAAATTGGAAGGGGCCCCAAAAGCTTGATGAATGAAGAATACGAAGATGTAAACTCCCCTAGGTGCTGTCTCCATGTTTACAGCACAATATATTTGGTTATGTCATATCTTCCACCATCCGTAGAGAATTAATCTCTATTAGGAGTTAAGCATGAATAAATCCTGTAACAGCGAAAAGAATCGCAATTTCCTGAATCTCTTGTTATGTTACCATTTTCCGGAAATGAATCGCTGGCTCTCTCTTCTATGAAGTGTTTCCAGAGTTTGGACTAGCAGGATACTTTGCTGCATTAGAGGAGTTGGACAGGTATGTAGTTGTCAGTCTAATTACAGTTGAAGCTCTTTAGTTTGTCATTTATGTTTCGTCAACCTTAAAAAAGCAGTAGATGCTTGATGTTTGTATGCATAATAATGTATGGAACTGTATTGGAGAGGATCACTCCTTTTCTATATGATCTCCTTTGCCTAAAAGTCTTGCTTCCTTTATTAGACTCTAGTGTCTTACACATGCAGTGAACAAAATACACTCAAAACTAAGAATTGCATGATTGTTCAGGATAAAAAAAAGAGAACGAAAAAAAAAGAACAGATTGAAGTGGAAAGCCTTTAGTTCATACTGGATGAAAATTTAATTCTAACCCGATGAATCTCAACTTAATCTGAACCGAGTGGGTGGTTTTTTTTTATGAATATTTTATCTGATAAATATCGCTGAACCTAACTCAAATATATATTTATATTATATAAATATATATTGCAACATTTTTATTTTTTGAATCCAATATAATATGCACATATCTTAATATTGATATAATATACATATACACATACACTTCAAATATATATACATTATAATTTTATTTTATATTAAATAATAAATAATAGTTAGATAGTTGATATCTATATAAATATTCAAAATCTGATGGGTAGGATATGAAAATTAAATTTTTTATCTAATAAATAATGAATAAAATATAAATATAAAAAAACTTAACCTATTTAAATCCAGATAAATCAAAACTAATAATTTAATTATTATTTTTAAATAATATTATTTTGATTTTAAAAAAAATTTGAATTAACATGTTAATTTATAATTTAAATCTTAGGACTGAGTCAAGTTTAATAATAATTTTAAATACACAACTAATATTTTTTTTAGTAAAACATAATAAAAAAAAATTAAAATTTGGTTTGGAGGATAAGTGAATTTACTTCCTATACTATATTATCTCTAGTTTGAATGGAAGAATGCAAGTTTAGATGTGGTTAGCATTGCTCAATTATCTGAAAAGGGGTTTGAAAATACCCCAATTTGTTGAAACAGTAAATAAATAGGTAAAATAATAATATGTTAATTATTATTATATATATATATATATATATATATATCCTATTTGAAAATATTATCATTTTTTATGGATTAAAATAAATACTAAAGAATAATAAAATGCCGCCAACGTGTAATGAAACGCACAAAACGACTCCTTGGCAGAAACTCAAAAACAGTTGTCGTTTAATCAGATTCAAATGACAAGTCGTTTGCAGAGAAAAAAAAACTATATATTTTCAGCAACAGTTGTAGAATTCTGACAACAATGGAGGAGAAACCAAAAGAACCCAAAACGCCAATGACAAGCTTTGCATCAATAAACGAAGACCTTATCCTAAACATACTAAAGAGACTGCCAGCTTTATCCTTTGCATCAGCAGCTTGTGTTAGTAAATCATGGAACCAAATTTGCAATCAAATCCTCTACAAACCAAAGTTTGCCTCTGCTTTTTCTCTCAATCCAGACGAAAAGGTTTGTTGGGTTTTCAAAAAAATCAATAAAGATTATATCTTTAGTGCAAATTCTGTCTCTATCTTGAGTTGGAGTTCTGTGTTTTTCGATGATATCAATATTTACATTTATAAGAGTCTTGTTGGGACCTTGAAAAATAAATAAACGATCATTAGTGTAGTGTAAGTCTTTGACTTGAATTGGGTTTTTGGTGTTTTTCAATGATATCTATATTTGCATTGGAAGAGTCTTGTTGGGACCTTGAAAAATAAAGAAAAGATCTTTAGTGTAGTGTAAAGTCTCTAACTTGAATTGGGTTTTTGTGTTTTTGATGATCAAACAGGTTGCATTAGAAGAGGTGGTGAATAAGGTTCTCTCAGAGCCAATTAGACCACATTTTGCCATTGCAAATGTTATTGGCAGTGGAGTTGATTTGAGTGAAAGACTCAATTTTGTAAAATTTATCATTCGTTACAGTATTTCCTCCTGACATTTTTTGGCTTTCTTGTTTTTGGTTAACATAATAACGTTTACTTGGTATGGTTTGTTTTGCAGTTAGCAACAAAACTTGGTTTCCAAACTCCAATTATTGTGTCTTGTACAAGTGGAATCATGGGAAGAGATGCTGTTACTGATGAACATAGAGAGGTCAGCACTGTAAAGGATTTTTAGTTTTGTTCTTTTTAAGAAATATGAAATACTACATTACTGGCTTCTTTTTAATAAATTTTTACTTGTGTAGGTTACGTTGGAAGCATACATAACTGGCTTCTTTTTAATTAATATGTACTTGTGTAGGTTATGTTGGAAGAATATTGGGTTGATGGAGAATCAAATCCATGCATTGGTATCGTTTTGACTGTGGGGTTTTTACCAGGACTAAAAGTTGATGCCATCCCGCTGTTTCAACCAAGAAAGGTAACTAAACTTCAGTTTGTAAAAATGATGTTTTCTATAGGATTCTTCATTTTCTATTGCGCCAAGTTGAATGGTTCCGTGGCTCTAAGCTTGATTTGGGAAAGGAAATGGGGACAATAAGGTAGAGCGAAATAATCATGTCATTCTTGATGATTGGCATATGTGATGTGTAGCATACACCGATTATTATTTTAGAGGAAGTATGTAGAGCTTTATGAGTTTTTTTGTCAATAAGATAACTGCTCTTGTGGATGTTTTGTTGAAGTGAAATCAGGGATGTCGAGCGGCAATGGTTGATAACTTTGTGATGGATATTAAGGATTATGCAACTTCTATTTCTGGTTGTGAATCACCAGTTGGCATTATAATGTTTGGAGTAAGCTAATGTTTTCCAACTTGCTCGCACATCCTTTTATTGAGTGAGATTCTTGCTAAGATGTGACTTTGGTCCTGCTATAGGATGAAGATGCTGACCAGAAACCTGTCATGGAAAAGCTGGGTGAGCTTTCTCAACTAAGGAAGCATTCTTTCTTCCTTTTTTTGTTGTTCTTTATAGGAAAATAGAGCAAGGATTGTCTTGTCCACAGAAAATGTTTTCTTTTGGGACCCTGGCATGGCAAGGACTGCTAATGCAAATTATGCAATTAATTGGCATAGTAGATCTGAAGGTTCATATTTATATACATTCTGAAACCAAACAGTGTTAAGAGGAAGAAATTTTTGCATCTATTATTTGTTCATTTTGTTTTCTGGAAGAGTCATAAGAGGTTGATGAGAGTATGTTCCTTTTCGGCCATGCTCTACCTGCAGCAATACGTTATTTAAGAATATAAAAAATTGTCACTTATCTTATCTGTTTGGTTAATCACTAGAAAGTGGACTAAGCAAACTCATATCTATTTAGCTAACAAAATAATTGGCCATTTAATTCTTGTCCCACATTTTGAAAGGATTGCTAGACATCATAAACTGTCACATAGCAATCTCCTGTGTTGCTACTTAAGTTGATATTATGTTCTGTTGCAGATCATGCCATGTCAAGTGACACTATCATTATCGGTGACGAGAGAGCCCAATTCTTGTACAGAAATGGCGTAGAGTCAAGGAATGACTATGAGAGCAGTGAATATTTTTCTGCTGCAGTTGCTCTAGTATTTGCAAGGGATCGAGACAAACCTTGCGGTATCTAATTATTCATCTCTGTTTTTGTTACTTCAACTTTTGCAACTAAAATGGAAGAGACAATGCACAGTATGTACTTACCTATTCATTGTCTAATCATATGGCATATTATCTCATATCTCTGCTACTTTCACTTATTGAGCAGGCACAGGGGAAATCCAATTCCATGCTGCATTATCATCTGGTGTTTCTGCAGTAGGTCCAAGGTACAAGGCAGTTTCTGTCAAAAAGATTGTATCTGGGACAGGTCATACTACATGGCTTACTGCCAGAAGAGAAGGGGAACATGAGATTCAAGATGGTCAAAGGATTCTAGATGACATCAATAATGAGGTATGCTGGCCTTTTGGAAAGCCATTCTTTTGGCTTATGGTGATTTCCTAATTCCTAGTTGTTTGTAGTGCTTACATCATCTATATATGATATTTCTATAAGATCTATGCTTAGAAATATACATTTCTATATTTTGATGCTTAAGGGCAATGAACTTCTACTGCCTCAGTGTTTTCTTTCTTTCCTTTTGCTTTGGTGCTCAAATAAAGTGGGATTGAGTAATGAGCTTTACTGTTGCATGAACCATTTGCATAATCGCTTGCAAAATTTTATTTTGTTCTAACAACTTCTGATCATGTTATCTCTGACTGACGGTGATATATATTTGTTAATTAATATGGTCGGAAAATGAGATTAATTTGTAAGTTATGATGCTTAGACCTTGTAAGAACTCCACATAATCGTAATCATTGGAAGTATTTTTTTATTTTGGTGATGTCAATCAGTTGGAATCATGTTTATTTCTGCACGATTAGTCCATACTACACAATACACTTGGTTTTCTTTCATTTCAAATTTATCTATCATCAACTAGTTCTTTTCTAGGGATTTGAAGTATCTGCATCTTGATCATAATGCAAACATATTAAAATGATGTGTTATGGAGATGGCTCGTTGAGATGGTAGGACATTTGCAATTTCTAGTTTAAAAGCTTATTTTGCTCCCAGGAGAAAAAAGAAAAGAGGAATTTGATGCTTAAATATACTGCCTCGCTGTTATTCTGAATAGCCAATTTTCTGAGGTGTTCCAATGCTGGTTTAAAAACTACAACTCTAAAAGGTTATACCAAGACTTTAAAGAATTGCTTTTTTTCCAGATTGGAAGAGCATAATGGAAAAGATATTAACTTTTATTCTGAATGCAGGTCAGAAGTTAAGCTATGCAGTATTTCTTGCTGCATACACACTTATAATCTGAAACGTTCATAACAGAACTCATGTTCTTACATCTAACTGTTGTTTGCGAAAGATGAGTGTTGGGTTCTTTTCTGCTTTTAGTTACAATTTTGTTGTTAGTTTTTAATGTTGCATTAAAGTTTATGGTATTGTTTTAAAGAAAGTATCATACTTTTCATGCTCTAGACGAGACAAAATATTACATTGGTTGTTGAGTGCTGTTTCAATGTTATTAATCTTCTATTATATTATGTTTGATTGAATGTATATAATCACTCCTTTCATTTTATTTGTGCTCTCTGTAACTTATGAATATGTGACAGTTGGCGAACCAAGTTGGACACCCTGATCTGTACATTGGGGTTACTGAACAAAGACGTTGCTTTATAGGGTCACAGAATTCAAGAGTGATGACATTCCTGGTTTTCCATGGAGTTATGGGGTGAGATGTCTAACTTTCATAATCTTTACGTGCCTTGTATTTGCTTACAGACATTCACCATTGACGCGGCGTATAACATGGATAAAAGCTAGGGTTTTCAAGCCTTAAGGTTAAAGGCCTAAGCTGTAAAAAAATTTAGAGAAAACTCTCCAGTGTTTTATTAGAAGTCTAAATAAGAATCTTCAATCTCAAAATAAACTAGGCATCTCTATATATATTAGTTTTAAAATCTTTTATGGAAAATAATTCATAATTAAAACTAAAATCCTTTATAGAAAAGGATTCCTAATTAAAACTCGCCTAATTAATATAATCCATTTAGCATTAGAATTACTAAATAGTAAAATACTAATTAAATTAAAAGTTCTAAGCTAGGTAAGAAAAAAAATCCAAATACAATAAGGTAAATAAAGACAATTTTGCATGGTAACTTACGAACCTTACTTGAATTCCTTCTCAATCTTCAATCATCATGAAATTTTAACTCAATAGAAAACAAGGCATTCAAAATCTTCTGTCAAAATTTCTGCTCAATCCATGGTCGGATTAAAAGTTATGTTTGATTTACTAAAACTACATCTTAAACTCTTCAAAACCTAAAAACCTTAACCATTAATGAAATAATGCAATAAAAATTATTATGCCAAGAATATGGAAGAAATTTCCCCATGCCAGTCCTCTCTACTTTTGAAAAACTTGCCCACGAGTTATTTTTCAAGAATTGAACTCTTCTACCCCAAATGAACAAATATTTCAAATATAGCATTGTAACTAACATATTCACGAAGTAGCATGTCCTTGACCCATGAACTTCAAAATTTAATATATGATGTGTGCCTGCTAAAGAAAATTCCATAATTAATGTTACACTTT
>Ga0325410_1006933_pt1 | contig 12414 bp, 10 predicted proteins | sample PopdelMetagenome_16_FD_206182 | JGI IMG/M metagenome (GOLD analysis project Ga0325410, IMG submission 206182) | Populus deltoides microbial communities from Bellville, Georgia, United States - Xylem-PdIQD-R3 | ecosystem: Host-associated > Plants > Phyllosphere > Stem > Wood/Secondary xylem... | reverse complement strand
ACTTCTCAAGGAAGATCTTCTTCATGCCATTCCATGTTCCAATTGAACCTGGGAGAATGGAGAAAAGCCATGCCTTTGCTGCCCCTTTTAAAGAGAAAGGGAAAGCTTTCAACTTAACCTGTTCTTCGTCAACTCCATTCGGTTTCATGCCAATGCAAACCATATGGAATTCCTTGAGATGAGTATGAGGATCTTCTCCTGCAAGACCATTGAAAGTTAGTAACAAATGTATAAAACCAGATTTGAGCTCAAAGTTTATATTATTGTCGATGTTTATGCACAATGGCTGATTTTCCACGTTAGGAGCAGCAAGCTCCTTAAGTGTTTGTTGTCGTGCAACAGCCATGGCATTAAGGCAAGCTTCCTTTCGTAACCTGCGTAAAGTTTTTTCTATTTCAAGATCCAACTGCACTTGAATTTGATTAGTAGAACGGGTTACTGGCATAAATCATCAAGAAAACTCAAAAGAAACCAACCACACAAAAGATCAAAAACAATGCAAATTATATGAAAATCTTACGGTAGAAAACAAAAACTGCCTAAAAACCCTAGAAAACAGTGGAATTTTGCCTCAATAGGATGGGGCTAATGGTAACCACTAGTCCTATTTAGAACATCGTTTCCCTTCAGGAAAAAAAAGGCTGATACCTAATTCCACCAAAAAATATGTTTTGAACAATACCGTTGCCGTAATGAACAGTATCGCAGCAAGCAAAAATTCTGGTTTTTTTTCTTTAGAAAAAGAGATAACAATCATAGCAAATAAAAATAATAGCACAAGAATCAACTAAAATTACTTCCCCGGCAACGGTGCCAAAATTTATTGCGATGTCGCGGTCGCACAAATTAATTACCCTAACTTCAAACACAACACACAAGATAGTATAGAGCAAACAAGGGGTCGATCCCACGAGGAAGATTCAAGTCATATTTTTATGCTAGATGATATGTAATTTGGGGGGGGTTTGGATGTTATCTAAGCTAAAGCAAAAGAAAACAGAAAACTATAAAACGAAATTTAATAACATCAGAAAATTATCAAGAGAACAAACCTTGGTCACAAGCACACATCCACCTACAGAAATCAAAATTGATCATGAAAACGAAACATCAATTTATATTCTGAATATTTATCTCTTCTTAACATTGGTTAGTTAACGGATCCGCCGTATAACTAACCCTAACCATCAAACAACCACAGTGTCCGCACTAGTAATTTAATTTAATGGCAGCCTTAAGAACAAGATAAGTTGATTAATCAAGAAAACATAATTGTCCGCAGTCTATGTTTGATTTGATTGAATGTTCTTCCTAAAATTAATAACGTAGATCCGCCGCAATTATTAAACTCAATTGCTTCATAAGTTCATATACCACAACTCCGGTTTTGATATCAAACTTAGCAATAGATTGTCTACAATAATAACTTAGAGTCCGCTCTAGCAATTAAAATAAACAATCATAGGAAAAATAAGTATAGGAGAACAAACATATTCATCATATAAACTGAAAAGAAAAGGTAAAATAAATCTCACAGTTCTTGAAATCCGAAGGTTTCCATGTCCTTGCAACCAAGAAAAAGTGTTTAGCCTTGCATGTTTGTTGAACAACTAATAAAAAAAATGCATAATTTAGGGTTTCTTAGAGGAAGGGAGCGTTTTTCTCTTCTTGGCTGGCTGTCCCCCTTCTCTTCTCTCATTCTTTTTATATCTTAGAAAACCCTAGGTCTCTATTTTACAAAATAATCCTCCATTAAGTAGACTGTTTACATTTAAGTACTTCAATAACTATTTTCCTAAAAAAGGACAAATAGCATTGCATGAAATCTTCAAGCTTTGACTTAGAGGAGCTAAATTGCTGAAATAAAAACTTGGATATCGGTTTAGATGCTTCGGAACAAAATTTGGACTCGTTTCTTCACGAAACCTGTTTGCTGGCAGAATTCAGATGTCATCTTTGAAAAATCATATCTCCCTCATATGACATCTTTTATGGCTAAAATTTGGATTGTTTATAGACCTTTGCGTCATGAATCCAAAACAATTGAGTTTGCATCAATTGAACTTCTGTAGCTCCAGATATTCAAGTTGAAATGGCTAAAGGTCAACACTAGCAAATTACGAGATTTGACTTTGAAGGCTGCGATTTCCATGCTCTTCCTTATTTTATTTTCTTGCCTTAGATGTCCAGAAAGGTATGGATGTTAGCTTTTTAATGCCACTAGAATCACTTCATTTCAACCTCTAGAGCTCACGCTCTGCACAAAACATTGACTGAAGGTCAAATCTGCCAATTATCTCCAATTTACTCTTTTTTGCATCTTTCATCCAAAAGTGCCTTCAAAACATAAAACAAAGAATATCAAGGCATTTTATATATAAAACATAGGCAAAACACTAGTTAAATGTGGGTGAAACTATTGAATAATATGGTTGCATCAAGGCATCAATTGAAAACTTTCTACGAAGATTGGATGACAGAACACACCACTTCCGTATTAATCTAAATATTTTAAAGGTTTATTTATTGTTTTAATTAATATTTGGGATAATTATATTTTAGTTTTTGAAATTGTATTTCTGTTAGGCTTGTTTTGGCCTAAAATCAATGTTTAGGTTTATTTTAGGCATTAGCCTTGTGCTTAGCTGAGTTTTAATTAAGACCTATTGGTTTGTAACCCAATATAAGACCATTATAGTTATCATATTTTGTTTTGCTGCAAATTTGGAGAGCCTTTAGACATTAATGAAATTTAGATTTGCTTGAACAAACTTCTTTTTAAATCTAACTTATCAAGGTATAGTTGACCTTATGGGTCATTCGCAATCACCCAATACCTCTAGTTCTTAGTTACAAATTAACTCCAGGTCAAGGTTCAACCAAACTTGATTATTCAGCTTTCTTGGAGGAAGTTATCATCTTTGTTGTGGACTACATAACCACGTGATCATGAGGTTTCACATCATAGCACCACCATAAAAGCTTAGTAATCTAATACTATGAGATATTTGTCAAACAACACAACCAAACCTAAGCCTAATTTATCAATATTGCAAATTAATCAATGTATATAATTTCGACAAAACTTTATTCAATGAAACCCTAAACCTAATGTAATTGACAACAACCCAGCATCAATTTTCTCCATAAATAACATAATTCATCAACTAAATTGATATATTTCATAGCTAGTTAACATAATTTATATCTAATTTGAAAAAAAAAATCCTAAAATAACCCTAACCATAACATAATTGACAACAACCTAAATTCATCATTTTTCTCTATAAGTATTTTATAGTTGATTAATAAAATTTAAATGCAATTCACCAAAACCTAAAAAACCCTTAAACTTAACCCTAAAACAATCAAAATTAAAAATCAATAAAAATGCTATCAAGTTAATAGAGGAGAATGTGTAATATATTAAATCTTAAATAGTTGAAAGTGAGTAATAGTGGTGGTGGAAACTGGGGATGGTAGTTAGAATCAGCAACAACATATGAGTGAGAGGAGAGAGTATGTCGTCTCGCGATGGAGAGAGAGGGAGAGAAGGTTGTTAGATGGATCTTTTAAATAAGATGGGTCTAGGGAGTTGTTGGAGGGGAGGATTGAAGTTAGGGGCGGAATTAAAGGGGGGTAAGCAGGGGCCCAGCCGCTGCAAAACATTTTAATTTTTTTTTATTTAGTGTTTAAATGCATGGATAGTGTAATTTGTTAAAGAGATGGGCCCTTCTAATAATAAATTATTATTTCCTTAACTATTAAAACTCTCCACTTTAAAAGTCTTTATTTTATGCTCTGCTTACTTACATGAGAGTGGAAAAGAAAAGGCAAGTAACCTTTTCAATTTAATTATCTTTCTGTTTCTTTCTCTGGAGCCCTAACCCAAAACTATAAGAATATAAAGCGACGTGGAAAGGCTAAAGCAAAGCTACCAGGTAATTAGTTAGTGGTGACCCAAATTTAAAATCTTTTCTTTATATATATTTGTTAAGAATTTGATGAGGTTTATTTTATATAATTCTACTATATTTACTTTTTTTCCAGATCTGCTAGTTTTACTATTTTTTTAATTCTTGTTATAGTGACTATTTCTTTTTCTAATTAATTGGATATATTTTATGGGTTTGTTTCAATTACGCTTGGATTTTTTTATGTTTGTTTTTAGCAGAGCCACCAAAATTATCATTTTTTTCTCATATGTACCTTATTATCACCAGGTCCAATATACAATTAGACACAATCTTTCTAGCCAAATTGAGTTCTTTGAAGAACACATACCCAGCTTTGATTCAATGTAAGTTTTCTTATTTAGGAACCAACAATCTCATATTTATTTTATGTTAGATTTTCTTTTATATATCAGTTTCTTTTTTTAATATGTTAATTTTGCTTTTATTTGTCAGTGTGGATTACATGTAAAAATTTATTTTTGGTTTTGATTATTGCTTCAATACATCATTATTTGTATTAATTTTTAAAATAGAAAACAATAAAAATTTAGATATTTTGATTTTAGGTTGAACCATGAACAAAATAAGAAGAATTGATTCTTTTTTTGAGAAAAAGAGAAAAAATATTGATAACTCACAGCCTAGTGAACCAACTCCAATGTGTAATGTTGAAGTTATGGTTGAGCAGCCCTAGTGTGCTTCAGTTTATAAAGAACCTACATTGATTAGTGAGCAGCCTCCTACTAGAATCAACATTGCTCATTCAATTAGAGATCCAAGCAATCGTCCTTAAATTTAGGAATACCCGATTAATCAACAAGATGAAATTTGAAAGGCATACATTAATTTGGGGTCATATCAACCTTTGATGTCTGAATATCCGTTGACTGGTGAAAAACATCCTCATCGATTTTAGTCTCATTTGGTTCAAAAGTTATCCATGACTTGAATATTTAGAGAAAAATACTGCATTTTGTTTCCCTTGCTATCTATTTTCAGGTAAGCCATCTGGAAAGCCAGGATCAGACACATTTACTGTTAAAGGATTCAATTGTTAGAAGAAAGTTAATGATGGGGAACGATGTGCTTTTTTTACTCATATGAAAAAAGGTTCGAATTCAGCTCATAAATTTGCTACCAGGTGCTTGGAAAATTTAAAAAATTAGTCATGTCATATTAAGAAGGTAGTTAAAAGGCAAACTACTTAAGAAATTCTAAATAATCGATTGCGTATTAAAGCTTTAATAGATATTGTTCGTTGGCTTACATTCAATCATATGCTTTTAGAGGGCATGATGAACATTCAGAATCAAAAAACCGAGGTAATTTTCTTGAAATGTTGGAACTTTTAGCATCATACAATGAACAAGTAGGTGCTCTTGTTTTGGATAATGCTCCATAAAATGCTAAATACACCTCACATCGAATTCAAAAAGAAATTTTGCATGTCTTTGCTAGAAATATCCAGTCTTTAATTCTTCATGAGATTGGTGATGCAAGATTTTGTTTAATTATTGATGAAGCTCGAGATGAATCCAGAAGAGAGCAAATGGCCCTTGTTATTAGGTTTGTTGATAGAAGTGGATTTATACGAGAACGATTTTTGGATATAGTTCATGTCAAAGATGCAACTGCTTCAACTCTTAAGAAAAAGATTTCCTTTGTTTTATCTCATCACAATCTTGATGTTCAAAATATTAGGGGTCAAGGGTACGATGGTGCTAGTAATATGGTGAAGAGTGGAATGGATTGCAAGTTTTATTCATTAATGATTGCCCTTATGCATATTATGTACACTGTTTAGCTCATCAATTACAATTGGCTCTTATTACTGCAGCTAAAGAAATATCTCATGTTCACACTTTCTTTCAAATTTGATTTTTGTTTTTAACATTGTTAGTGTTTCTTACAAGCATAATGATGAATTACGGGCTTTTCAAGCAGCTATAATTGAACATTTAGTTGATGTTGGTGAGATTGAAATGGGTAAAGGAGTTAATCAAGTAGGTGGTTTGCAACAACCTGGAGATAGTAGATAGAGTTTGCACTTCAAATCAATTTGCAGTTTGATAAAAATATATGGGGCAACTTGCTTGGTTCTTGAAAACATCGCTTTAGATAGATCTACTTATTCTCAACGTTGTGATGTGGAATTACTGATGTGCTTTATCAAACTTTGCAACAGAAATCTCAATACATTTTAAATGTTATGCATTTGGTGACTACCACAAAGACTTTAATTCAGAAGTTAAGAGATGATGATTGGGAAACTCTTTTAGAAGAAGTGACATCATTTTGTAAGCATCAAGACATTGAAGTTCCTGATATGAATGTTTGTTTTTCTAGTGTAAGACAATCTCGCCGTAAAACAAAATCAATAACAGTTGAACATTACTACCGAGTTGATATATTTACAGCTATCATTGATCAACAATTGCAAGAGCTAAATAATAGATTCAATGAGCAGATAATCAAGCTTCTTAAGTTGAGCACAACTTTAGATCCTAAAAATAACTATAAATTATTATATGTTGAAGATATATGCTTACTTGTTAACAAGTTCTATCCTTAAGACTTTTCTGACCAAGAAAAAACTCATTTGAGATTTCAATTGCAGCATTATAAGCTTGATGTACCCAATCATCTGAAGTTAAAGAATGTCATCGATTGCTGATTTATGTCAAGGATTGGTAGAAATAAAAAAATCAATAATTTATCCACTCATTAACAGGTTGGCTTATTTTGACTCTTCTTGTTTCAACAGCAACTACTTAGCAAGCTTTTTCAGCAATGAAGATTATTAAAATAAGATTTCGCAATTAGATGGAGGATGATTTTCTTGCAAATTATTTGATTGTCTATATAGAAAAAGAAATTGCTGAAAGATTCACAATTGATATGATAATCGATGATTTCTATTTTATAAAAGAACGAAAAGTACAATTAAAATAAATATGTAAGAATCATTCTTTATTATTTTTTTACTTTATTTCAAAGTTTTATCAAACATAAATAATGCATCGCTTTAGCTAATGTTTCTTATATATTTTGTATGTTTATATTCGATAGGTACAAAGACCAACAAAATTAAAGTGATGAATACATTATGAAGATGAAATTAACTTCATAGCTTTGACTTAATTTGGTATTGCTTTAAACCTCTTACCTTATACAAAAATCATCATATGTTTGTAATAAGTTCTTTAAATAAAACTAAATCATGCAGTTTTTTTTATTTTTATAATTTATGTATAGTAAATTAAAAAAAAATCTTGTTATATTAGTTTTGACCCTCCTTATCAAATAATCTTAACTCCGCTCCTAGTTGAATTTTTTATCGACTAGTATCACAGATATTACATGTAACTTGAGTCATAAATATTATATACAACAGTATTATTTTTCTAAATAAATTCTACACTATATTATTTCTTTCTTTTTTCTTTACGTGCCACCTTAAAAAAAAAATATCTTGAAATTTCAATGTAAGTTAATAATGAAACAAGAAAAGAATTTATATACCCATGAAAAGAAGAATCTAGGAGATATATAGGTAAAAACGTTAATCCATAATGGAGTTGACATCATGCAACTTTCAAGTATTTTCTTTAAAGAAAAATTGCTAATTAATATATTAATTAACAATGTGAAAAATAAAATTAGAACTTTAGAAATGAATAAAACTAAATACAATAAAATTGGATTCATTGAGTTCCATTTGTTTGATTCATTGATTTATTTGGTTTTATAATTATATATTTTTTATTCAATTTAAAAATAAAATAAATCAATAAAACCAAATATTCTTTTTCTCTGATTTTCATTTTGGTTTACTTTGAATCATTGAATTTTCTAGTGTATTTTATCTAAAACATAGGCATTGTAACAATCCTTTATTATTATTATTATTATTATTATTATTATTATTATTATTATTATGTCCTTAATCATTCTTTTAGAGAGGAGACAAATAAGTTTCTAATCAGAATATATATATATATATATAACATCTTGATTAACAATATTCTTTTTTTGAGCATCATTAATTAACAAGATAAAAAAGGAAACCGACAAGTTGTTTGGAGAAGTGCATTAAACAGTAATGAATAAAACGATCTGTCGTTAACTCTCCTCTCCACTTTCCGTCTGAATCTTCATCCCTCTCTGGGGACGTCAGTGGGGACCTTCCTTTTCAACGAACCCATAAAGCTCCTTTATTCCTCTCCACAATTTATTTAATTTTAATTCAAAGAACACGATGGTTCAGTATCTGGGCACAGTACGCGTTACTCCTTCCCTGCCCAGTTTCAGACGCCAAATCAATCTCATCAATCTCAACTCCTCTCCTCCATTTTCACTTTCAAGAAATGGGTTCTTCTCCTCTTCACTTCCAGGAAATGGGGTTCCCTCATCTTCACTTTCAGGAAATGGGGTTCCCTCATCTTCACTTTCAGGAAATGGGCTCTCCTCATCTTCACTCTCAAGAAATGGGTTCTCCTCATTTTCACTTCCTAGAAACGGGTTCTCTCCCTTCAGAAGGATTCTTCAAGCTTGTCTTCAATCAAGTAACTAACCAACCATCCAACTGAACTAACTAGTTTCAGATATCTCTGTCTTGGTTGTGTTACATATGTTTTTTATATCGAAAAATGCTAATATTAAGAAAACATGACAAGATAAAACCATATATATATATATATGAACCGTTGGATACTGGGGCCTACTAATGAGCTCACTTTGAGATTATGATTCAACGGCTCGTGTGCCTTTTTTGAGTTTTCTTTTCTTGATGTTTTGAAATCAAATCAAGTAGGTGTCATTTGTTTTTGAGATTATTGATTCTGTTTCCTGACTAGAGATGTTGACGTGCTGTATTTTTATCAATAATAATATCATGCTGTTTGCAGATTTTTGTGCTTTTCAATAAGTTTTGACCTGCCACTGCATTGAGTTCTTACAGATGCTAGTAGAAATGCTGATGCACATTTACAGGCTGGCCAATCTGAAATTATTTTTATGGGGACGGGGACTAGTGAAGGGATTCCACGTCTCAGCTGCCTTACCAATCCTTCAAATAAATGTCCGGTACTGCTGCAAAACATCCACATTTTGGCACCAACTGTTTATGTTTTCATGATTGTTTCAAGACTGTGATTCCTGGTTTCGTAGGTGTGCTCGAAAGCTGTGGAACCAGGTAACAAGAACAGGAGGCTTAACACAGGCCTCCTTATATGCTATCATGGACCCTCTGGAAGGCGCAACATTCTTATAGATGTCGGCAAGTATGTGACAGACTGCTTTATGTTTTTGTGTCATTGTATTGTTTACTGGTTTGATTAATCATGACTTTTTAGTTAGCATTATTTTCATGATTTTACTAAATATCTAATTACTTATTTGATCAGACTTTCTTTAAACTTCTATTCTTCAGGTTTTTCTACCATAGTGCTCTTCGATGGTTTCCTGCATTTGGGTTAGTTTTAGCTCTTCATATTTTAGAAATTCTTGAGGCTTTTAATTCAGATGATATCAATAATAGCCAGTCAAATTTGATCAGTGGCCTTTTTCTTTAGATAAGATAACTCTGCTAGGATAACATTCAGATAAAGCATGTTAGCATTGACCCAAGGAATCTTAAATGTGTGCGTGGAAAGTTGTCTGGTTGCAAGAATAAATCAGAATGAGGCAGAGGAATCTTTAGGTTTTATGCATGAAATAGAGAGGGATGGTATACTTTTATATATTTAAGGTGGCAATGTATTGGAACCATCAATGTTACCTGTATAAATGATACATGATTGAATTTCTACTTGAATTCATAATTTGAAGACGCACATGCGCATGCACAAATAAGGTGGTAATTATACTTGCTGATCATGGCGTATTCTTTAAGTATATAAGGTAATGAATTGCTACTTTTTCCTTGATTTACTTTAGTTTTCTTCTATTCTAGTTTCATTATTCCACAGTCACAAGTTTTTTTCCCCATTCTTATGGAGACATAAACAGCCACTTCATCATATATAGAGGAAACTGTATTTGTTGAGTATTTTGTTTTTTATTGTATGCATAACCATAGGTCATGGAAGTATGAGAGCAACTGAACGACGGCTAGTCTTAAGTCATGAACTGAAATAACTTGTACACTGGAATATAAAAATATGAACTGTTGTCAATGGTGATGTATAGCATGTTATATTAATGACTTTTCCTCTTTAATAACTATGAGTTGGTTCTACATGGCTCCAATGTACATTTTGATTTTTCTATTAGGTTTTTGTTATGTTGATATTGTCTTTTAAGATCCTGACAGAGTAACAGTTCAAAATGGTGGGTTGGGAATGCTTAACTAAATCGGTAGTTCTTTAACAGATTATCTTATATTGCATGTGTCTACTCAGGTATTTGCCATTATGTAACTATCTGCATTCCTGTCAGGCTAAGAACAATTGATGCGGTTATTATTACTCATTCTCATGCTGATGCAATTGGAGGTCTCTAACTTAAAGCTTTCTAATGTTATTTGTTCTAGATAAGGATAATTGAGATGAAGTGTCAAGTTTCTTCTTCTTCTTCTTCATTAAAATACACACTCTCACAGGTCTGGATGATCTCCGTGATTGGACAAACAATGTGCAGCCTTACATTCCAATTTATGTTGCAGAGCGTGATTTTGAGGTGTAAATTCCAAATTTCCAATTATGCATTTCTTTTTACAAATTCTGTTGTTTCTGGATCTTAACATGTTCAGTAACTGGTAGTATTTTTATAAGTACATTAAAAGTGCTTGTAATGTAAATGATAATTCCTGGACCAAATCATTGGTTAGAAATTTATGATATACTGGTGAAAGTTTTACTTTAATTCTCAGTATTTCTTAGACTCACCATTAACCATATCAGAAAATCATGGTTTCTCTCAGCTGCATAACAATTATTACAATAAGGTCTTTTTCATCTATTTCTTTTCATACCCTTGTACTGTGCCTAATAGTTCATTAGAGCATGAAATCATGTTCTGTTCTAGTAGAAAACAAATACATTTATCCAAATTGACGGGTGAATTGATACTTAGAACCCCTATACTGAAATTGTTGATATCAAAACGGCAATGTACCTTTTTTATTTTATGGGCACATTTCAGAACTGATTGTATGATGTTCAAATCATTTCAGGTGATGAAGAAGACTCATTATTATTTGGTGGATACAAGTGTGGTTACACCAGGTGCTGCTGTCTCAGAGCTGCAATTTAACCTAATACGTGAAGAGCCCTTTGTTGTGAATGATTTGAAGGTATTCATCAATTTGCCAGTTAGTATCAAATTGAGGTCTTTTTTAGCTGAAGTTTTGGGTTTTTTGGGCCTGTGATGAAGTTTGAATTTCTATTTTGACTGATAAACTGTTCTCCTACCAGCTAGGATTCTCCTTTTGTGGCCGGCTGTTCTTGTGACTATTTAGTCATCAAGTAATTTAAGTTATTGATGTCAAAAACACTTACATTTATGTCTTTTTGATTGTGTACATGTCAAATTCTAAATTTGGGGAAGGTTAACTGCAAACGGAAATATTGGAAGGCTCCTCAGTTGGAGCTTGGTTAGGAATTTTACAGTCATTATGTTCCTATGATATTTGAATTCTTCAACAATCAAGGCCAATTTTCATCTTATTCACTAATCCAGCATCAAGTAGCATAGCTGAATGAGGAATGATGGCAGAGTTTCTCTTAAAACTCTATTTTCCAGGATTTAGTTAAGGGTTAAATTATTTAATTGCTGTTTGGAAGTTGGAATTTATGAATCTTGCAAAACCATGTCAGAATAAACGGATGTGTGTACAATGTTGATTTTGCTGAACAGATGGTATTTTGTCATAACTGATTCAAACTTCACTTGCAGAAATTTGCATCATGTTATAAACTGTTTGGTGATTAAATGGCTTATCAGACATGATCTGAGACTCAGAGTATCATTTTTTATTGTTTCATAGAAGGGGCTAGTGGCTCACATGTTTTAGATCTTACCTGCTTACTATGTGCTTTTTATAGTTGGGATCCTATGGATACAAAAATATGATTTTAAATGAAATTTATTTCTTTTATTGTGTGCTTATTTAAGTAATAACGTGACCCTGCTTGTGAGGGTGTAGTGACCTGGTCTTAATAATTCTTTGAATTTTCTACTTTAATGTTAAACACTAACACACCCAATTCAATATTATTCCCCATTTGAGGTAGAGTGTAACACATTTACAAGGGCAATATAACTAAAGTTCGAGTACCCACCCTTCTGCAGATGAGATCATGAGATGTTTCGTTGTCTGAGTATGACAACTCCTCACACATCTTTCTTTAACTTCCTTTCAGTTTACCCCTTTACCAGTGTGGCATGGTCATGGTTATCGTTCTCTTGGTTTTCGTTTTGGTAACGTATGTTACATCAGGTATGGCTTAGATGTATC
>Ga0325410_1006932_pt1 | contig 12414 bp, 9 predicted proteins | sample PopdelMetagenome_16_FD_206182 | JGI IMG/M metagenome (GOLD analysis project Ga0325410, IMG submission 206182) | Populus deltoides microbial communities from Bellville, Georgia, United States - Xylem-PdIQD-R3 | ecosystem: Host-associated > Plants > Phyllosphere > Stem > Wood/Secondary xylem... | reverse complement strand
CAATTTTGTTCCTGATTATATTTTACCTGATGTTGTTGCGCGCTTAAGAAACCAAAAAAACTGTAGTCCTTGTCAAATGTATTTCATACGTGATGGAATTGTAGATAGTTTAATGGAACAATAAAAAATATTTTATATAAAGTATTATTTATTTCATGATGTAATAACAATAGTTAAATCTACAATATTTAAATTAAAAACCATCAATGTATTTCATACGTGATGGAATTGTAGATAGTTTAATGGAACAATAAAAAATATTTTATATAAAGTATTATTTATTTCATAATGTAATAACAATAGTTAAATCTACAATATTTAAATTAAAAACAATCAATATTAATATATATATTTTAAATTATTTTATAACCTCAATTTCAAAAGCATTATTAACTAAATACATTAAATTACTTTTTATTGAACCTCAATTTCAACTACAGTTTTAACCAAGTATATATTTTTTCAAACCAACCTCAACTAAAAATATTTTTTATAAAATAATTTTTTTCAAACCACAACCACAACAACAATCGTAATATCAAATATGTTAATTAGTATGTTTACACTTTTTTATATATTTTTGTTATTTTTCAGCAATATCGGATATTATTTTTTACACAGAAAAATAGTTTATTCCATGATAAAGAATAAAAAAGGATGTTTTAGAGTATAGTGTAAGTTACTTTTTAAAATGTTTTTAATTTGAATATGCATTAATGTAATATATATTTTTTAAAAATTTATTTTTAATATTATCAAAATAATTTAAAAATATAAAAAAATAATTTAAAATTTTAAAAAATTCAAAAAGTTTTAAAAATACTATTACATCCGAATACCAAACACCGGCTAGAGAATAAGAATACGAATATTATAGATATGAATAATAATAATATTTCAAAAATTAAATTTCAAAAATTCTCACACAGGATACGGAGTCTCTCTTTCTAAAAAGCTTCCGCTCTAATTCCGGCCCCCCTCGTGGACCTCGCTCTTATGCCATCTCAATTCCACCACCGCCACTGGAGCCGATCACCGCCATGCCAACCGCCAACACTACCATCCCGATCCACGGGCCCGTGGACCTCCTCACTCGTCTGGACTCACCCGACCCGGAAACCAAGCTCAAGGCGCTTAGAGAAATAAAAAACCAGATAATTGGTAATCGCACCAAGAAGCTCTCTTTCCTCAAACTCGGCACCGTTCCAGCTGTCGCCTCTATCCTCTCCTCCTACGCCACCGAAGCTGAATCCCAATTAGCCGATGCTGACGTCAGCATCAGCAACGTTATTGTCCAGTCAGCTGCGGTTCTTGGAAGCTTCGCTTGCGGCTTCGATGCCGGCGTTCGATCCGTCCTCGACGCCGGCTCTTTTCCTCACCTAATTCGGCTCCTCTTCAATCCTGATGAGAAAGTAATTGTGTTTTTTTTTTCTTTTTTTTTGTTGCAAGCCTTAAGATTTATTGATTGGAGATCTTATTTTGTTAGAAATGAAATCAAACCAAACCTAAACTACTTATTTGGTGCTAAATATTGTTTTTTTTTGTGTATAAATTTCTTTATAATAATGCTACAATTTCATGGAATCACTGCATCGATAGAGTCTGTGCTTGGAATTTCTTTATAGTAATGGTTAATCTTAATTTTCATAAAGTTGTGCTTGATTTCAGAAAGATGAAAAGGAGTGGTTAGAATCAATGTAGTTTTTTTCTGCTTACTTAAGGAGGTCGTAATTTATATTTCCGAATAGAAATGTTTGTATCTACTTTTCTTTTTTGCAGTTAATTATGTGAACAATTTTTTTTCATTGTAATATACTTCATCCATCTGCGATTGTTTATGCATGGTTAATTTGATATTTTTCGGGAATCTTTTTTTTGGTTGTAAGGTAAATGGGGTTGTTTGATCTTCAGGTGGTGGATGCAAGTGCTCGTTCACTTAGAATGATTTATCAGTCGAAATTGGCTCCAAAGTATGAGTTTGTTCAAGAGAAAAACATGGAATTCCTCATTTCTTTAATTAATAGCGAGTGTGAAAATGTTACTGGACTTGGTGCAAGTATCATTACTCATTCTTGCGAGACAAGTGCAGAGCAGAGGGCATTATGTGATGCCGGGGTTCTAAAGAAGTTAATTAGCCTCCTTGAAGGTTCTCTAAGTCAGAAAAATGCTACTTTAGAGTCCCTGGCTGCAGTCTTTAAGAACAATCCTGAAGTCATCTCTAAATTCGTGGGACTTGAAAATGAAAGAGCTGTTGAAGGCTCTTTAAGTCAGAGAGACTCTAGTTTAGAGTCACTGGGCACAGTTCTCAAGAACAATCCTGAATCTGTCTCGAAGTTTGTGGGACCAGAAAGTGGAAGTGCTTTAAGCTCTATAATTGAATTAACAAAGGATAGATATGCCCGGACAAGGTTGCTTGCATGCATGTGCCTGATTGTTATAAGAAATGCTTCTCCTAACTATCTGCAAGATATAGGAATCAAAGCCAAATTAGTATGTCTCTTACTTGAGCTTCTTGATGATCCTGGCCAAGTAGGAGATGAAGCTCCCTTTGTTTTTTCTAGTCTAGTTGCAGGAAAGGAGGATTTACAGAAATTAGCTTTTGAGGACAACGCTATAAAAAAGTTTTGTAACCAATTGAAAAAAGGTCAATTACATCCCAAGCGCCTCCAAGGCATATTGCTTGCATTGGCTGATCTATGCTCAAAGTTGGAGAGCTGCAGACTGGCATTCCTGTCATTGAAGGTGTAGTATCTTGTAAAACCTTTTAATTTGTGCGCTTTATTCTTTATAGCTTGCCTGTAGTGGTGTATTTGTTTCATGCACGTGTCTTCAGAACAAAATAGTTTGTTTCTCAAAGTTTCAACTTCTTCAACTGTGTTTACTTGGATGTCACTATGTTCTTCTTGTCTTTCGTTTGCTTAAAGATGGTCCTAAAGTATGTCAATTGATGTAGAATTTGTAAAATTGGTGGAAAAGCAACAGGAATGACCTATACAAACTCGACAGAAAATTGTTTATTAATTTTGTTTAGTTACAACAGTTGATTTATTTATTACTAGTAAATGTATAGGCATCTTTGAATTGCTTATTTGTTTGAACGTTTGTCTCCTTAAACCTTTTCTCAAACCTAGTTAAACTTCATTGATGTTGAAAGTTAAGCAATCATATCACTGATTAATTTACATTATGCCATATTAATTCACTGTTTGGAGAAGATTTCTCTCATCTTTTTAAACGCTATCCTCTCACCTCCCAATGAATTATGGGATACTTGTACCTTCTTTTTCTGGCCTTGTGAAAGCTAGGATACATTCTTCAGTGTCCATGTTTGACGCAAAACTCTCAGTAATATGTACTTGCATTCCCTTTCATTTACAGGTCACATGAGCGATTTAATAGAAGTTAACACTGCCATCTAAAATTTCTATCACTTATCTCTGTACTTTGTGCTTTCCAGTACCAGTTCAATAGGATGCTCATCACCTCTGGCTTACATGATCAAATATCCTGTCTGTGTCATCGGGCGTAGCTGGTCTATTGGATTTATTTGTATCCCCCCTCATCTTATAAAGGCTTAAATGTATAATAATGACTTGACAGGCAGATTAGCAAAATCAGACATGAGGATTGCATTAAAAAAAAAGTTGCATGTGATTATTCTACCATTCCCAATTTGCAACTTCTGATATTCTCATAATTCCACAGGTTTTGAACCAAGTGATCGATGCTCTGACTCATGATTGTGCCGATGTGCGTGCATCTGCATGTATTTGCTTAAGAAGTGTCACTCGCTCAATCAAGGTATGCAATATGAATGCTAAATTCATTATTTGTAAAGCTGAATGTTTACTTTTTGCTGATAATATGTCATTCAGAACTTGTGCGCAGGTTACTTCATGAATGAAATGCTTGTTATTTCCCTCATCCGGCTTTTAGATGACCCTTCAGTGTCTGTCCAGGTATATGTCAAGCTTATGATCTAGAGTCCTTCCATTAAAGTTGTGAATCCATTTTGAGAGCCTGCTATACAAGCCTGTATTTTATCTTTCAACCAAAATATGAGCTATACATTTACTGAGATTACAAATAATAATCAGTTGAATGCCATCCTAAAAAATAAGTGGATAAGTACTATTCTTATTCACTGTATTTTGCTGATATAAGCTTATCAATGCTAATGAATTTGTCGCCTATAACATTGCATTAAAATCCCCTTAACACACTGTTTTTCAGGTCACTGCACTTGGCGCTATTAGTAACATAGTGGTTGATTTTACGACTCGTAAATCCACATTTATACAATGTGGAGGCATAAAACAGCTGGTTCAGCTAACAAAATCGATGGACTCAACTGTAAGGTTTAATGCATTATGGGCTTTGAAGAATATGATGTTTCTGGCAGATGATAGATGTCAAGAAGGGATTTTTTTAGAGCTCACTGGTTCCTTGTTAGCAAGCCTTATATGTGGTAATGATTATAGTTTCTGGTGTTTTAGTACATTCAAGCATGATCCAGTATGACATTTGAATTTGTACTGCAGACCCTGAGCCTTGTGTTCAAGAGCAAGCTTTGGCCCTTGTTCGGAATCTTGTTGATGGATGTATAAAGTCCATTGAGTATGTGTTTGCCGAAGATGGTATTCTATTAGATGCTGTTGGAAGGCAATTACACAACGTTTCAGACGAAGTTGGAATACAGGTTAGAAGTCTCTTATACTTTTCCCTGAGATGTTTTCGGAAACTGTTATTGTATCATTATACTTGTTCATTCCAAAGGTTTGTTCTTTTTAAAATGTCATCACTGCATCTGATTTATCAGAAAATAAAACTGTAACTTGATGTTAAATAGAGGTTCTCTCTCCATATCTTTAGCATTCATTATGGAAACTTCTCTTAGGACAATCACATTTTAAAACCGTTGATTTTCTTGCTCTTTTGTTGAGGAAGCCTATTTATCATGGTTGTTTCATATTCTAAGGCACATCAAGAATTTTTCATTGAAGGTAGAGGCTGACAAGTTTGGAAATTGCAAGTTTCACATTGAAAATATAGACATGCATATTTAGAAATTAAACAATACAAGCTAGTGTATTGTTGAAGGATTATGAACATGCGGGGACAAGCAACTTGCATTCCACGTGGAATTTGTTATTTATAAGAAAGTCTTGACATCATTAATAAAAACATGGCCTCATGAATATATACCTTTCGTAATATTAGAAAGAAATGTCGCAGACACCATGGTAAATTAGTTATCAAACATTATAAGTAGGTTAATTATCGATCTTTATGATAGTTGGTAACTGTCTTTTATGGTCTGTGGGTATTAATGTGTGAACTCTGGGATGGGGGCAAATCTCATACAGATGAAGAACTTTTTGCATGTCCATGTGAAAATTGATTGTGGATATGCAAGTAAAGATGCCATTTATTAAGCTGAATAAAATGGGGGCAGGAGCATGATACCAAAATGAAAGCGAGCGAAAAAATGAGTTTCTAAAAGAAGTTTTGATATTAGCAAGAAACTTCTGACACTGCCTACCAACTCCGTGTTTGATGATTTAATTTGGTCTTTACCTTTTATCTGTCTACCTTTTCAAATGATGAAGAGCATAGGGAAAGGTGACTCTGGAAAATTGATGGTATAATATTTATATACCATTAATATATAATTAAAAATTTTATCATGCAGGGAATGTATCTTCTTGGCAATGTGGCAAGTGGAAATGAGTTTCATAAGGAAGCAGTTATGCAGCAACTTCTTGCACAAGCAGATAATGGAGCCCAATCTTTCGTGATCAAGTTCTTGCAGAGCAGTGATAGCCGGTTACGCACAGCTGCTGTCTGGGTTATAGTAAATCTCACTTTCCCTTCTTGTCCAGGTGCATTTGGTCGGCTTGTACAACTTAAGAATGCTGGCATAATATCTCAAATAAGGAACATGGTTAATGATTCCTGCCTTGATGTGAAGGTCTCGAAACTTGCACTTGGGTTTGGATTGTCCTTTTAATCATTTAAATTGTTTTGATAATATTCTGGTGCTATATTTTACAGCTTCGTGTAAGAACAGTGATCACTCAGTCTATGACTTTTGGCGATGGCCTCGCATGATCATCTGTACATCCCTTGAACCTAGCTCGAAGAGAAGAGATAAATGCAGAATGTCTTTTGGTCTTGACCTTGTTTTGTAAGATATGCCCATCATTTCTTTGGAAGGGTGAAACATTTTATGCTTCAGCAAAGGTTTGTCGTTTTGACACAAGTACACTGTTAAAAATTTGGTTTGGACTCTGATTTAAATTACAGTTAAAACTTCCAGCAAATTAGCTGGACTGGGATCAATTACTCGATTAATATATTATCATATTGGCTTGGATATGCATACTGTATTTTTCCTCCGTTCACATTTTCATTTTAAGTTATCATGCTTCATGTTAGTTAATTTCTCTTGGTGTTTCCATTTGGAGATGGTCATTGCCGTTCATCTGAGCCATATTTCCCTCTTAAGTTCCGTGCTATCTTTTGTAGGTGTAATCACATTGCTTCCAGTTTTCCCAGTTAGAGCAGTGTGGTCATTGATTTGCTGGCGGTGCAGCAGATCTCCTTCCATGGTGCCTACATTATGTATTAATTTTTTGTATGTATTCAGTGATCCTTGCTGTAGCATTCGTATCAACGTCTTGATTAAACCACATGACATCTATAGTTCCACGGAGAAATTGTATCAGGTATCTGATTCGTAGAATTGTTACAATTACATGATACTTCTGCTGCAACATGTTTAGTTTCTAACCTTGCACGGAAAGGATAGTGTATAAGCTGGACGGATTCGTGGGAAATATGAACATTTTGGCTGCTGAATGATAAGAATGATGATGCTGTGTTAAGGCGCTAGTTTCCATTGAACGAAAGATATACCTACGCTGACAAACATCACAGCGGACAGAAAAGAAAAAAGAAAAATAAGCTTGCATCCCTTCTTCAGCCAATCTTCTCCGTGTTTGTATCATCTGATGGCCATTTCACAGTCTCCATGAGCCGTTCACGCATCAGCTCCAAGTTCTCATCAGAGATTTCTTTATATATCTCAGCGTGATCACATTTCTACATCATGATAACAAGGAAATACCTTTTGTCACGACATTTATGTGCTTGATTTACATTTTAGAGCAAAGGCAGCTGCTGTTACCTTGACCCATTTCCCGTACAAGTGAAGGCGTGTGACCATCACTCTTTCAGCAAGGTCCTGCTTCTCCTGTCAGTAAAAAAGTTGGATCCCTTCAAATGTTGTTGTGATTAGCATGCTATTTCTCTCTATCTATCCACACTAACATATCTTATTCGTTTAAATGACCGTGAGAAAGTTACACTTGTTTGCTGGGAAAAACCGAGAGAAAACACAAGTATTTTGAATCGAAATTTGGAAGGAAAAAAAAAACCTATCCAAGAAGTTTCGAAGTAATCAAGGAGCACATGAAGGCTTATGAAGACTACCTTCCCAAGAGAGCGAATGAAACTCTTGCTATCTCCAGGCTTTTTTTGTGCAACAAAACTGCCAGAATATGAAAATAAGCAAACTCAGAAGGAAATAGGAATGCAACAATCGCCTTTTGGAATACTTGATAGATAGTCCACCATGCACTTAGAGAAAATGTTCATGTTCACGCATTCATCTTGCTTTCAGTCTAATGTCAACAGACAACCTGCATCACTTGCATCTTAAAGGTTGTCTAACTCGCATCCGTTCCACTTAAAAATGAACAATTATGCGAGAAGTTGTTGGCTGGGGAATGGGATAGTCACAGAAGAAGAAAAGGAAAACAAAGAAGAAAAAAACAAGAAAGTTACAAGGAGAAGCAATAGTTTTGGCCAAAGGAAGACTCCACTTACTTATAAAACCATGTATATTGTGTTGGATTCATCTCGTAGAGCTGGTTAAGTACAGTCCTTACTGCTTTGTATGTGAAATAGTTGATTAATTGCTGCAGGAAGGACCATCTTGATCAGCATAAAAAGAAAATTATAAAGCACCACCATAAATACAGATATGCTAAAAATCGTTAATTTTCTTGAAATTCATGGCCAGATAACTTTTACTATGAAGAAAACAAAAACAACAAATCACAGTATCTGTAGATGTTCTGTTCCAAAGAAACAACTTGGATTGATTAAAGGTATACGAGGTATCTAAGAACCACATTTGTATATACCTTCGTTATTTCTTGTATTGCCATCACCAATAGTTAAAATTTACATCAAGCAATGCGACAGTAACTGTACATATACATCTCATACTTCCAGAAGCGAATCAAAGAAGGAATTCAGAGAAGTAATATACTTCATGGAAAATGCATCAGTGTACACCTATGGTTGACATGGGAGATTTAATGATTTGTAGAGTACAGAAGGACCACAAGATTGATCTGTTAATTTCAAAAATCACAATTTGGAAGCCAACATGATCTCTACAAGTTGTATCTTGCTGTTTCTCTATTTTCTGATGATCTAGTTATCATCTTCCAACTTCCCACAAATTCAAATGAATTAGGAAAAAAAACAGTTACTAGCCAAGAGTATAGCTTTATGATTCGTGTCATAGCAACTACTAGCAATAGGAAAACGTTTATGACGCGATGGTTAGCTGATAATTTATGTAACCATGGTCTCCAAATTTAACTTGATGAATTTTCTTTAACCAGTAGGCTTTAAGACAATGTAACAGAAGCATATTCGGAACATACACATGAATCCATGATTGTTGATATCTGGATCTCGTCATCCACGGGCCTTAATAGGGGGGAAATGCTAATATGGAGCTAATAATTGCATCAAAGAACAATAACAACTTACCATTTTAACATCCTCAAAACTATCCTCATATTGCCCTCCCAACTCGTTGAAAACCACTAGTCCCCGATCCTTTCTCTGTTTCCTTGAGCTCTTACTAACAATTCCTGAAATAGCTTTCGATGAGAGCCTCCAATCATGCCATGAGTCCACAAAAGAACTCCCCAACTCCAATGATCCTGGCCTTGTTAACTGCTTTCTCTTCATTGAACTCCTCTGCAAAACCAAGTCTCCACTACTCTTAAGACCAATATTAGTTGGAGGCAGCGCATCCAGGCAAAAACATGGACTGGTGTGTGGGTCCACCACGGATAAAGCTCCCACCATGTCTCTCCACCAAATCTCAGCTTAAAAGACCCTTCAGAAAGAATATATCAATACCCTAATCAAAACTGTGGATGAACTTGATTTTTTTTTTTTGTGTGTTTTTCAATAAAATAAAAGATACCCAATAACAGAAGTCAAGAAAGTGCAGATGGGTATCCAATAAAATGGGAGTTACACGATTGAAGTCAAGGATTCATGAGGTGAAAGAGAATTAGGAGGGTGCTTGAAGAAAGTGAAGTATATTGGAGCAAGGAAAGAGTGAGGAATCTAAAAGGTGGTTGCTTTAGACAAGTCTTAACCAGACAAAATCTTGAGGTCCAAAATTCTCCTAGCAAGGGACTCCACATCAAAATCAAAGCATCCTTCCTTGATTTCTAGAGTCTAACCAAAGTACCTGGACAGTTTTTTTCCTCTAGTTTGGGAGGAATCTTGTGATTCTTTCTTGGTGTACATGAACGTGTTGAATTCAACAAAAAAAAAAGGGCTTTGCATGGTTAAACATGTGGAAGCGAATCGCTGGAAATGGAGACCAGCGGGAGAAAAGGAGGAAAAGGACGCTCACAAATGAGATTCCATATGGATTTTGTCACGTATATGGGCGCCACAAATGCTTCCTTTTTATTTTTATTTTAAATAAATGAGATGAGAATTAGAATTACAATTAGAATTTGTGTTGGCCAGCTTCCAATAACTTAATTAATCTCTCGGCATTTTAAAATTAATAATCAAATAAATTTTTAATAATTTTAAAATTTATAATATTTAAACCAGTAATCTCTATCAAATAAACCAGAACTTAATAAGTTAGGCTTATCCTCATATTTTCTCAAAATTTTTAATGAAAAACAATTTTTATTTGAATTTTTGATATACGTGTCTAAGAAAATATTTGGTGAGAACCATTAATTTTACATATACTTCTAGTCTTCTTTTTTTTTCATGTCAGATATTAAATTAGTACCAATCTTTCACCTAAACTAATTTTTTTTATCAATTTTACCATTAAATAATTTGGTTTCTTAATTAAATCTTTTTGTAGAACACTTAAAATATATATATATATATATATATATATTTTTTCCGAGATAAATCTCATGCAACTCTTTTTATCAGAATCAAAATAAATTAAATTGAAGACCAAAATATTAACAAAAATCATAATTTTGTAAAAAAGCAAAAGCGTGCAGTATCTGCAAACAAAACGACGTCGTTAACCGTGTGATATTGGCATCCACCGTCATGCCAGCGTCAGTTGCCCTAGAAGACCCAAAAAAAAAAAAAACCCTATCGGGGGCAAGACAGTTTCAGACTTTCAGTTTCCAGCGAAGAGAAAAAAAAGGCAACCCAAACAAAGAAGCAACCTAACACCTGCAGGCGAGCAAAACACTTTTTCCAAAGAATCGAAAAGGAGATGTTCTATCGAGGGTACGTTCCTGATTCTCCCGGTTTAATTCCTTTTTTTCCTCTTTAATCCAAACTCTCTTATACACGATCTCCTTCTTTTTATCTGCTTCGCTAGTTGATTCTTGTATTTGGTTTTTGTTAATTCTTTTCTGTATTCCATTAATTCTTAAGTTGTCTGCTTAAATTGCTGTTAATTATTTGTTTATATCAAGAACCCATGTTGATGTTTCTTGTTTTGTTGCTTTGTTCATCTTATCTGGTTATACTTTGTTCTTGTTTGTTTAATTTGATCGTGAGCTCTTAGAAAAGCAACCATTTAGGGAGCAGTAACTGTAGCTATGCGCAATATTTGTGTTAAGGTTTTCATGTTAATCTCTAATTTTAGAAACTTTTTCAGAAACTATTGAGTCTGTATATATGATTGGATGGCTCATTGCTATTCCACTGATATGCTTCATTGGAATGAGGAAAGAATATGACTTAGCTCAACTTGACAGAACACCTGCAGGGCACCTACAGTCTGTTATGGTGCCACAAACCAGCCACGAGATTTTTACCTGCCTTGAGAAACTAAAAGAAGGCAGAGGGGGTGGGGGGATAACAAGAGGTTTATGCAAAAGAATCTCAACGTACACACGGGGGATGACCAAGCCCTCCTTGATTAAATGATGAATCAAATACGATACATGACAATCACATCTTTCTTCCCATTCGAGATACATTAATGTGTAGGTGTTATCCCTATAGCTTCCTTGGCGAAACAAGAAGAAGAAGAAGAAGATATTCCTCTGGCAGTAAAGTGAATGATATTCTATGTGTGCTTATAGATCAATTTTTTTTGCTGACTATATTGTATAAATTTTTATCATGCCATGTAGTTATCAATGGTAGTTTCTATGGAATTCTTGTGTTGATTCAAGGTTCTGGGGTGCTGATTCTATGTCCCGCCTTAGAATTTTTGTTTTTATTTTTTCTTAATTGATAAAAGAATACCAACCTTTAAAGAACAAAAGTATAAATTTGTGTTTATATTCGTGAATGCAGTTAATACTTAGTTTTGCATAATTCTGTGCATAAAGTATTGAGGAACATCTCATGTGATCTGCTGCTTTGATGATTTTTAAATTGAAGCAGATATCCTGATGGACGTGAAATGGGTGCAAAACGTCAGCGAATAGCTGACAAGGGTCCTTCATTCTATGCGAACTCCCCTGGTTCAAGTTTTATGTACAATGCACCTCCCAATGGATATGCGAGCCAGCCACCTCATTTCCCTGTTGTCCGCCTCCGTGGTCTTCCTTTTGATTGCACAGAAACTGATGTGGCTGAGTTCTTCCATGGTCTGGACATAGTTGATGTTCTTTTTGTTCACAAGGGTGGCAAGTTCAGTGGTGAAGCTTTTTGTGTTTTGGGGTATCCTCTTCAAGTTGATTTTGCACTTCAAAAGAACAGGCAGAACATGGGCAGGAGATATGTTGAGGTTTTCCGAAGTAAGAGGCAGGATTATTACAAGACAATAGCGACTGAAGTGTCAGAATCTCGTGGCTCACCACGACGAAATATCCCTAGGGCTAAATCGTATGACGAGGGAAAGGACTCGGCTGAACATACAGGAGTATTACGATTGAGGGGACTGCCATTTTCAGCTAGCAAGGACGACATAATGGAATTCTTCAAAGATTTTGTTTTATCAGAGGATTCGATCCATATTACAATGAATTCAGAGGGTAGGCCAACAGGGGAAGCCTTTGTGGAGTTTGCAAATGCTGAAGATTCTAAAGCAGCGATGGCCAAGGATAGGATGACTCTTGGGAGTCGTTATATAGAGCTGTTTCC
>Ga0325410_1006930_pt1 | contig 12418 bp, 12 predicted proteins | sample PopdelMetagenome_16_FD_206182 | JGI IMG/M metagenome (GOLD analysis project Ga0325410, IMG submission 206182) | Populus deltoides microbial communities from Bellville, Georgia, United States - Xylem-PdIQD-R3 | ecosystem: Host-associated > Plants > Phyllosphere > Stem > Wood/Secondary xylem... | reverse complement strand
CTTAGTAAAATCCTTCTATACTTGTCCGTGGACGTAGCCAAATTGGGTGAACCACGTAAATTCTTGTGTGTCGAATTTCTCATTTTATCCTATCCTTTGCCTTTTATCTTGTCGGGTTTGCATGCCAATATCCTAACAAAAGGAAACCTGAAGCATTTGTTGCCCAGCAAGGAATTTACTACTTAGTTCTGATTGTAATTAGTAACTAATTCAGAATGAAACCAAGACTGATGAGTTTCGTTTTACTTGAAGATATATGCGAACGTTTCAAAACTTTATGAGTGTATTTGAAACCACCTGGCGACAACAGGATCAATCCTTTGACTTCCAAGGTGACCAAAAAGTACTCGTTTAACTCTGTTGGATCTATTTTTGTTTGAGCCATTCTTCAACCCTGCTTGCGCTTTGGGCTAGCTACAAGAAGCTTTGATATTTTCGATAAGTAGAAATGTTCCCTCTTCCCAGACATAATTAAACCTCAGAAACAGTTGGAAAGTAACTGACCAGGCAATAAGCCTGTGAATTTTCTCCCAGGTATATATGAATGTCATGTGTGATAACTCATTCAAAGGCGGTACGTAAAGACAACTGGAAACGACAACCACTTGCATGTCGAATGATGATGAGAATCTTGGTAGATTATGGAAGCAGGTGAAGATTAACATGTTATATAATTGGTGTAGAAGGCCCAGGTTGTCTCTTTATACGGATCTCTTCTTTTGGCATCCTCTCCTGTGTCTTTTCTGACGCGTGCGCAACCAATTGCAGTGCCAAGGCATAATCGGCAAATGCCTTTGAAAGATGCACATCCCAAAACTGCAATGCCATATGCCACAGTGACTTGGCAGTGACTTAAGGTTTGACATGGTTCCAATTCTTGTATCTCTAGAGATTCTAAATATTTTTACAGTCAACTTATTTATGCAAATAAAAGGACTCTAGAGGGGTATTTCTTACAAGAAAGTTGATCGTGATTGCCACACCTTTCAAACGGGACAAATGGAAACAACGGAAAAATCTATTCTAATTTATATTTGATTATAGCTAATAACATTTCATAGGATAATGTCGTTATCAAAGAATTCTAAATGAACTTTTCAGAATGAAAAATGATTCTAATTCAACTTTTAATAATATTAAGCGATGGACCATGGTCTTTGATTGAGGGTGGTATGGAATCTCTTCTGCTTTTGTCTGCTATCAAAACTTCATCTTCCCTCCGCATATATTATTAGCTCCCTTCCATCCAAACATGGAAGAGGATCAGAGAATTTCAAAAATGTCAAACTTTGTTCAGGAATTCGAAGACGACGAACAGTTCCAAAGTGCCGGTGGCTCACAGCACTCTATCGGCAGTCCTAATCCTACGGAAAACGGTGGCTCAACTCCTACCACCTCGACGACCTCAAAAAAGAAAAGGAATCTTCCGGGAAATCCAGGCAAGAAAAATCTCTTTATTTTGTTATCTAAATGCCATGGATACGTTCAAGACAACAGCATGTCTATACGAAAATGCTTAGCAGGTTTTAAAGAAAACATACACATTAATCAACACAAGAACCTGACTAGAGATAATCTTATTAACAATGTTGAGCTGCACTCTTTTGGTAAATTTTACTGACACTCAGAGTGCAGGTTTGAGTCTTGAGAGTAACCCCCACAACCCCCCCCCCCCCCGCAAAAATATTGAAGCCTATAAAAATTACCTCTCGAAACTTTTTTAATACAGGTTTCAAGTAAAAGTCATGGCATGCAATTTTTTTCTATTGACATGATTCTCATAAGTCTTAGCAATCCAATCATATTTGCTTATCGTCATGGGTACTTTTTTGGGCACCTGTCCTATATACATTAACACAGTTTTTCAGCCTTTCCATTTCTGTCAAGAGTTCAGTATTTTACAAGCAACCTTATCTAGTTCGGTTCATAGGTTATTTTGTTTCTAACTTGTTTTAATTTAACCTGTTTCTAACTTACTAGTGCCAGGTTATTTTGTTAATTTCTGAAGCAATTGTTGAAAAAAAATCATGTATATCTTTATGTTAATTGCTGGTATGATAATCCCATGTCGATTTAAGTAGTCTTCCCTTCAAATTTATTTGCATATCCAAAAAGGGGAAAAGGATAAAGAGGCAAGTTGAACTTGCTGATCCTTCCATTCATTTAATTGTAACAATACAGAGTCGGTAGCCTTATAAAAAGAAAGGTCTTAATTTCAATGAAATTATCACTAGGTCGAAGTTTCTATTTATCCTGTAAAGATTCGTTCAGAGGACTTCCAAGCAAATACTTGCAGAACTGCATTTTGAGGAATTATTTACTTGAGTCACTAAAGCTATCCAATTGCCAAACTAAATTGCTGTTCTTGTCAATGCAACTTTACAGACCCAGATGCAGAGGTTGTAGCATTATCACCAAGGACTTTAATGGCAACGAATAGGTACATTTGCGAGGTGTGTCATAAAGGATTCCAGAGAGACCAGAATCTCCAGCTTCACAGGAGAGGACACAACTTGCCTTGGAAACTCAAGCAAAGGCAGAACACACAGGCTAAGAAGAGGGTGTATGTTTGTCCTGAGCCAACTTGTGTCCATCACGATCCAAGTCGGGCTCTCGGTGACTTGACTGGCATAAAGAAGCACTTTTGCAGAAAGCATGGAGAGAAGAAATGGAAGTGTGACAAATGCTCGAAACGGTATGCTGTTCAATCAGACTGGAAGGCACACACCAAGATATGTGGAACTCGAGAGTATCGTTGTGATTGCGGTACAATTTTCTCAAGGTGAAATTTAATGATATTATGTGAATTATAAGTTTTTCAGTTGTAGAAAGATCAAATTCTGACTTAAGTTAATGTTCGAGTTTTAGTTCCTACTTGCAACAATAAAAAAAAAAATAGTATGTTCAATGATGAGTTGCAGAAAATACAGATGATAGAAGATTATAAGAAAAATGTAGTTACACTTTCATCAATGTTTTGTGCAGGAAGGACAGCTTTGTCACACATAGAGCCTTTTGTGATGCATTGGCAGAGGAGAACTACAAAGTGAACCAGAATCTCGCTGCCACAGGAGGAATGTTACAAGCGCAAGAGCCTTTCAGTTCATCAATGCCAAGCTCGGATGCCTGCACAAACAAAAGCGCAGCAATGAATCTCACGATTTCTGCTGCTGAGAACTCTGACAGTGCATTGAGACCGTTATCTTTGAACTCATCCGGGATGGTGATGTCAAGTAATTTAAATCCAAGAACTTCACTGCCTCTGGCTTGTTTTAGCTCTTTGGACGGATCAAATACTTCTCCTTTGGCAATTGGCTCTAGTTATACGTCAGCAACAGCTCTCTTACAAAAAGCTGCAGTAATGGGTGCGAAAATCAGCGACAACTCAATCGCCCCAATACTCTTTAAAGGATTTAATGGATACTCTACAACCAGCATGAACTCATCTGGGTCAGTCCCAGAGGGTTCTTCAATAGATGGTAGCAACATAGGACCACATGCTGCAAATATGAATGGTATATATTTGGGAGATACAGAGATATTTGACAAGAACTTGGATCCAGGTTATCCAAGAAATTCAGTTTGTCAAACTGGGTTTTTTGAATCTCCTCTCCTTATGGACATAGAAAATGGAAATGCAGCTCATGCACTGGCCGATGAAGCATACATGGGAGGCAGTGAAAAATTGACAGTTGATTTCCTAGGAGTGGAACCACCAACTGGTCATTCAGCTGTGGGGAGGAAGCGAAATTATGAAGGCAACATAATGGGGTTAGGATACTCGAACGCACAGCAAAACTTGCACAACTTGCATTCAGATTGGTAAACCAGTGAAGAATTCCACTCGCACAGGCAGACCGGCTGCTTCCATAAATGTACTTTCTTTCTCAGAGAAGATAAAAAAAAAAAAAAAAATTGCTTTTAGCATTTGGATAACATAAGCTCCAAGAATTTCAATAGATTTTTCAGTCAAGGGAAAGTACACAAGGCACTTCCAAGTTCCAAGCCCCGCACTCATGTTTATTGCTGAACTTCAAAGTTTTGAATGCCTAACCTATCTTGTGTTAACTAAAATCTCTCAGGACCCACCCTCTCCTGCAGATTATCATGTCCTTTGACTAGCAGGGAAGAGTGTAAACAAATTCAAAGAAGTTCAAAAGCTTAAATATGATTATTATTATTAGGCTCCTGATCTCTATAAGCTGCAAGGTATTGAGATCTTCGAATTGTTTAATTGAGTCATACTTTTATATAACATGGTACCTCCACTTTAGTTAACTGTTGATCAATAATATTGACCAAGCAAATAATTGACATGTATCCATTTTATCATAAAAATTAATTAAAATGGTATTTAATATTTAAATAAAATTGTGCTTCATAAGACAATTTTTGAATTGTCTCGACATCTCTTCATATAATTGTGACACTTGTTATTAATTAGTGTTTAGTTTGGTGTTGGTAGTCTTTTTTTTTTTTATCTCTTATCCTTTATTTTAACGCTTGACCCTTTAAATTTTAAAAATAACCATTCAATTTGTTTTTTTTCATTCATAATCGATCCATATTTTTTTATTATTATTTGTTTTATTTGAAATGATTTATAAAATTAGAGTTTTTTTACTTCCATCCTCCTTCAATCTTTTTATCTGTCAGATATTCTTATTCTTTTGATTAATATTTATTTTAGTTGAGGTGATTTTTAAGAGTTTTTTTTATGATTTAACCCTCCTTAAGTTTTTTTTCGTACCATATTTGATCCACATTCTATTAATTGTTATTATTTTTATCTTGATAAATTTTTTAATTGATTTTTTTTTTCAATTTCATACTTCACAATGATATTAAAAGATATTTACTAGAAAAAATTTAACTCGGTTTGCGGCGCAACACAGACCACCTATTTAGTTTAGAACTAAACTTGGTTATTGTTGTTGAATTAATTGTATTATATATAATACAATTTTGGTTATAAAAAATAAAAATGTAAAAGATGAGGTAATATTTAAAAAAAAATAACAAAAAGAAATTCGATTTATCCTATCTGTTAGTCACAATTAAACTAGAAATTATAATACTAAAACATTATTTATGAAAGCGCTTTTCATATATTTAATTTTATTGGAAGTTTTGTGACTACTTTTTGTAATTATATAGTAATGTAAACAGACATTTGTATGAATTTGATAAACCAAAGAAAGTTCGGGAACGATAAGCAGAATTGTAAACGTTCGGGCTTCTTCTCTTTTTTTTCCTTGAAAACACCTGAGCAGATCCGGAAACTTACACTGACATATTCGGAAACATGATCCAAAAGCTCGATAATTTGGAAATTTAAACCAACAGGCCCATGGTTTCTCCGTTTTCAAGTCGGATTATTCCTAACCCTATATTTATTTTGTTCTTCAATACTGTTTCCCTCACAATTTGGCTTGTCTCTCTGCTCATGTCACGTAGCTGGTGGGAGGTAGATAACAGTCCTAGATAAAAAAATAAAAAAAATCTAAGTAGAAAAAAGTAATTAAAATTCAAAATTATCTAGAAAATAATCTAAACAACAAAAACACATTTTCAAGCGTCATAAAATTAAACTTGTAGAATCACCTAACAAAATCTAAACTCGATTCAATAGTACAATTTAAAATTATAAAATTATAGTGTTTTTAACGGAATATAATTTTAACTACTTCTTAACAACTTTGCCTTGGCTATCTTATTTATAAACACAATCATGCAGTGTTTATTAGGATTATGTTATTTATTGAAGATATAGTGATGGAGAAGTTCTTGGGTAAAATTTACTGTAATTTACTAATGAAGAATATTTTATTAGTATTTTTATTTGTATTTGTTAAATTTCTAGTAATTTTCATGTTAGATTTTGGATAACATGGTGTGAATTTTCCGGTTCAGAAAACTCAGAATTAAATGGTGTGCTACTTTTTTACGGTTTATTTATTGATGACAATTTTGATAAATTCATGCAGTAGCAATCATTAAACCCCAATTCCGAGACAAATGAGGCTATTATTCCATATCGCCATGTTGGTTAGGAGACAAGAGTTTTGATTACTTATATTACATGAAGAACATATTTTTCATTACGAGACGTCTTTTAAAGGACAAAACCCACACACAACAAATCTTAATCCTATTCTTCATAATAAAGACGATGCTTGGATCAGGCTGGCAGAGCATATCAGTGCTAACGAAGCACCAAACATGCAACCCGCGAGCAAGGAGTCCACTGAAAGTCTGGATAAGGTAAAGGTTGGAGATCAAGAATCATGTTTGACATGGACAGTTTGCTTAGACGAGATTTCAGTAGGGTCTGTTGCCACACGCTTGCCATGTTCGCATGTCTACCATCAGAATTGCATCGTTCCGTGGCTGGTCAATGGTAACATGTGTCGTCGCTGTCGGTACAAGATGCCTTCTTAAAAATAATTGTATTGTTTGGATTTAGGGCATTCAACCTGACATCTGTACTGTGTGTTTATTATTGTTATTTTTAATTACACAATGCAGTCATTTATTTGAAAACGAGGGTGATTTTAAGATGAATGTTTCTTTTTCATTTTTTTTCATAAAACAGTTGAAATTAAAACTATACAATAGCTCTCCCTTTTTTTCAATTTGAAAGAACAAGAAAAGGTTTTCTGGTAGTGACTGTAGAGATTTCTCAATATCAAATTCGCGAACTAGTTTCTCTCAATGATCCCTATGGCGTATGACTCATGATATCACGTGAACAGAGGTGAGAAACTGGGACCCTCATAGAGACACTGGAGGCTTATACAAATATTGTCGACCAGCAATTCTCAGCAGTTTTCAGATTAGTTCACTGATTAACCAATTATTTTCAGTTTTCCCTGGAAACAAACACATTGCAGTTTAGCAAAGTATTTCCCTGGCACAAAAATGTAAGAAGGAATTGAGAAAAAAATAATAAATTTTAAGTTACACCACCTTCTGAAAACAGGGAGTGGTTCCCCCATTCCAATAAAGTGTCCCTTGTAATCTACCAGTAATGACTGAATTAGAGCTTATGTAAGAGACCAACGGTTCTGTCTAGCATTACGAATCAACTGACAAGTATTAAAACTCAAAAAATTTCCAGAAAAATGAACACGTAATAGCACAACAACAATCGCAAACTATCAAAGCAGATAAATTTACAGCATGTACCATTTCATACCTAAACAAACAAGAGCATTCTCTCCTTCCACACGTGAAGCATATAACATCCTTTCGATGGGCACTTTGAGTTGGATCAGAAAACTTTCCACTCACTATAACATGCTTCTTGAAACAAACTTCAATGATCACGAGAAATTTTCTGCCCATCTGCCAAACCAGGTTCCATTCCAAACTCAGCAGCCAACACCTGTATATCTTGTGTTATCTCCCAGTTGGCTTTATGATCCCAATTTGCGTGTCTTGGCTGGGTTCCACACCTCTCCAATCCACCAATACTATCAATCTGACTTTGTAAATCTTCAAAATCCTCATCAGCAACAGCTTGTCGTTTCCCCACTTCTATATCAAAGCTCCTTTTGGGCATCTCTGGGCTCAAGACATGGCTCAACGGCATTGAAGCAGCATAGCCAGAAGATGAATCAACCAGGACCTTTGCACGGAACTTGTTCTTTGATTTTGGAATTTTTGTGAAGAAAACCTCCAGAACATTACGAACACAACCAAGGTTGTAAGGATTCATCTTTCCATCATACCTATACCTGAAGTTCTCATATGTTGTCTGCACAAAAATAAAATAACTTGCAGGTTGAGTAATGAGGAAAAGCATTCGGAACAACAGAGAAAATGTGGGTGAAGAGAAAATTGCAACCTGATTGGTGCATATCAAGTACAGATGAAATGCAGTGAGGCCTCCAACAAACCAAGCACATATAAATGTGTATAATACCAGGATTCCTGAAACAGGAGACTTCAGAAAGGCCCTCCATATATCACAATGATCTGTATCCATTATCTTCCTGATGTTGACCCAGCAGAATGCAAGAACATAGAGGCATAGAATAGTTGTGGAAGACACAAACATGAAAAAGAATCTGTAATTCCTCTGTCAACAGAACACTCTTACCAGTTAGGCCTTGAAGGTCAGACAGCATTTTACAACAAAAGTAAGATCAGTAGGATCTTAAGAGATCAGATCTATCTATTTTTTGCCTATTGGAAGATCAGGATATCATTAGTTCTCCGTGCAATTTAAAACAAAGTTTTCACAAACAATAACTGAATACATTAAAGAATCATCTTAAGTGCAATCAACATCATTGGTCAGTCAATCCAGATTGCAGAATATTTCAGCTCTTTAGCCCAGGCCTTATATCTCAAGCACCTCCACAAAGTCAACCTGGAAGCTCTGAAAAATGCTTATTTAGCTATATTGTGCAATCCTATGATAAAAAAATCTTCTCCGAAATAAAACAAATTACAGAATAAAAAAAATGACACAAGTCTCAGATTACTTATCAAGTATTGAAATTTGAAACACAAAAGTTCATGCCAGATGATCTAGGTTCAAACTACTAGCATGAATATGATCATTTAACAGGTTGTTGATTTGACATATCACTCCTAACTAAATCACCCCCCAAACCTCCTCTCCAAATAATTCGGTTTCGAAATTCTACTGAAATCTTACACAATGGCCAGCTCCAAGAATATCTACTGTGTATAGAAAAAGAAAGAAAGAAAATCATGCGTTCTTTACTAGCTCAATCTTTTTGCTTTTTTTCTTTTCCAGTCCATTTTGGCAATAAAAACATCCAAAGAAAGCCAAGGGATTCAGTATCTGTCACACACAGTAAGCGCATAACTATAAATGCACTCACCATGAACTACCACAGTGGCATGCCTAATCACAGTATATTCAGTTGTCAGTGGGTATATACTACAAAAGCATTTCAAACCATTTTATCTGATATATGTGGTGGAGGATGCGCTAATAGATGAGGGAGTTGGAGACCATCATATTGACCCTAGGCAAGCCAAAAGGTTTAAAATTGATGGAAGCAATACATTCAACCAAAATGTGAATGTACAAAAAAAATTAAGAAAAGATAAGAGCCAAATCCATAATTAAATCAAAATATGCATGATAGAACACTGTTAAACTGGAAGATACCTTGCCAATACATTGCCCCACCCACGGGCAATGATGATCAAAACGCTCAACGCAGTTGTTGCATATAGAGCAGTGAGAGCATCTTGGTGAGCGGTATAGCATGCACGTTTGGCAGTATTTGACCTTGACTACCATCCCATTCACCATAACATCTTTTGTGGGAGGTAAACTTGGACCAGAAACCTGACTTCCTGGCCAATCAGCAGATATACTTGAGCCTTCATCTTCTGGAGGGTGGAGATTACGAGGAATAATACCTGGATCTCTTGCAGAAGTAAGGAAGAGAAGAATAATAACCTGAACAGGTTGACAACCCAATGACAAAAGCCAAATTGCCAAGTAAATTCACTGGAATATGGAAGAACTTGTACATTATAAGGTCATTCAGCAATGATGTTAGCACTGTTTTAGCTCACAAACTGCTCAGAGCAAGAGCAACAAAAGAAGTATGAGATATCATACGATTTCATGTTTGATTGATGACCATTATCCTGCCATGTCAAAACTCAAGGGAAGGAAAAGCAAGACAAGTTTCTCTCAACCTTTGAATCAAAATAACTTGATTCCTTTTTGTGTAATGTCAAAGTTCAGACCTTTACGGGCTGCATATCAGTCTCCAAGAAATGAGAAGCATAAATCAACTAGAAATTGTACAGCCATTTAGCCAAGTTGAGAAGGCTTCAATTTTACAATACGGTTCCAAACTCCTTTTCCACTGTTTTCTCAGAACTCAAGTCTCAAAAGATTTTGGCTGTGGGGCCAGAGTGGCTATAAGCAAATTTAACTATAACTATTTCAGGAAATCAATTTGGATGAAGCTCCACAGCTCCTTTCATTTTATGTTTCACACCAATCTGCTTCATTTTACCAACATCTTTCAGGATAGATTTGGTGATACAGGGACCTGTTATGACATTTACAATGATCTCTTCTTTTTTTATTTATCTATTTATTGGTATATTTAGGTTCATTCTGGTAAAAAAAAAAACTTTGTCAATGCTGGGAAGTGATGGTAATATATTATGAAACAGCTCTAATTGAAGATCAGTAAAAGAGGAATGACTCACGTATGCTGTCAAGACGGCACATATAACTACAATATAATCACCTAGCTGGTGTTGGAAGTCTTCAATGAGCCTTCGAGAAACAAAAGCGGAAAATAAGACTACTGGAATCATGATTAGAAGGATTGTAAGGAATAGCGACCTGACATCTGGACCAAAAACTAGTCTACCCCCGAGGCAGAATATCTGCAGAAGAATTAAAGGATCGAGTCAGTTGTAGGTTCGCTTAATTCATGATCTATACATTTCACATGCTTTGTAGCCGTAAACGGTAAACATGAAGCAGCACACTTGATAGCTATAACTAGACATGAATTAAATGATACACCACCCTGCTCGATTCAAAAGAAAGAAAATAAAATGAAGGATCCATACTTAGACTGTGAAAGATTCAACTAATGAAACATGTTGAAAAGTTAATCACATGAAATGTTATGTACAAACTACAAATATTACAAATGCAATAATCATTCTAGTAATTCTGTTGTTCTAAGCAACCACAGAACGAAAAATCAACAGATGCTGCAGGAAAATGATTTTTCTGCTAGATTATCACCTATTATATGTTAACAAAAACTTCTTTTTGGAAGCACAGTACGGACAAAGAACAGACATAACACTTGTAATAACTAAAGCAGTGATTTTTACTCGGATAGTTGGATATTGGGTCTTGACCATGAAGTTGCTTATAAACATTAGTGCATTTTACATGCCTAATGACTTCCAACATTGTAGCATTGATGTTTCCATGAATTTATTCGTTCAAAAGGAAGTATAATTAGTAATGCAAAATACTTATTATGAAACATTTAATTACTAAGATGGATTTAAGATTACATAAAGATTTTTTGGTGAAAAGATTACATAAAGATTCATTAGGCTGCAGAAACACTAGCAATTGGAAAGGGGAAAAAAAGATAAAATTTTGAGAGAAAAAAATTACTTGGGGGGCAAATTATTTTCACTGATTTTGTACGTAAAAAAGTTGTAAATTGGTTTGAAAGCTAAGAAACGAAGCGGGGTAAGAGCCAAAAACAAAAAGAAAAGCGGACAACATAAAACATGATAATAACAAACACGTAAAGACAGGGAGAGAAAATACAAGTGAAAGGGAAAGGGGAAACAAGTTGAAAAGAAGGTTTTACATTGTTGCCTTTCCAAGCTTGATAGACTCGAAGATTACGAGCTCTATTATCGTTATGGCCACCCATAATTCGGCGATTAGAATCGGAAAGTTGATGCGTAGGCATTGGAGTTGACGTGTTGTACATTTTTTCTCCTCCACTTCCTCCTCGCATTCTCTCAACGCCCCCCATCAAAAAATATCCCTTTCACTCACCCTCAGATCTCCCCATTTACAATGAACAAGGAGATCTAGGGAATTATTATCATTTTTCAAACCTGTAGCGAAAAAAAAAAGAAACATTAAAGACAAAAGGCAAAAGGAGGAAGGCAAGGTAAACGGGCGGGAATGTTGGAAAGGAAATTTCTTGTTTTACCTGGAGGTAAGAAGAGATGGATGGAGGTGAGAGAATCTCCCTACCGGAGGTGAAAGAGAGGGGGGCGGAGGGAAAAGGCAAGGCAAAAACAGGGAAAGACAGCTGATGAGAGAAGAAGAAGGAGAAGAACCTTGCTTTTGCTTTCGTGGCCATTTTTTTCATTTTAACTAGAAAAAATAATAGACGTCGCTTTTTGAATCGGCGGATTTAATGATGGACTAATATTATTAATATATTTATTGTTATGATTGTTTTTAAGAATATTTTTTATTTAAAAATATATTAAAATAATTTTTTATGCTTTAAAATATATTAAAAATGTGATAATTATTGTTCTAACGGGTCTTTATCTTCTTTTGAAGATGTGAACAATTTGCATGATTCTTAATTTTATTTTTTTTATTTTTTGTTAGCACAAGAATAAAAAGGAAAAGAAAAACAAATTAAGAGGGATAATGACGTGGGCACGAGAATAGAGCTATAGGAAAAGGAGTCAAAGAGTAATTACAGAACAGCGATGCAATCGCAGCTCCCAAAGTGTTCTTTGGAGAATCTTTGGCTCCAAAAGTGGCACGTTCTTTTTATCTTTAGACTTTCGTTTCCTGTCTTGGCCCCATTCTCCGTCTCCCTCCATCTGTGTTTTCTTTTTCTACGGAGGGCAGCTGTCTCTTCACGCCGAACTGCCATGGCCCTTTTCAAAGTCA